>Ga0209986_10005161_pt1 | contig 10879 bp, 8 predicted proteins | sample BlataG_FD_183168 | JGI IMG/M metagenome (GOLD analysis project Ga0209986, IMG submission 183168) | Deep subsurface microbial communities from Black Sea to uncover new lineages of life (NeLLi) - Black_00105 metaG (SPAdes) (version 2) | ecosystem: Environmental > Aquatic > Marine > Oceanic >...
GGAGACTGGCGGCCGGTCCGTCGGCGTCTCCCTTGAGGATCACTTCGACCAGAACGGCCCGTTCGCGGACGACGCTGCGTCGGGTGGTCTTGAGTTCTTTCACTCGCTCGTTTATCGCCTTCCCCGGGGCCGATTCACGGGACCCCAATGGCCCCGCAGGCCCCTTTTGAATATAAGATATACCGCCCTCGCCGTCAACTCAGGCTGGAAGCGACAAGATTTGCGGAAACCTCATTCTGCGCGGCGGGTCCGCCCCGGCGGATAAATCTCCTCACCCGCCGCGCCTCCGGAACCGTTCAGACGGCCACGCCGTAGCGTCCGGGCCGTGCCCAGACGGAAACGGCCGCCAGGTTTGAGTTTCGATTCTGACGTCCGGGCCCGTCAACCCTTGATGACGCCGAGCGGCCGCATGCGGCACACCTTTCGCGCGAGGCCCGCGCGCTCGACCACGTCCACCACGTCGGCCACGTCCTTGTAGGCGCCGGAGTATTCCTCGGCCAGGCCTTTCCACGATTTGCTGCGCGCGACGATGCCTTTGGCGGCAAGGTCTGCCCTGACCTGTTCGCCGCTGACGGTCTTCCGGGCCTGGTGGCGTGACATCGCCCGCCCGGCGCCGTGGCAAACAGAGCCGAACGTCTCGTCCATCGCGGCCGGCCGGCCGACCAAGAGGAATGAGTACCGCCCCATGTCGCCGGGAATCAGGACAGGCTGGCCGACGTCTCGGTAAGCGCGGGGCACCTCGGGGTGGCCCGCCGGGAAGGCGCGCGTGGCGCCTTTTCGGTGGACGCACAACGTTTTCTCTTTACCGCCGACGGTGTGGGTCTCGAGTTTGGCGATGTTGTGTGCGACGTCGTAAATGAGCCGCAGGCCGAGGTCGTGCGGTTTGGCGCCGAAGACTTTCGCAACCGCCCCTCGCACGAGGTCCATCAGGAGTTGGCGGTTGGCCCACGCGTAGTTCGCCGCGGCGCGCATGGCGCCGAGGTAGTGCTGCCCCTCGTCGCTGTGGACCGGCGCGCAGCAAAGTTGCTGGTCCGGGAGGTCGAATCCGTACTTCCCGGCGGCCCCGCGCATGGTCTTCAGGAAATCGTCGCAGACCTGGTGGCCGAAGCCGCGGCTGCCGGAGTGAATCAGGATCGTGACCGATCCTTGGGCGACGCCGAAGGCTTCGGCGGCCTCCGCGTCGTATACCTCGTCCACGGCCTGGATTTCGACGAAGTGGTTGCCGGCGCCGAGCGTGCCGACCTGGTTTTTCCCTCGCTCGAAGGCCCGTTTGGAGACGGCGTCGGGATTGGCGCCCTCCAGGCGGCCGCCCGCTTCGGTGTGGTCGGGGTCTTCGGGCCATCCGTGGCCGCGCTCGACGATGAACCGTGACCCTTCGGTCACGAGGCGCCTGAGTTCCTTCGGTGAAAACCTGATGCGTCCGCCCACGCCGACGCCGCACGGCACGTCGCGGAAAATTTGGGCCACGAGTTCCTTCACTCGCGGCTCGACCTCGTCGCGCGACAGGTCGCTGCGCAGCATCCGGACGCCGCAGTTAATGTCGTATCCGACGCCGCCGGGCGAAACGACGCCGCCCTCGGCCGGATCGGTGGCCGCCACGCCGCCGATGGGGAACCCGTAGCCCCAGTGAATGTCGGGCATGGCGAGGCTCGCCTTCCGGATGCCGGGTAGGCAGGCGACGTTTGCGACCTGCTCGAGAGCATTGTCCTTGCGGATCTGCTCCATGAGTCGTTCGTCGGCGTAGATGATGCCGTCCACGCGCATGGCGGGTTTGTAGGATTTCGGAATCCGCCAGCGACACCCGCCGATGTCCTCAAGTGGCCCTTGGTAGGCCTGTGCCAGGCTCATCGGTTTCTCCTTTGCCCACCGCGGGTCATGACGACTTCACGCCGAAGAAGACGATCTTGGCGCCCGGCCCGTCGAAGACAGCGTCCACCTTGGCCCGGCCGGAGCGGTCCAGGGAGACCGTCACGCCGTCGGTCGCAAAGAATCGTTCGTCCACGCGCCGGGCGGTGACGTAGGAATAGGCGCCGCGGGCGCTGGCAAAGATCGCCAGGACGCCGCGACCCGTTTCGTCCGAGATCTTCTCGTGGATTTCCGGGTTCGAGCCCACCGAGCCGGTGCGGACGGGAAAACTCTCTGTGACGTCCCCGCGGACCTGTTTGTAGAGCCCGAGCAGGCGGCCGAACCTCGCCACGCCTTCCTCGGAGACGGTCAGCGGGTCGCCCCAGATCCCGTTCTGGCCGAGGATGAGCGACGCGATGTTCAGGATTTGCGACTCCTTCGGATCGTCGGGCAGGTAGTGCGTCAGGAAGAGGACCGACGGGATCCACTTGTCCATCGCAAGCGGCGTGCGGCAGATCCACCCTCGGGCCGGGCCGGGAAAGACGAAGAGGTTGCCCCACTGGTTGCTGACCGGGATGTTGTAGTTGCCATAATAGGGGCCATTGTTGATTAAAAAATACTTTCCGGCCGCCAGGAATCCGAGTCCGACGAACCTGCCACCCTCGGTAATATCGAAGTCGACGATCGCCTCGGGGCAGTCGCGGCCCAGGCGATCCACCACGCGGATCATCCGCCGCCCGATCTCGAACGCGTACCGGTCGCCGCGCTCCTCGGGCGAGCACTCGGCCCCCCCCGTGGTCGTGGCCGGGATCGTCGCACCCATACTGCCCGATGGCGTCCCACTTGAAATACGTGACGCCGAGTTCCCTGACGAGGCGCACGAGTTCCTCGGCGAAGGCGTCCGCGTAGCGGCTCACGAGGCACATGGGCAGGCTCGCCTCGGTCTCCCAGACCTGGCGGGGGGTGGGCTTGCGGCCGCGCCACGTCATGACGCAGTCCCGGTGGCGCTCGAGCATCCGGCTGTTCACGCCGGCGGCCAGCGGGTTGAACCACAAGCCGAGTTTCATCCCATAGCCGGCGAGTTTTTCGCGCACCGACTTCATGTCGTTCGGGAATCGGTCCGGGTTGACGCGCCAGTCGCCCGTCCGCGAGAACCACCCGGTGTCGATGACGAAGACGTCGACGCCCATGCGGTGGGCCACGTCGATCTCGGCCAGAATCCGGTCCTCACGCATCGACTCCAGGAACGTCGTGTGGTTCCACCACTTATTCCGTTCCTGGTAGGCCCAGGTGTTATAGAAGATGTAAGGCTTGCGGCTCTCGGCGTTGAGCGTCATGTGCCGCAGGACGAACGCACGGTAAGCGCGGGCTAGCTGCTCCTCGTCGCCGGCGACGGCCGCGAACTGGAACCAGATCGTCTCGAATGGTTGGTCGGGGCCGATCGCCTGACCGCCGGTATAGTTTCCCTTGACGGCCCGCAGGCGGACGCGCCGGTCGGGCTCCAGCGCGAAGTGCAGGAAGGCGTCCGGCACCTGCGATCCGTGCTCATAGGCTACGAGCATCGTGCGGTCGCCTGTCCCGGCCACGATCATCGGACCCATCAGGCCCAGCCGGTTCTCGAACTGTCGCGGCTCGATCGGAAGTTCCGACAGGCAGAAACTGTACACGAGTTCCTGGAACTCGCCGAATCGCACCTCCTTGGCCTGCGGCAGGTCCGCCAGGCTGATCGCCAGGTACTCCAGCGTGTCGCGGCCGGACGTCCTCGTCAGGTGCCGAGGCGCGGTGCTCCTCAGGACATAGCGGAACCGCACGACCGGGTCGCCGGCGGCCGTCCGGAAGATGATCCGCAGCACGAGGCCCGCATCTTCCGCCAGGACACCTTCGTAGACATGCTCGGTGCAGCCGTTGGAAAGGCGAACCGGCCCGCCGACCATCGCGACGGCCGCCAGGGCCGCGCGGACATCCTTGCCGTCCACTTCGAAGGTCGGCGCCGCGATATCGCAGGCGTGGTCCGTGGCCAACTGGCGGTAGCGCCAAAGCCCTTCGGCGCGGCCCGGCACTTGGATCTCAAAGAGGTCATTCTTCATGCATTCTCCCATCGTCCCCGCTTTCAGATCCTTACGGCAGGTGCAATCCGCACGCTCAGACATCCAGGATAAACCGGGCCGACCAGGCGCCGCTTGCGTCCTTGTGGACCTCCAGGCCGTGATACGTCACGGCCTTGACTTCCGCGCCGGTGCGGTGGCGTTTCGGGTCGAAGCGGCCGAAACCGACCCGGGCGCGGACGCGATCGGCCGAAGCCTCCTGAAAATCGAATTCGAGCGGCACAAGGTGCTCGGTGTCGAAGCGGTATAAGAGTTCCTGGAGCCAGAGGACGAAGAGTTCCGCCGGGTCCTCCAATCCGCCCCGGGGCGCCACTTCGATTTCGGCTTTGGTCTCGACCGCCTCTGGCCGGTCCTCGAGGACGAGCGAGAAGACGGCGTGGGCGGCCGTTGCGAGGAGATCTTCGAAACTTTCGCCCCGGACTTCAAACCCGACGTCGGCGGTGTGGTCGAACGTCTCGAACGTGCCCATCGAAGCGCCTCCTCCGGGCCGCTTTTTTCATTATAGCAAGGCATGGCGAGTTCCGAAGGGTTTTGTGTAAACCGGGAGAGAAAGTCTTGCCGCTTAGAGCCTTTGCCGTTCCGCCAGCAGAACGACGTCGCGGAGGGCCTGTTCGCCGCGCGCTCGCATCCACTTTTTGTCGAAGCCGTGGCTCTGGACGATCTGGGCGATGGCCGAGAGCACGCGGAGATGAAAGTTGCGTTCGTCCCGCGTTCCCACCAGGACGAAGGCCAGATGGACTCGGGGCGTATCTTCCGAGAACACAATCCCCTCCTGAGACCGTGCCAGGAGGATGTCGAACGTCTTTTCTCCCTCAATGACGATGTGGGGAATGGCCAGACCGGGTCGAAGCACGGTGCTGCTTTCCGCCTCTCTGGCGACGAGCAGTTCCAGGAGCGCCGGCTTGCTTATCCTCAGCCGCCCGGCCATCTTCTCGGCCACCAGCCCGAAGAAGTCCTCCACGGGCATGGCTTCGTCGAGGTCAATGGCGGTGCTTTTCTCGATGATGTGGTCGAATCGGTCCAGGACGATCTCGTCGCGCTCGCGAATGATGTCCTTGAGTTCAGCCTCCAACGAACCGGTCACAAGTTCCCTCGCAGTAATTCGCTCGATGAGATGGAGCAGGGCCGACTCCCGCTGCGTCCTGGCCCGCCCATAGAACCAATAGACCGCAAAACCGACGCTGATCAGCAGCGTGCTCATCAAAAACGCTTCCAGGCCCATTTGGAAAAGAATGAAGGCAAAGCCGACGATGCCGGCGATCTGAACCCACGGATAAAGCGGCGTGCGAAACTTCGGACGGTAGTTCTGCAGCCCACTTTCCCTCAGCACGATAACGGACAGATTTGAAAGAATGTAACCGAGGATAAGCGCGGCGGAAGCCGCCTTGACGAGAATGTCCAGTCTCAGGAAAAGGGCTGCCGCCACGACCCCGCCGGTCGTCAAGATCGCAACGTAGGGCGTTCGGGACTTCGCGCCGACCTTCCGCATCGAGCCGGGCAGCAGGTCGTCTTGGCTGAGAGCAAAAAGGTATCTGGACGCCGCCATGATCCCCGCGTTCGCCGTGGATATGAACGCCAGGATGGCGCCGACGCCGAGCGCAATCCCGCCTCCCGTGCCCATAAATGCAGCGGCTCCGTCGGAGATCGGCGTGAGGGAACGATCCAGTTGCTCGGCTCCGAGCACCCCGCTGGTCACGAAAACCATCAGCGTGTAAAAGACGCTTACCGTCACAAGCGACAGGATTAATCCCAGAGGGATCACTCGCCCCGGGTTTTTCACTTCCCCGGCAACGCTGGCTATTTTCAACAACCCCCCATAGGACACAAAAACAAAGCCTGTGGTGGCAAAGACCGCCCCCATCCCTCCGGGCGCAAACGGTTCGAAATGCTGAATCTTTACTTCCGGCAAACCCAGGACAACATACAGGAGCATGAGTGCAAAGAGACCGAGGACGAGCGCCACCTGAAGCCGCGCTGCCTCCTTCACGCCAGCCATGTTGACCCCAACAAAGAGGACGCACAGCAGCACGCCCACAATGCGCGGGTCAATTGGGAACAGGAGATGCGCAAAGGCCGCCATCCCCACAAGGGCAAACGCACTCTTGAAGGAGAGTGAAAACCAGCTCAGCAGTCCCGCCACCGTCCCGACTGCCGACCCCATCCCCCGCGCGATGAAAAAATAGTCGCCGCCGGCCTTTGGCATTGCAGTCGTCAACTCGGCGATGCTCAGCAGCCCCGTTACCGCCAGCAGGCCGGCCAGGAAATAGGAAACGACAACCGCCGGGCCGGCTCGCGCGTGGGCAAGGCCGGGTAAGACAAACAGACCGGAACTGATCATCGCGCCGGACGCGATGCAGAAGATGTGGACCAGACCGAGGCTCTTCCTCAATTCCATCGGCATATCCGAGTGCGGCTGTCTAATCGGTGTCTCGCAGGTCCGACCGCGGCGGGCTCGGCCGCCGCGACAATCACCACGCCCGGTTCCGGGATCAGTTGTTCGGCCATGCGCATATCTCGTTACGGATATGGGAAGACCGCGATGTGGCCGGACGCGTCACCGCCCCGCGGTCACACAGGATCTGGCGCAACCGGGCCAATCAATCGCTCCGCCATTTCCAAGAACTTTTCCGCATTGGCGAGTTGACTTTCCATTTCGTCCGCCGTCACGTCCGACGCCTTCCCATAATCGGCGGCGCTGCGAACTTCGAGGCCGCGAATGAGGCACCGATGGAACTCGGGTGGCACGGCGCCGGTTTTCACGAAGTGTTTTCCGAAAGCGGCGTGCACGGCGCTGTGTTTGGAAAACGCCAGCCCTTTATCGAGCAAAAGCGCTTCGGCCGCATAGAACATCGTGTAGTAGGCCCGCGAGGCGGCAAAAGGCGGGTATCCCTCGCGGCGCAGGACCTTCGCCGCTTCCAGGCTTGCCCTCGCCTGAGTCAACAAGGCCTTCTGCTCAGGCATCATACGGGGACCCCTTCCCGTTGGGCGTTCAGCAAAAGCGGGCTCTTTTCACGTTCGTATGCTTCTCTGGACACGAAAACGCAGGTAATAACTTCGTCATGTTCAAGCGAAAGCGCCGCCACGTCGTCGATGGTCTGTGCGATCTCCTCGCAGGGAGAGACATCGCCGTCCAAAACCACCAGGACGTCGATGTCCGAACCTTCACCCTCCTCCCCGCGCGCTCGAGATCCGTAGAGGACCATCCGCACGAGGCGCCGCCCATACAGGTGCTCGAACCGGCGGCGAAGTTCGGCAAGGATTCTTTCGGTTCTTCCGCTCACGCGCCGTTCCCCCTATAAGCGATCCAATCGCTGCCGCGAAGGTCTACTCGGGTATAATTTCTTCCCCGCCCGATCACCGCAGTATTATACATCAAGCCGCCCCTCCGACAACTGGTAACGGCGTGTCCAAGCGGGGCACAAGAAAAAGAGTGTGCCGCGGCTGGTCGCAGATCAGGGCGCGTCCCGACGCCCATGCTACTCGTCGGGGCAAGCCTCTAGAACTCGACACCCGGCTGGGCCTCCAGACCCGAATCGTGTGGATGCTTGACCAGGCGCATTTCAGTGACGAGGTCCGCGCGCTCAATGAGCCGCTCGGGCGCGCTGCGGCCCGTCAAAATCAGATGGACCTCGCTCGGGCGGTCGTCCAGAAGAACCAGAACCTCGTCGGCCGAGAGAAGCCCGAGGTAAATGGCCGTCAGGATCTCGTCGGCGATCACGAGGTCGTGGCGGCCGCCGGAGAGGAGTTTCTTGACCAGCGCCAGTGCCTCGCTGGCCGCCTCCCGGTGTTTCTCGATTGGCCCTTCGCCGAGCGGCGGCACAAAGCCGCGGCCCATCCGATGAATTTCCAGGTCCGGCGCGAGCCGGCGCGCGGCCTTGTGCTCGCCGGCCGCCCCGGCCTTGACGAACTGAACCATCGCCACGCGCAGGCCCTGGCCGACCGCCCGCAGCGCCTGACCCAGCGCCGCGGTCGTCTTCCCTTTTCCGTCGCCCGTGTAGATAATGACAAGACCGCGCCGCTTCGTTCCGGGCAAGGTCTGCCCTCCTGCGGATGGTCCGACGGTGCTTGTGCCGCGCTTCTCTGTGCCCGTGCCATTGTAGGGACGGCCCCGGCTTGCCGCAAGCGCGAGCCGGAAGGCGTGAAAAACCTTTTGCTTGCGCGGCAGGGCTATGGCTATACTCGTCGGCGGGCAGCGTCCCCCGTGTTCACTGTGCAGAAGAGGCCTTATCACTCATGTCGGAAGATTGGGAGGCACTGGCGCAGCGGTTGGCACTTCGTCGGGAGCAGGTTCAGGCCGCCTCCAAACTCCTTGACGACGGTTTCCCCCCCATCTTCATCGCGCACTATCGCAAGGCGACGACGGGCGGGTTGGACGAGGCGGCGGTGCGGCGCCTTGCCGCCGCGCGAGAGGTGCTTGGGGTGCTCGAGGCCTTACGCCGCCGCGCGCGCGGGGAGGCCGAACGTGCCGGCTCTCTCTCGGACGACCTCGCCCGGACCATCGACGAAGCGACCGGGGCGGAAGTCCTTGAAGATATTTTGCAGACCTGTAAACCGGGCCGCCGAACCGCCGCTTCAGTCGCCGAGGAGCGCGGCCTCGCGCCTCTGGCCCAGTATGCACGTAACGGGCCCGCCGACGGCCCCGACTTGCCCGAAAAGGGTGTCGAGTTTGTCAATCACGAGAAAGAGGTCCACACATCGGAGGACGCGCTGGCGGGCGCGGCTCACATCCTGGCCGAGCGCATCAGCAAGGACCATCGGGTGCGGCAGGCGGTCCGGCGGCTCGCGCGGGAAAAGGGCGTCCTGCGGTCGCGGCAGGCGAAACAGGCCGGCAAATCGAGCGCCGAGTTCCGCGGGTATTTCAACTTCTCCGAGCCTGTCGCCCACCTGCCGCCGCACCGGATTCTCGCCATCAACCGCGGCGAGCGCCAAAAGGCCTTGAAGGTTTCCATCGACGTGCCGCGCGACGCGATTCTCCAAGAGGTCGTGCCGATGGTCGTGCCGGCTCCGTTGGGAGTCCCCCTCAAAGGGACCGAACACCGCTTCGCCGCATTCCTCAACGGTGCGGTGACCGATGCGCTGGACCGCCTGGTCCTGCCGGCCATCGACCGGGAGACCCGGCGCCGGCTGACCGAAAGGGCCGAGGAGCATGCCATCGAAGTGTTCGCGGCCAACTTGCGGAGCCTGCTGATGACGCCGCCGCTTCGGGGCACGCGCGTCATGACCATCCAGCCGGGGTTTCGCAGCGGGTGCAAGGTCGCCGTCCTGGACGCGGACGGCTCGCTGCTGGCGGAAACCATCATCTATCCACACGAGCCCAAAAAGAGGCGGCTTGAAGGTAAGACCGCCCTCGTGACGATTCTGCGCGACCACCAGGTCCGGGCGATCGCCATCGGAAACGGCACCGGATGCCGCGACACCGAAGAACTGGTCTCGGAAATCATCGAGGAACACCGGTTGGACGCGGAGTACGCCATTGTCAACGAAGCCGGCGCCGGCGTCTATGCCGACAGTCCCATGGCGAAGGAGGAGTTCCCGAACCTCGACGCGGCGATTCGGGTCACGGTCAGCATCGGCCGGCGCCTCCAGGACCCGCTCGCCGAACTCGTCAAAATCGACCCGCGCGCGGTCGGCGTCGGGCTTTATCAGCACGACGTGGACCAGGAGAAACTGAAACGCACACTCGAGGAAACCGTCGAGTCGTGCGTGTGCGCCGTCGGGGCGGACGCGAACACGGCGTCGCCCGCGATGCTGCGCTATGTCCCGGGGCTGGGCGATTTGAAAATCCAATCTTTGTGCGCGCGGCGCGCCGAAGCGTCTCTGGCGAGCCGCGACGAACTGCGGACCTTGCCCGGATGGGACGACCGGACGTTTCAACTGGCGGCCGGTTTTCTGCGAGTGCGGGGCGTCAACCCCCTCGGCGCGACGCGGATCCACCCGGAGAGTTACCCGGCCGCGGAGCGGCTCCTGGAGGGGTTCGGACACCGGCCCGAGGACTTGAAATCTCCCGATTCGGCGCGGAAACTCGAACGGGACCTGACCGGCGTCGCGCTGGAACCGCTGGCCTGGGAACTCGAAATGCCGCTCCTAGACCTCGTGGACCTCGTCGGCGCGCTGCAGCGCCCCGATTTTGATCTGCGCTCGAAGCATCCGCGCCCCATTTTCCGCCGAAAAATCCGCCGCATCGAAGACCTGAAGCCCGGCATGTGGGTCAAGGGAACCGTGCGAAACGTGGTGGACTTCGGCGCGTTCGTCGATGTCGGCCTGAAGGAAGACGGTCTGATTCACATCAGCCAGTTCTCGCGCCGCTATGTCAGGAACCCGATGAAGTTCCTGCACGTCGGCGACGTGGTGGACGCGCGGGTCGTCACGATTGACGCCGAGCGGCATCGCATCGCGCTGACGCTGATTCCCGAGGAAAAACCGGAGCCGAAGCGCGAAGCGAAACCGGTGGCAGCGAAACCGGCGGCGGCTGCCCCGGCGGGCGCGAGCGCCGCCACGGCAGCCTCCCCGTCGGTCGAGCCCGCCACGGCGGGCGAGTCCGCCGCCCAGCCACCCGCCTCAGGCGGGCCGCCCAAGCCCAAACCGCCTGCGGTCGAACGGCGCCTCCCGACCAAGCAGACGCGAACAAAGCGGTCCCCCCGCGCCGAGGGGGGGACGCGACGGCAACAGGCATCGCCGTCCGGCCGGTCGAGCCGTCCGAAAAAGCCGGGGCTCCGCGCGAAGCCCACCAAAGGCCCACGGGAATCGCGGCCCGATGAGCCGCGCGTCCTCGTCTTCCGGGACGAACCCGAGGAGACGGCCCCCGAGCGCGACGAGAAGGGCCGACCCAAGGAGGGAGCCGAGGAGAAAACCGTCGTCGAGGACGAGACGCTCAACTCGATGCGCGCAATCTGGACGCGCCCGGAGAGCGAGGTCTCCGACGAGGAGTA
>Ga0209986_10005162_pt1 | contig 10877 bp, 12 predicted proteins | sample BlataG_FD_183168 | JGI IMG/M metagenome (GOLD analysis project Ga0209986, IMG submission 183168) | Deep subsurface microbial communities from Black Sea to uncover new lineages of life (NeLLi) - Black_00105 metaG (SPAdes) (version 2) | ecosystem: Environmental > Aquatic > Marine > Oceanic >...
GATATCTGGGAATGCAGGCCTCGTTTTTCTCGTCCTTTTCGTAATGTCTTTAGGCTTCATAGGCCTGGGAATGATCTTGGGAGCGCTTTTTACTTATACTCAGTTGGGTGCTATTTACGCACCAGTAATCCTCCTAGTCGTATTTGGAGGAGCCTGGGTTCCTTTGGAAATGATGGGAGGCGTGTTCCAAAGCATAATGAATGCCTTTCCTTTCGCCCATGCTCTTGACGCAGCGAGAGATATTATGATGGATGGTGCTGGTTTCAGTGACATTGCCACAGATTTCTACTGGGTTCTTGGCTATACCTTAGTATTGTTTGCTTTAGGTATTTTCCTGTTCAGACGAAGGATGGTGGAATGAATAAATGGAAGTGATAATGATCTGCCCCACGCAACGACCATTCCATCTCTAAAGAACCTATGCTTTCAGGATTGTCAATCGGACTAAACCGTTTGTGTGCCTCCACCGCATCGTAACCACCGATAGCCCGATAGAACTTTGGAACAAGTGGCGTTGATGCCTTTGGTTTTCGTGACTGTGGCAATTTGTGATTTCCCAAGTGTAATCCCCAGGCAATCATTGTGAGCGATACTTGCTTAGCGGTGGTACAATAATGAGGGGCAGGTCAGTATCCAAAAGACATATTAGTAAGGAGGAAATAAAATGAAGAACTCAGGTGTATCTTACTGATATTAGCAAGACGATAGAAGACCAACGAATTGAAATCTGCTTACCGGTTTGCGCAGCCTAGCCTTCGGAAGCGGATGACAGGCTACTAAGACTGCTTGTAAGATAATTTTACAGTTACGGAAAGGAGGTTCATTATGTCAGTGGAGCAAGTTGGCGAGAAATACAGGTGCAACATTTGTGGAAATGAAGTCACAGTAACAAAAGTTGGCGGTGGCACACTGGTGTGTTGTGGGGAAGACATGGAGAAAATAAGCTAAGCTGCGTCTCAGATGAGATTTGTCGTATTTGCTGGCATATTGCTTGCGACCTTGATCTTGGTTCCGGTAACCGCGGTATTGGCTCATTCTCCAGTATTCCCGGAAGAGAATCATGGTCCATCTACTGCCTATGAGGTCGATGACCCAGCGAAATCATGGGTAATTTACACGTGGCTTGAAGACGAGGGCATAGCCGACTACTATAAGTTCACGGTTTCCGAAGAGGAAAAGATTCAGCTTTCGCTCATCGTGCCAAATAACCCTGACCACTCGGGATTTGTGCCTGCATTCACCCTAATTGGGCCCGGCATCACCCAACATGACAGTGTACCAGACTATGTCGAGGTGCCGACGGACTACGGTACTATTGTGGTGTACGGTGTAGATCCAGGTAAAGCGGTTTACGAACCGTTTACCCCGGGTTGGTTTTACGAGCTTGGTACACTCACGATGAGTGCTCCCAGCGATGGCACGTACTACGTGGCCGTATTCAATCCAGAGCTTCATGAAAATGCGCACAACCATGGTCATGAGGATAATGGTTACGCCATCATCGTCGGCTACGTCGAGGAGTTTACCCCAATGGAATTGATTCTAATTCCATATAGGGTGTACGGAATTTATGTATGGGAGGGGCAAAACCAGTTCACTATCTTTCTACCGATATTATTAGTAGTTATTATCGGGGGTTTAATTACCTATCGACGTAGTAAGCTAGGTAAGCATCCGAGGGATCTATCCAAATGGTTAGCCACGTTCGGAGGTCTCGCGTTTCTAGGAACGGCGGCAGGTACAATCTACCAGATAGTATTCGCTTTTACCCGTACGGGAATTACAGTCGAGGCATGCATCACGCTGGTAATAGTCATTGTGTCTGTTATTCTCGGGGTGCTTACCTTGCGGTACGCTCTTCGGGCAAAAACAAACCTGACTCTACGGAGAAGATTAGGGCTACTTGCCATAGGTCTAGTAGCTCTATTCGCTTGGTCGGGGCTTTACTTGGGTTCCAGTTTATTGATTGCCGGGGCACTTGTACCGCCTGCATTACAAATAGAAAGCGTTCATTAGAGTGAATTTTGTCGCTCTCATATACCGTATTTAGAATACTCATAAGGAGGTATAGACATTACCACGATCCATGTTTATGACGCCAAACAAAACCGCGTCGTGAACGTAGATAAAATCGAGAAGTCGGATGCGGAATGGAAGCAGCTGCTTACTCAACGACAGTATGAAATAACGGCCAGGAAGGGGACGGAGTCCCCGGGCACCTGCCCTTTTGATACGCTCCATGAACCGGGAATCTTTGAGTGTGTGCGCTGTGGTACCGACCTTTTTCGTAGTTCTACCAAGTTCGAATCAGGGACGGGCTGGCCAAGTTACTATGAGCCAGTGTTAATGTTGAACATAGTCGAGCAGACAGACAGGAGTCTAGGAATGATAAGAACTGAGGTACTGTGTGTTCGGTGTGGCTCTCACCTCGGCCATGTCTTTGATGATGGCCCACCACCGACTGGCAAACGCTATTGTATGAACGGTATTGCAATGAAATTCGTACCTGAGGGTAAACTGTGAACAAAGCAGTTTCATCAGAAGTCGCTACCATCGCCGGCGGTTGTTTCTGGTGTATCGAGGAGATTTTCCGGGAAATTAACGGCGTTGAGAATGTGGTTTCTGGCTACACTGGAAGCACCACTGTCAATCCGACCTACGAACAGGTCTGCACTGGCAAGACTGGTCATGCTGAGTCAGTCCAGGTGAGATTTAATCCCTCTAAACTTTCGTATCGGGAAATCCTGGAGATTTTCTTCTCCGTTCACGATCCAACAACGCTAAATCGACAAGGTGCAGATATGGGCACCCAATATCGTTCAGCCATTTTCTACCACAACGATCAGCAGAAACGAGTTGCAGAGGAACTCATTAGAAAGCTCAGTAAAGCTAATTTATGGAGTAAACCAATTGTCACACAGGTTATCCCGCTGGATAAGTTCTATCCTGCAGAAGAGTATCACCAAGAATATTTCTCTCGACATCCAGAACAAGCTTACTGCCAGATGGTGATTTCACCCAAGATCAGCAAGTTTCGCAAGCAATGGGCAGAACGGCTTAAGAGACAATCAAGAATTAAGTAAATGCTTTAAATATCACGACACTCGAATGCAAAAAAGTTGTAACTTGTTTCATTAGACGAGTTGCTGCGACCCTCATTCGACTTGATGACGAATGATATTCTTTCCGACCGGGTAGTGTCCAGCCACTATCTACCTTTGCGATAATCATGGGATATTCTTATAATAACCAAGCCTATCTTTTACCGATCTATGGTCTGTTATAGTATTAGGAGCGAGATGAATATTGGTGATATCACAGTAAAAGTGCTATCCGGTAGAAGCGCCGATTGGATACTAAAAGTATTGGTTAGATTAGCTTATGTCGGCTGGTTGCGGCGATTGGCTTGTCAATGGCTTGCTAATCGGATTCAAGACGGGCCGAGCAAAATTGACACTCAGCGTAGACTCCTCTATGTCGGCCTGCTAAGCACGGTTGAACGGCTTATGGAAAGACGTGCCATCTCGGTTGGAGTGGCCAGCAAAGTTTCCCTACTCTGGGCCCGAGCACTTCTAATTCCGGCTGGCAAAATATCGGCTGTGATAGATTTTCGCAGTCAAACTGGTGTTGACCCTCCCCGGTTTATCACCATCAGTCCTGGCCACAGCTGCAATCTGAAATGCAAAAATTGCTACGCAGCCTCAGCTTCTAGTAGCACTAAACTAAGCTTTTCTACCCTGGAGCGCATAGTTACTGAAGCAAAATCCTCGTGGGGAATACGCCTGGTGGTCTTCTCCGGCGGTGAGCCGTTACTTTATAGCTCTGAGGGCAAAGGGGTACTGGATATTGTCGAACGGAACCCCGATTTGCTGTTCCTGCTGTTTACTAACGGTACACTGGTTAATGAACAAGTAGCCGCTCGCTTATCCCGACTGGGAAATCTCACCCCTGCCTTCTCTGTTGAGGGGATGCGGGCCATTACCAACAATTGCCGCGGTGAGGGTGTATTCGACACGGTCATAGATGGGACTAAGCTGATACGTCGTGCGGGGGTACCATTTGGAGTTTCGGTAAGCGTTACCCGGAATAACTACGAAGAGGTCGTATCAGACGAGTTTCTCGACTTATTCTTTAACGAGCTGGGGGCATTCTATGCCTTCTTCTTTCAGTACTTGCCCATAGGCCGTCACCCCAGCTTTGAGCTTATGCCGACACCAGCACAGCGGCTCTGGTTCTGGCGCAGGGTCTGGGAGGTAGTCGAGGCTAAGCGATTATTCCTCATTGATTTCTGGAACCACGGCCCCCTGGTCAAGGGCTGTATCTCTGCAGGCCGCGCGGGTGGTTACATGTACATCGATTGGAACGGCAATATTATGCCCTGTGTCTTTGCCCCCTATGCGGCGGCTAACATTCACCAGATTTATGAAAGCGGTGGCACGCTTAATGATGTCTGGGCATCGCCCTTTTTCCAGGCAATACGAGATTGGCAAGTCAAATATGGTTTCGGGAGCGAGACACTATCAGCAGAAGGCAACTGGCTTAGCCCCTGCCCCTTCCGGGACCACTATAGTCTGTTTCATAGATGGATTGAACAGTACCATCCAGAACCAGAAGATGATTCGGCCCGGGCTGCCCTGCTGGATAAGCGCTATTACCATTACATGACCGAGTATGGCACAAAATTCAGGGAACTCAGCCAGAAAATCTGGTATAAAGAATATCTTGCACGACACTAGCTGTCACACTACCACGTCTCGGATGGCAGTATAGAAATCTGTCGAGAAGATTTGGGCGCTCCAGCATCTATTTCAGTTACCTACAGAAAGTCATTAATCGTAATAAAAGAACGTAATTATCCCTTGGAGGTAGGTATAGCTATGTCCAATTGTCCTATAGTGTTAATAGAATGGTTATGGCCTGCCCCCACAAACCATTCCATCTCTAAAGAATCTATGCTTTGATGTTATCCACCGGACTATACCTCCTATGCGCCTCCACCGCATCATAACCACCGATACCCCGTTGAAATTTAGAACAAATCGGATGAACGCTATTGGTTTTCGTGACTGTGGCAATTTGTGATTTCCCAAGTGTAATCCCCAGGCAATCATTGTGAGCGATACTTGTTTAGCGGTGGTACAATAATGAGGGGCAGGTCAGTATCCAAAAGACATATTAGTAAGGAGGAAATAAAATGAAGAACTCAGGTGGATTTTTCGGTGCTTTCTGGTTTGCCGGTTGGCTGTTCACTATTGGCTACGCCAACCTGGTATGGTGGAAGATTATACTGGGTATCGTGGTCTGGCCGTTCTATCTGGGAGATACCGTCTTACAACTACAACTCTAGGGTGGACCAATTACCGGAGGCAGGTCACTCCCCAAGCCAAATAATATCTTTTGGCTTCCCTTATATTTCATCTTTAGTAGGTGACCTTCCCACCAACGACCATTCCATCTCTAAAGAATCTATGCTTTAATGTTATCAATCTAAAGCCATAGAGCCATAACTAGAATGATAGCAGAAGGAGGTTTATTAGCATGGCAGATTCTGAAACCCCTAAATTCAAACTGGAGACGGTTGACCACATTGGTATCGTGGTCAGGGACTGCGAGAAGGTTATAGAGACCTGGGAACGGATGTTTGGCATTGGCCCTTGGGCCATTCGTGAGATGAGCGGCACTACACCGGAAGGAAAGACCGTTACGGCAAAGGTTGCCTTCGCTTACATGGGTGACCTGGAGATTGAGCTGATACAGATTAGCAAGGGCAAGACTCTTCACTCCGAATTCCTTGAAACTCACGGAGAAGGACTGCACCACCTGGGGTTTTTTGTGGATGATGTAGATGGCGAAGCAGCCAGCCTTGTGGCGAAGGGAGCCAAAGTGATAGTACAAAACCCGGGATGGATCTACCTGGACTGCGGCGGACCCGGTGGTGTTATCTTTGAGCTTATGGGAAGGCGTGGGAAGATAACGGGTCCTTAGGCTGGCCTGTAACAAAGGGAAGCAAATGGACGCACGGGCAATCGTAGCTCTAATATTATCCGCCGGCGAGTACCTCTTACGCGCCTCCACCACCTCCGTAATCACCGATACCCCTCTGAAATGTTAGAACAAATCGGATGAACGCTATTGGTTTTCGTGTCTATGGCAATTGTAATTTCTGAAGTGTAATCCCGAGGCGGTCATTGTGAGCGATACTTGCTTAGAGGTGGTACAATCGTGGGGGGCAGGGCAGGGTCTTAGAGACGGTCATTGACAACCAAGTACCATGTATGTATTATCGGTGACAAGAGCAACGAGGGTTAGGACGCCTCAGTGCGAATAGAAATGGGAAATGTCGGCCAAATTCAAATACTAACTGGAGGTAATAGTAATGGCTAATGAGACGACAGAACCCAAGAAAAGAAAGGGAGTTAGCGGACTTGTGTTCGTAGGCTGCTTGATGCTTGGCTTTGCAGTAGGCTTTATGACAGGGAACATTCCAGTCGGTCTTTTCGGTGGTTTGGGTGTCGGTTTCATAGCTATGGCCATAGTACGGTATAAACTTGGCGAATGGTGAAATAGTTGAACTATCACTATTCAGGAAGTGTGCCCCTGTAGCTCAGGCGGATAGATCAGCGGTTTCCTAATTAATATTATCCGCCGGCGAGTATCTCTTATGCGCCTCCACCACCTCCATAACCACCGATACCCCTATGAAGTTTTAGAACAAATGGCGTTGATGCTATTGGTTTTCACGACTGTGGCATTCTGTAATTTCCGAAGTGTAATCCCGAGGCAGTCATTGTAAGCGATACTAATTTCAGAAGTGGTACAATGATATAAGGTGGTCAAGACGATGGCTCAAGTCGAGGTCGTTAGGTGTCAGAAGTGTGGGCGTGAGGTTGCTGCTAGCAGGAGTTCCACGCATGGGAGCCAGGTCCTGTGTGAAGACTGCTATATGGAGGCAAGCCAACGGGTTCAAACTTGTGACCCTTTAGCAGTGCGCTCGGCACAACACTTCCGAAAGGCATCTGGGCTTGAAGGAACAGAAGGCTTGACTGAACTGCAACGGACAATCTGTGAATTCATCAAACATCGAGGCAGAGTCACTGTTCACGAGCTTTACACCACGTTCCATCTTTCCCCAAGACATCTGGAGAATCAAATTGCGATCCTGAGACACTGCGAGTTGGTGAGAGGCGAAAAAGAGGGCGACACGGTTTACTTGGCCCCCTTTGAATGAGACGCCTCCCCGATTATTCCCACGAAGTCCCAAGGCCATGTCAGGGACTCTGACCTGCGCCCAAAAACCAGTCCAGATATATAGAAGCTGTGTCCTGATGTTATCAATCGGCGAATACCTCCTATGCGCCTCCACCGCATCATAGCATCCCACAGCCTGACAACACCTCTTTGTCACCTCTAAACCGTTATTCCGGCGGCAATCATACCAGCTTGCACTGAAAGAAGTACGACTCTGAAGGTGGTACAATTATACGGGGGCAGGTCATACCTATAGAGAATTAAGAAAGGAAATGGTTAACAAGTATGAGATGGTTCGGCTGTGCACTAACCATTTTGGGGATAATTCTTGTGATCTTTATCCTCACCCACCTCTCAGAAATTTGGCATTTCTTGGAAGAAATGTTAAACAGGTTCTAGCCGTAGCTGGAGTGAATTACGGAACTGGCTTTAGGTTAGGAATACAAGAAACAGCTACTTCCCCTACCTATTCTGCTCTTGACTAAAGGGTGATACAATGATTGGCGGCAGGTCACTGCTCAAGTGGCTCAACCCGTATACCGCTATTTCCTGCCCACGTATATCCCGTAGCCGAAGTATTGAAACAAACTGAAAATGCTCCTTGGAAAAGTCAATGTTTCCTTTGTGAATCTCCTGCAAGTAGGACTCTTGATGAACAGATAAGAGAATCTACTCCACGCTCTTAAGGACTCAAAGAACTCAAGCTGCCTGATTTCGTCAGCCCACTGCCTTAGGGCGCTGATTTTATGAACTAGCGCTACTGTCTCTTTCAGTCCAGAGCCCTCCAGCAATTCTTTCCAGCCGTTATTACAGGTCAGAAACTCCCCACTCGTTGTGCGAGTTAGATAATCGGCTAGCGCAGGAGGCGGTGCCTTTATCCAGGTTACCTCGTTAAGCCCGACGTATCCCCCCGGCTTTATCACCCGCACATACTCGTTTATGGCTCTCTGTTTGTTTTCTATGAATGCGTTCACGGACTCGCAAATGACTGCGTCGAAAACTGCGTCCTCGAAGGGGAGGTTTTGCGCGTCTGCCACCCTGAATTCAAGCCTGTCTTCAACGCCCTCCCTTTTCGCCCTTTCATTTGACCTGTCAATCATCGCTTCGGACAGGTCTACACCGACCACTCTACAGCCATAGATTTTTGCGAGGTAACAAGGAGTCGTGCCGACGCCGCAACCGACAACCAAGACGTATTTGTCTTCGTTTATGTGGCATAACTCAATTAGCTGGCTTGTCGCCTTTAACCCCCCCGCGTGTTTTGTCACGCCCCAGGAAGCCTGCAAGGCGAAGTAGGGGCTTTCCAGTTCTGAAGTATCTTGCGGCGATGACCGTTTCTCGCCTGGCATATTCACAGTATAGCGCGTGAAACATATTGTAGTCCAGATACAAAGAAGCCCATATTTCATGTTGTCAATCGGCGAATGCCCCTTATGCGCCTCCACCGCATCATAGCATCCCACAGCCTGGCAATACCTCTTTGGCACCTCTAAACTGTTATTCCGACGGCAATCATACCCGCTTATCCTCTTACAAGCACAACTTTGAGATGGTACAATGACTGGGGGCAGGTCACAGCCGTTCTCTAACGCTGCTGAACAGAAACCAAAGACGATTTCAATGGTGACAACAGAACGATGGTTACAGAAATGCCAGAAAATAAATCAAAGCTGTTCTCAGTCTTAAGAGGCACTAAGAACGTAGTTGGCGTAGGTATGCACTTACTCCTATTAGGTCTTTTCCTTGAGGGTTTAACACTAGTTATTCAACAATGGATTTCCTTTCCTATTTCATTAACCTTTGAAACGCAAATTCTGTTGACGGTTCCTTGTGCCACTGCATGCCTTTTGGGTGTGATCTGGTTCAATCGCTCACTTAACCTGATAAAAGTTCACCTGTTGAATGGAAAGGACGAGTTGATTACACATGGCCCTTTTGCCTATGTAAGACACCCCCTCTACTCTACTCTTATGATGACAATCCCTCCATTAGTGATAATTTGGCTTTCGGATCTTTTGTTCTTCATCCCATGGGTTCTAATACTAATCGTCTCCCATTATGTAGTTCGTCTCGAGGAGCGAGGATTGATTGAGGTATTCAGCGAAGATTATGAAAGGTATCGTAGGTATGTTCCTGCATTAATCCCCTACAAGGGCAGGTCAAGGTATCCTGATCCCTCATCGTGAGTTGAAATGGGAAATCCCGATTCAATCAGCATTTGCCTCCAATTACTCTTTAGGATACAATATATGTCAGTTGTTTTGGTTTAGGTAATTACAGGCATAGTCAAATCAGAAAAGACTTAACAGTAACTGCTAGTTGACCTCAACTATAAGCAATAATCTATAAGAAAGGAGGTCATCTAGTGGGTTTTGATGACAAGTCGCTCCAATGTTCCGATTGCGGGTCTAGCTTCACTTTCAGCGCTGAGGAACAACAGCTTTTCCAATCCAGAGGCTATACTAATGAGCCGAAGCGCTGTCCTGACTGTCGTCAGGCAAGGAAGTCAGAGCGCTACGGAAACAGCAGCTACGGGTCCAGACGCCAGATGTTTCCCGCGAAATGCGCCGAGTGTGGTCAGGACACCGAGGTGCCGTTCGAGCCGCATGAAGACAGACCCGTGTACTGTAGCGATTGCTACAACAAGGTTAGAATGAACCGGAATAGGTAGTTCAACCTCAAATATACATAGGCCGGGGGCACCCGGCCTATGTTCTATTATCTATGGACGAAAAGGAGGGGTCAAATGAATATCTACGTAGGCAACTTATCTTTCGATGTAACTGAAGAGGATTTGCGGCAAGAATTCACTGCTTTTGGTGAAGTGGCTTCTGTGAATATTATAAAAGACAAATATAGCGGAACGCCAAGAGGATTTGCTTTCGTTGAGATGCCAAAACTGCCGGAAGGCCAGGCTGCGATTGCCAACCTTAATGGGAAAACTCTGCTAGACCGGGAACTTCGCGTCAATCCTGCGACCGAACGCCCAGAAAGAGGGGGTAGAGGATCATATGGTGACAGGAGAGGTGGTGGGTTTAGTGGAGGGGCAGGAAGAAGAGGAGGAGGAAAGACAAAAAGATGGTAAATCACCTCTAATATAAAAGGCAAACCTGGAGAAAAAGGGAATTCTGCTGACTATGAATATCATCTACTAGGCATAAAACTCAAGCAGACCATGACTGTATAGCTAACTGGCTGTTCATAAATCGAATGAATCAGAATAATCTGGAGATTGGTCAAGCAGGACTTAAGAAATTTTGCGAATCATTAATGGTGTAGATGCACGTGAAACGATGCGTGCAAAGAGTAGCAAGATTCTGCTTTTGACCTACCACCACAGACCAGTCCAGACACCAAGAAGCTATACCTTAATCTTGTCCACTGGCGAGTGTAGCCTGTGGCTGTCAATCGCATCATAACAACCCACCGCCTGGCAATACCTATTCGTCATCATCAGTGTAGTATGTCCCAATAACCTTTGTAACATCAGACTATCTCCACCATTCTTCAACCATAGTGTAGCAAAGGTGTGCCTGACCAAAGGAAGCCAGCAACAGCTTATTTGAGAGGAATAAAGGAACGGACTGCTTCGCGGAGTCTACCCTGAGTGAGATTCTTCGCTGCCTCTT
>Ga0209986_10005163_pt1 | contig 10877 bp, 9 predicted proteins | sample BlataG_FD_183168 | JGI IMG/M metagenome (GOLD analysis project Ga0209986, IMG submission 183168) | Deep subsurface microbial communities from Black Sea to uncover new lineages of life (NeLLi) - Black_00105 metaG (SPAdes) (version 2) | ecosystem: Environmental > Aquatic > Marine > Oceanic >...
AATACACATAGTCCTGTTGGACTTTCAATGGTTATATTTAGAATTGAGAAGGGAGAATATAAAGAGATAGGTAGATATGTGCCAGAATCTCATAAAGCAGAGTAAATAGATGTAAAAAGACCCTCATATCGTTTTAAGACATGAGGGTCTTTTTACAAAAGGAGTACTATAAATGTCAGTGCAACAAATTATTAATGGTATATCAATTGGTTCAGTATATGCTTTAATTGCTGTAGGCTTTGCTCTTGTATTTAATATTTTAAAATTTTCAAATTTCTCTCATGGTGGTGTTCTTACTGTCACTGCTTATATAGGATTTTTAATTTCAACAAAGTTAAATGTAAATATTTGGGTTACATTAATACTTACAGCAATAACAGGAGGCATCTTAGCTGTAGGTATAGAATATATTGCGTTTAGAAGATTAAGGAAGAAAAAGAGTCCAATAATCTATTATTTTATTTCTTCTATTACTGTAGGAATACTTTTAGAAAATTTAATAGTGATTTTCTTCAGCAGTAATTTTTATTCATATCCAAGGTTTTTTAAAAAAAGTATTATACAATTTGGAGAGTTAAACATAGCCACTACTGATTTTATGATGCTAATCATAGCTATAGTAGCTTTAGTGGCATTGATGTCTGTAATTTATAAGACAAAGCTCGGAATAGCTATTCGAGCATTATCAACAGATGCTGATACAACAAGTTTAATGGGTGTAAATGTTACTATAATTATTATGGTAATTTTTTTTGTATCTGGTGTCCTTGGTGGAATTAGTGGAGTATTTCTTGGAATGAATTATACGCTATATCCACAATTAGGCAAACTAATCGTTAAAGGGTTTATAGCTTCTGTTATAGGTGGTTTAGGAAATATTTTTGGTGCTTTAGTTGGAGCAATATTACTTGGTGTATTAGAAGTATTATTAACAAGTATTAGCTTTATTGGTTCAGGATTAGCACCTGTTGTTATTTTTGTATTAACACTTATATTTTTAATTCTGAGACCTCAAGGTATAGCAGGTATTATTATTCATGAGAGAGCTTAGGAGACAGGTAATTTAAATGAGTTTTATAATTTCAATAATAACATTTGCCTCTATTAATATTATAAGTGTTCTAGGAGTTTTCCTAATAACAGGAATGGCAGGGCTTTTTTCTCTTGGACAGGCATCCTTTATGGCGATAGGAGCTTATATTGCAGGGATTCTTGTTATTAAACTTGGATTTCCATTCCCTATAGCTATAATAATTGCTGTCATTAGTGGGATAATTTTTGGGCTTATTGTAGGATTACCTACTATGAGATTAAGAAGAGATTACATCGCATTAGTCACTTTTGGATTTGGAGAAGCAATAATAGCAATATTAAATAATACAGTAAGTGTTACTGGTGGAGCTATGGGGCTATCTGGTATACCTAAACATACTACTATCTGGCTGGCCATAGGATCTATGGTATTTTGTATTTTTTTGGTCATAAATTTTAAATATTCAAAATTCGGAAGGCAATGCATGGCTTTAAAAAGTGACGAACTAGCTGCTAAATCAATAGGTATTAATGTTGTAAAGGTTAAATTAATTACATTTTTGTTTGCTAGTGCATTAACTTCTTATGCTGGAGTATTATATGGTTTCTATACAACATATATCGATCCTAATTTTTTTGGTTGGACGCACTCAGCAGAATGGATAATAATAGTATTCTTTGGTGGAGTAAATAGTTTAACAGGTACTGTATTTTCTGCGATTGTTTTGGGTACTCTGCCTGAAATTTTAAGATTTGCTTCTGAATGGAGAATATTTATTTATTGCACTATAGTTATCTTAATTATAAACTTCAGGCCTGCTGGTATATTTGGTGAGTATGAATTGAATATAAAGACATTTAAAAGTGATATAAAAAATTTATTCAAAAAAATTAATTCTAAAAGTGAAATTGTTACAAAGGGTTGAAAATATGGGTAAAGGGTTAGAAGTAAAAAGTATATCAAAAAACTTCGATGGTGTGAAAGCTGTAAAAAAATTTTCAATGAAACTGCAACCGAAAGGCATCATAAGTATTATTGGACCAAACGGTGCAGGTAAAACTACAGTATTTAATTTGATATCAGGTATTTATAAGGTTGATGAGGGAGAGATACTATTAGATGGTTTTAATATAAATAAAAAAGAACAATATGAAATTACTAGATACGGTATTGGGAGGACATTTCAGAATATACGTTTATTTAAAGGATTAAATGTCCTTAAAAATGTGATAACTGCATATGATGCGTATTCAAAATACAATATGTTTGATGCAACTTTTTTATCAAGAAGAAAGAGAAGAATTGATTCCGAGATTCGTGATAAAAGTCTATATTGTTTAAAATTAGTAGGACTTGAGAAATTAAAGGATGAGAAACCTGAGAATCTTCCTTACGGATTGCAAAAAAAACTTGAGATTGCTAGAGCATTAGCAACTGAACCCAAAATATTATTACTTGATGAACCTGCCACAGGCCTAAATCCAAGTGAAGTTGTGGATTACATCGATTTAATTTGTAAATTACATGAGGATATGGAACTTTCTATTTTGTTTATAGAACATAGAATGCAAGTAGTAATAGAGTTATCTGAGTGGATATATGTTTTAGATTTCGGAGAAACGATAGCTGAAGGAAAACCCGAAGATATACGAAATAATCCTGAGGTTATAAAGGCCTATATGGGAGAATAGGACAAATTATGCTAAAAATAAAAAATTTAGAAGTCAATTATGGACACATACAGGCATTAAATGGAATTAGTCTAGAAGTTGCAGAAGGACAACTGATTAGTATCATTGGTTCAAATGGCGCAGGAAAGACCACTCTTCTAAATACGATATCTGGATTGGTAAAAGCTAAATGCGGTGAGATTTTATATAAAGGTATAACCCTTCCTAGGGAACCTCATATAGTGGTAAGAAAAGGTATAGTTCAGGTGCCAGAAGGCAGAAGGATATTTGGTGGGTTATCTGTTAGGGAAAATCTCATTATCGGTGGATATTTAATTAAAAATAAAAATGAAATAAACAGAAAAATCAATGAGATGTTTGAACTCTTCCCAGTATTAAGAGAGCGAAAAAATCAGCATGCAGAGACACTAAGTGGTGGAGAACAACAAATGCTGACAATATCTAGAGGGCTTATGTCGAACCCGGATATTGTTCTACTAGATGAACCATCCTTAGGACTTTCGCCTATATTGGTAAATGAAGTTTTTAAATTGATTGAAAATATAAGGGAAATGGGGATAACTATTTTATTGGTGGAACAAAATTCGAAAAAAGCCCTTGCTTTATGTGATTATGCTTACGTACTTGAAAATGGGAAGATATCTTTAGAAGGGAAAGGGAATGAATTATTGTGTAACGATGATATTAAAAAATCGTATTTAGGTGATAAAAAGTAGTATAACAAGAGCTGAAAAATTTGAATCGATTGAGCATAAATGTAAATTATTTATTTTGAATTGCTGGAAGAGCTAAAGACTATAAGTTGTTCTATCTTAATCTGCATACGAAGAGGTATAGGTTAAAACCGACAATAGAAAAACCATATTGGAAAATTCACCTAAAATAAAGCAAGGCTTATTTAATAAGTATTTTGAAAATGTATTTGGAAGTTATAGGACAATTATTGCTAGTGATATAACTAATTGGTTAAGGGCAGTGACAAAATTACTAAAAGTTGAGATATAAAAATATAGTTTTTGTACCAAGAAATTTTTAAGGAGGGGTAAAAAATGGATATTGATAGTATTCAGTTCAATAAGTTGGAAATGAAAGTATATTCTCTTAATACTATTATTGTTGGTACTGGTGCAGCAGGCCTTAATGCTGCAGATAGACTATATGCTTATGGGCAGAAGGATATTGCAATAGTAACCGAAGGGCTATTAATGGGGACATCTAGAAACACTGGAGCTGATAAGCAAACTTATTATAAATTAACCCTTGCGGGGAATGATTGTGATTCTATGTTTGAGATGGCGAAAACTTTTTATGAAGGCGAATGCATGCATGGTGATATTGCACTGGTTGAAACTGCTTTATCTCCACAATGTTTTTACCACCTGGTAGATATTGGTGTTCCTTTTCCACATAATCGTTATGGAGAATATATTGGTTATAAGACAGATCATGACCCAAAACAAAGAGCAACTTCAGCGGGCCCTTTGACATCAAGGTTTATGACTGAAAATCTTCAAAAGCAAGTTGAACAAAAGGCAATAAAAATTTTTGATAAGTATCAAGTAATAGCTATTTTAACTGATAAAAAAAAGGAAAACGTAATAGGATTGTTGACTTTAAACTTAAGTGAACTTGAAAATCCTAATAGCAGATACGTTTTATTTAATAGCACTAATGTGATTTATGCTACTGGGGGACCTGCTGGGATTTATTTGACTTCTGTTTACCCAACAAGTCAGTCTGGAGCAAGTGGTTTAGCTTTTGAAGCAGGAATTAGGGGAGGAAATCTTACAGAATCTCAATTTGGTATTGCATCGATAAAATTTAGGTGGAATTTATCAGGTACATATCAGCAAGTTCTTCCTCGTTATATATCAACAGACATAAATGGGAATGATGAGAAAGAGTTTTTGAATGATTATTTTAATAATACTAGGGAAATGTTAGACGCTATATTCTTAAAAGGATATCAATGGCCATTTGATCCAAGGAAGTTAGAGGATTACAGGTCTTCCCTTATTGATATATTAGTATATAACGAAACAAATATAAAAAGAAGACGTATATTTTTAGATTATACGAAAAATCCGTCAGCAGCAAGTAAAAATGGTGAATTTGATTTCTCAGTAATGGGTAGAGAATCTTTTAATTATTTAAAGAATTCGAATGCTTTATTTGGCAAACCAATAGATCGTTTAGCTCTTATGAATCAACCCGCAATTGATTTGTACAAGGATAATGGTATTGATTTGAGGAAAGAATATTTAGAAGTTGCTGTATGCGCACAACATAATAATGGTGGACTATGTGGGAATATATGGTGGGAGAGCAACCTTAAGCATTTTTTCCCAGTTGGTGAAGTAAATGGAAGTCATGGAGTATATCGTCCAGGAGGAAGTGCTTTAAATTCAGGGCAGGTTGGTAGTACAAGAGCAGCTAAATTTATTGCAGCAAGATATAAAGGGGATCCTATAAGCAATAAAGAACTATTAGTACACTCAAAGGAACAAATTGAGCAAAAAATAAAATTGGGAGAGAAGTTTTTAAGAAATTTAGGAAAAGTAAGCAACGTGCTAAGTATACGTAAAAAAATAGGTAAGCGCATGGATGATTGTGGAGCTATAATACGTTCAATAGATAGAGTACATCAGGGTATGAAAGAGGCTAATGAAATGTTATCAGTTTTGTCTAAAAAAACAAGTCTCTCTTCAATATATGAACTGCCATACGCGTTTCAAAACTATGATTTGGCTGTAACTCAATATGTGTACTTATCTGCAATTGCTAATTATATAGAAAATGATGGTCAAAGTAGAGGGTCATATTTGGTATATAATCCTAAGGGAGATCTTCCGGTGGCAAACGTTTCAGAGTTGTTTCGTTTTTCTTTAGATAATGGGAAGTTAGCAAAAAAAATACAGGAAGTTGTTTACGAAAACGGTGGATGTAAGTTTGAATGGAAGGATGTTAAGCCTATACCTCAGGAGGAATACTGGTTTGAGAATATTTGGAATGCGTATATGAGAGATGAAATTATAGATAAATAAAAAAATATTAATAAATTGAGATAGGAGTGTTATCTAAGATGAATATTTTATTACCAAAAATAAAAACACTTAAAAGAATAATTGATAAGGGCATTGTAGCTGTAATAAGAGCAGAAACATCTGAAGAAGGAGAAAAAATTGCTAAGGCATGTATGAATGGTGGAATTGATACAATTGAGATTACATTTACAGTACCTGGTACACACAAAGTAATTGAGGAACTGCGAAAAACCTTTAGCAGAGAGGAACTTATATTAGGTGCAGGGACAGTTCTTGATTCAGAAACTGCAAGAATATCAATACTATCTGGAGCAGAATATATTGTAAGTCCCGCATTTAACTTGGAGACTGCTAAGTTGTGTAATAGATACCAAATTCCATATATGCCTGGATGCATGACACTTAAAGAGATTATTACAGCTATGGAAGCTGGTGCAGATATAATAAAGATTTTCCCAGGGAGTGCTTTGGGACCATCTTTTATAAAAGCAATAAAAGGCCCTTTGCCTCAAGCGTCTTTAATGCCTACAGGGGGAGTAAGTCTAGATAATGTAGCTGAGTGGATTAGAAATGGTTGTATAGCAGTAGGAGTAGGTGGCAGCCTTACTTCAGAAGCAAAAAAAGGCAACTATAAAAAGGTAACAAATACAGCAAAAGAATTTGTAAAAAAAATTAATGAGGCAAGAGGGCAATTATAGGTAGGTTAAATATTAGATAAAAATTAAGGGAGGAGTTTTTTATGGTTAAGAAAGTTGTTACCATGGGAGAAATAATGTTAAGGCTCTCAACCCCTGGGTATCGAAGGTTTATGCAGTCAGAATCTTTTAATGTAACATATGGTGGAGGGGAAGCAAATGTAGCAGTATCACTTGCAAATTATGGACTGAATACATATTTCATAACAAAACTTCCAAGCAATCAAATTGGACAGAGTGCGGTAAACCATTTAAGAAGATTTGGAGTTAATACTGATTACATAGTCAGAGGTGGAGATAGGATAGGTATATATTTTCTAGAAAAAGGTGTATCCATGAGACCATCGAAGGTTATATATGACAGATCACATTCGGCTATTGCAGAAGCAGATCCCGATGATTTTAATTTTGATGAGATATTTAAAGATGCAGAGTGGTTTCATTTTTCTGGCATTACTCCTGCATTAAGTGATAAAGCAATAATACTGACTGAAGAAGTATTAAAAGTAGCTAGAAAATATAGGGTAACGATAAGTGTTGATTTAAATTATAGAAAGAAGTTATGGACACCCGAGAAGGCACAAAAAGTAATGACAAACTTAATGAAGTATGTTGATGTATGTATAGGAAATGAAGAAGATGCAGAAAAGACATTAGGATTTAAACCTGGCAATACGGACATTACAAAAGGAGAAATAGAGTTAGAAGGGTATAGGGATATCTCAAAAAGAATGATAGAAAAATTCAACTTTAAATATATAGTAACAACATTAAGAAAGAGCTATTCAGCTTCTGATAATAGCTGGTCGGCACTAATATATAATGGCAATGAATTCTACCATTCAAAGAGATACGATATCAGAATAGTAGATAGGGTTGGAGGAGGAGATTCTTTTGCAGGTGGACTAATATATTCATTAATTACTGGAAAAGACTTTAAAGAAGCACTAGAATTTGCAGTTGCGGCTTCAGCACTTAAGCATACTATTCCAGGTGACTTTAATATGGTAGCAGTAGATGAAGTTATGTCACTTGTTAAAGGCGATGTCTCAGGGAGAGTAAAGAGATAGTGAACTGAAATATTTAGCATTTGCAACTCTATACTTAATATATCTGTATCATATGTATATTCTGGTGAAAATTAATATTTGTAATAGCTTTAACAATGATATAGAAGATAATAATAAAAAAATCTCAAAGCAGTATGAAAGAAAGATAAGAAAATGAATGGAAGAAAACTATTTGAATTAATTAGTCAGGGAGGAACTCCAAACAGGATACCCTTTGTTCCTACTATCTATGAACATGGAGCTAAGGTTATTGGAGAGACCCCTTCTCGGGTAGCTCAAAATGAAGATCTAATCGTAAAAAGCCAACTAGCTAGTTATGAGATGTACAGACATGATTTGATTTCTATAGGAGTTGATATCTATAATATAGAATGTGAAGCTTTGGGAGCCGAGGTTAGCTTTTCTGATAATGAGGATTTACCTTCTATTAATGAGACATTAGTAAAGAATATAGAAGATTTAGCTCATTTAAAAATGCCTGATCCGGAAAGATCTGGGCGTATGCCTATTTTCCTCAATGCTGCTGAACGAATTAATAAAGAGTTAGGTCAAGAGGTTATTGTCAATGGGACAGTGGTAGGTCCCTTTACATTGGCTGCTATCCTCCGTGGCTTTGAGAATTTTATAATGGACATTATGTTTGATACTAAATTTGCCCTTCAGTTGATGGATTTTTCCAAAAAGGTAGGTTTAGCTTTTGCAAAACATTTTATTAAAAGAGGGGTAGGTTTATCTATCAACGAATCATGGATATCCCCACCTTTATTATCACCAGACTTATATAAGAAATATGTTTTTCAAATTGAAAAGGAAATGGTTGAAGAAATCAAATGCATGGGACAAAAAAACGTAGCTTTAATCAGTGGTGGAAATACAACTCTGATAGCGCCTTATATGGTAAAAACAGGAACATCTTTACTGATGGCTGATTATAACACAGATCAGGAATATTATAAAAAACTATGTGCTGAAAATCAGATTATTATTAGAGCTAGCATCGATTCTAAAGTAGTTGAATTTGGTACAGCAGAGGAAATGAGCGAAGCAGCCAAAAGAGTAATTGATACCTGCGCAGATTATGGAAGGTTTGTATTTGGGTGCGGAGTTGTGAGTTATACCACACCAATAGAACAAGTTTTGCAATTAAAGAGAATTGTAAATGAATTAAATCCATATGAGTGATTATCGGTATAAATAGAAGCTGTTTAGAGATTAAAGGCATATTTTGTTTGGAAAGAAATAGTATAAAAACAGTTCTAGATTAATAGATTAATAGCAATCATATTTGCATATCTTGATAAAAATAACTTTTTCCTAATAAATAATGAATTTGACTATAACATAAAATTCTACATATTTTACAAGTGGACCTATCCAGTAAATCGATATTAAACTTTTTAAATAACCCTACCCTGTCTTTTTAATGCTTCTGTAATAATTGTCTTTCTCCTCCCCAGCTTTATAAATTTAATTTTCTCAAATTCATATATACAGTATTATCTTTTACTATTTTTTACATAGCTCTAATAATATATTAATAAATTTCTCTTCTTTTCAAGGTTGAGTCGAGAAGTAAAATTTTCTTTAATTGTTATCATAAAAAATAAATTTTATTTTTTAAAAATAGGTGTAAGAGAAATAATGCTTAGGAAAACGGGATTGGATTATAAAAACTGGAGCTTTGAGGACTGAAGTCTGATTAACAAGACTGAGTTGTAAAAAATTATAAGTTTTTCTTCTTAAAAGAATGAATTGTATTTGGCAATATTATTGGGATAGTTTGAAGTGAATTTAACCCGAGGAGCCAGTCTTCATGACCCCAACCACCACCAGGCATACCTAAATTTTTCTTAAAATATGTGTGGTAATTATTTAGAAGAGATACACCCTATTATTTATAAAAGATATCAAGTTTTTTAACTATCTCCGTTAAATCTATAAAAACTAAGAGTAAGATTTATCCCATTTTAGTTGCATTAATAAAAGCATGATTCCAAAAAGATATGAAAAAACTAGTTTAATATGATTAATAATTTAAAACAGCTACTGTATATATGAGTTATTACTAACTCTTACCTTGTGAGTGTAGCAGTAATTTGTTAACTAATCTCTTTGGACACAACTTTAACCAGGTTATATTGGTTAATGCAAACCAGACCTGTCATAAAATATTTTAGGCTGCAAAAGAAAAGATAAAAAAACAGGTGATTATCTCTCTCAATATTAATGACTAAAAACTTACTTATATATCACTGAAAAATGAGAATTGCTCAATGTAGTCAGTACACAGTATCTAACTTGTTGTACTACACATCTCAAACTAGTTCTTGAAACTACTGAGTTTATAAGTAATCCATTTAAATTTGGGGGAACAAGTAAGATAAAACCAGATTTAGGTTTGTTCTTAGGTTGAGACAGAGTGTTTGAATATCAGCGAGCTATTTTAATAGATCTGCAGCTAAATCTGTTGCACTTGCTGCATCAGGAGCATATCCATCAGCTCCAATCTTATCAGCATATTCTTGTGTTAAAGGTGCACCACCAATCATTATTTTAACATTTTTGACTTTATCATCAGCTCTAAATGTTTCAATTATTTCTTTCATTCCTGTCATTGTAGTAGTAAGTAGAGCAGATATTCCTATGATATTTGCATTATTCTTCTTTGCTTCTTCAACAAACTTTTCCGCAGATACATCTACACCTATATCAATAACTGTAAATCCTTTACCTTCAAGCATCATGGCTACAAGATTTTTTCCAATATCATGAAGATCACCTTGAACTGTTCCTATAATTACAGTTCCTCTACTTGGTGTATTAGATTCTGCTAGTAGTGGTTTTATTACATCCATAGCAGAATGCATTGCTCTTGCAGCAATTAACATCTCTGGGATGAAGTATTCACCCGCTGAAAATTTTTCTCCAACTATATCCATACCTGGTATTAATCCATCATTTAAAATCTCTGTAGGATTAATACCCTTATTTACTAATTTTTGGGCGATCTCCTTACTTTTGACATTATCACCTTTTATAATTGATTTAGTTAATTCTTTATACTTTACCATGATGCTCCTTACCAATGGTTTATATTCTCATTCTAATTCCTGTTAAAAAGCAATTCCTATTATAATACAAATAAATTGAACAATTTAGGAGATATGTGATCTTTTTGTTCTCCGCCAGCCTATTAGAAATAAAATTCCAGCAACTAAGAAGGGTACTCCTGAAATAAGCATAGCAAAAATTTTGTTATGACCTGCAGATATATATGAGAATATACTTAAAGCGATAGCACCAATTACAGTTATAACTCCCCCAATACCCTCTTTAAACCAGGT
>Ga0209986_10005164_pt1 | contig 10875 bp, 9 predicted proteins | sample BlataG_FD_183168 | JGI IMG/M metagenome (GOLD analysis project Ga0209986, IMG submission 183168) | Deep subsurface microbial communities from Black Sea to uncover new lineages of life (NeLLi) - Black_00105 metaG (SPAdes) (version 2) | ecosystem: Environmental > Aquatic > Marine > Oceanic >...
ATAATATCGCTACTACCACTTCTGGAGTACCATGAACTACTGCAATGCTGGCACTTACCTTTACCGGAAGATATCCTCTTAAGGTAGCTAATCCCAATACTCCGATGGTGTTAGTAAGAGTTCCTAAGACCGCTGCAATAGCACTGTTCTTCCAGAAATATTTGTAAGAATAATAAGCCGCTACTCCGATAAATATTCTGGGTAAAATAGCGATTAGAGGGTCGGCAAATATGGGGTTAGTGGCATTTAAAAAACTGTAAACTCCGAAGATTAATCCTACTAATGCACCTACTATTGGGCCTTCGAGTATTCCACCTAAAATAGCTGGAATGTGCATAATGGTGGCATGACCGGCTGGGGTAGGAACGGGAATAAACCCTAATCTTGTTACTCCTAAGATGATAGCGATAGCTCCCAGCATGCCAGAGATGGCCAGCTGCCGGGTAGTAAGTTTGAATCCTGATAAAGCAGAATCTCTATTCATTTTTTTCACCTCCGTTCTAGTTCTATTTTAAGATACCAGACGAAATACTATAAATTTTTTTCTTACGGTCTTGTTCTTATATAAGATACAAGCCCTCATGTAAAGTCGTATCTTTTACGCCCACAGTTTAAGCTACTTTAATAAATATGTCAAGTTAAAAAGTTAACCAAAGGTGCCAGGCACCTTTGGTTAACTTTTTAACTTATAAATTTATTTGATATTCTTTGATTTTATTCTGCAGGCTTCTGCGGCTTATACCTAAAATCTCTGCTGTTTTAGTGCGATTTCCCTTGTTTTGGATTAAATATTTAATAATTAACTCTTTTTCTGCTTCTTTTAAAGTCCCCTTTTTTTCAATGGATGTTTCCTTTTTTATAAAATTGAAATACTTCTCATCGATTATTTTGTCTTTTGCCATAATCATACTTCGCTCAATAATATTTTCCAACTCTCTTATATTACCGGGATAATTATAATCCAGCAGTAATTCCGTAGCTTTTGCAGAAACTTTTTTAACTTTCTTATTTAATATTTTATTATATTTACCGATAAGATACTCCACAATTAAAGGTATGTCCTCTTTCCTTTCTCTTAAAGGAGGAACATCTACATTAAAGACATTTAGCCGATAAAATAAATCCTCTCTAAACCTTCTTTCTTCTACTTCTTTTTTTAAATCTTTATTGGTAGCAGATAATATTCGTACATCAACTTTAATGCTCTTTGAGCTCCCTACTCTTTCAAATTCCTTCTCCTGTAAAACTCTGAGTAATTTTGTTTGAATAGAAAGGTCCATCTCTCCTATTTCGTCTAAAAAAATAGTTCCTCCATTTGCCATTTCGAAACGACCTATCCTCTTGGCAATAGCTCCAGTAAAAGAACCTTTTTCATGTCCAAAGAGTTCGCTCTCCAGGAGATTGGGAGAAAAGGCTACACAATTTACCACTACAAACGAGCCATTTTTACGCAGACTGTTTTTGTGTATTGCTCGGGCTATCAATTCTTTCCCGGTGCCACTTTCGCCGGTAATAAGCACAGTAGCAGTAGTGGGAGATACGTTTTTCACCATTTCTAAAACTTTATTTATGGAACTACTCTTTCCTATAATTTCATCAAAATTAAATCTCTTCTCTTCTTCCTCTCGATAGTAGATGTTTTCCACTTCTAATTCATATTGCTTAATTGCTCTTTTAATTATAATTTTTAGTTCTTCAATATCGAAAGGTTTTGTCAGATAATCCAAAGCCCCTAATTTCATTGCTTCCACAGCTTCGGGAATACTCCCATAAGCAGACATCATAATAACCGGTAGATATAAATCATTTTTTCTTATCTTCTTTAAGGTTTCTATACCATTTAAACCGGGCATTTTTAGATCTAATAATACTAAACTATAATTTTCTTCCTCTAATCTCTTCAGAGCTTCTAAGCCATTAATAGCCTCTTTAACAATAAATCCCTCTGAAGAAAGTACGCGGACTAACATTCTTCTTATATTTTGTTCATCATCGATTACTATTATTTTTCGCAAAATTACTTCCCTCCTTTTTGAGGTAGGAAAATAACAAACTTTGTTCCTTCCCCTTCTTTGGATTCAACTTTGATCTCTCCCTTATGAGCCTCTATAAGCTTGTATGCTATAGAAAGACCCAATCCGGAACCCTTCTCTTTGGTGCTAAAGAAAGGATCAAATATTTGATTAAAGTCTTTTTCGGGAATACCAATCCCGCTATCTTTAATAATTAATTTTATAGCTGGTTCTCCCTTTAAAAGAACTTTTTCAGTTTTAATTTTGATTTCCCCTCTGTTGAGGATAGCCTGAATGGCATTAATAATTACATTCATTAAAATCTGCCTTACCTGGTCTTCATCAGCTTGAATCTGAGAAATATCCGGGGAAAGTTCCAGACTAAATTTAATCTGCTTATTTTTTATTTCCAATTTAAATAATTCAGCAATCTTTCTTATTAAATCATTTAAAGAAAAACGGGTTAAGTTTGGTTTTTTCAATTTTGCAAAATCCAAAACTTGAACCACTAATTTATTTAGTCTATCTACTTCCTGAATAATGGTATTTAAGTCTTCTTTTCTTTCATCGGTCTTGGAGAATGAATTATAAACAAACTGGGCTAATCCTCTGATTGAGCTTAAAGGATTCCTGATTTCGTGGGCAATCCCGGCAGATAATTTACCCAGAGCAGCTAATCTTTTATGACGTGCTACCTCTTCATTCAGATTCTTAATTTCGGTTACATCTCTTATCACCGCTACTATTCCGGTTATGTCCCCCAACTCGTCAGTTAAAAACGAGGTGTTAAGTTCTAATATTTTTTTCTTTAGTCCCTTTTCTTCTAAAATTATTTCCTGAGAAATATTTTTCTTCTCTAAAAGACACTTTTTAAAGATAGATTCCCCTAAAATATTTAAATTCAAAACTTCCTGACAATCTTTGTTTAATACTTCTTCCTTCTTTTTATTAAAAATTTCTTCACTCTTACGGTTAAAAGTCTTAATCTTGCCCTTATTATCAACCGAAATTACCGCATTATCCATAGTCTCTAATAATTTTGAAGTATATACTTTCATTTCATTCAAGGTCTTTTTTACGATATAGGTCTCTTGCAATTTAAAAATTACATAAATCCCAAATAACACAAGGGCCATTATAATGCTATAATTTAAAATTATTCTTCTTCTGGTCTGGCTCAAGCGATTATAATATGCTTCTAAGTTTACCCCCACCACTAAATAACTATTTCTAATAGGTAATATTTTCCAAATATCCAATTGTTTATTAATATCAAGGTTAAAAGGCTTAATTACTTGAAGTATTCTATTGTCTTTTTTATCTTTAGTATTTACAAAATTGATTTTACCGGGTTTAGGAATTTTTATTATATTTTTCCATCTTTCTTCTTCAGTACTGATTAAAATTGCACCTTTCTCGTTACAAATATCAATATAACTTACCCCTTCTTTTTTTAGAAGCACTAAAATTTCTTTTAAAGCATTTTCATTTAAGATAAGCCGGGGGCCAAGAGTCTGGATAGAAAAGGCAATATTTAATCCTTCCGAACGGGCTAATTCCCATAAATAATATCTTTCTCTTTGTACTTCTTTATAGGTTAAAGAGCCCAATAATAGGGTAAGAAGTAAGATAATAATTAGGGCTAAAACAATATTTCTTTCTCGAAAAGGGGTAGCTTTAAATGATTTTTGATTTTTCTCTTTTTTCAATTTTATAGACCATCTTATCTTTTAAATATTTCTAATATTTTACCATATTTTAGAACTAATTTTAAAAAAGCTTGCAGTTACAAATAAAAAATAGCGTATAGCAGGTAGTGTTTAGTGTATAGTATCTAGTTGGCCAGTTTCCCAGTTAACTAGTTAATATTAATTATCAAATGACCGATTGAATTTAGTTTATTGATTAATGTACCAATATAACGTGCTGTGTTAAATTGAATAAACACAATTCAAAATTCAAAACTTTGAAATCTATTAATCTACCAATTAAGAAAGCAAAAAAGATTTACTGTATTTTGTAGGGGTCGGATTTATCCGACCCGAAACGGGTTTGATGAATCAAACCCCTACATTTGCATAAACAGGTAAGCCTGTCCTAGTGAAAACGAGACGCTTACCCGACGATTAGTAGGTTTAATGAATTAAATACTTGCAAAGTTACGGGCAGACATAAGGTCTGCCCGTAACTTATTACTCATTACTACTTCCTCTAGACTATACGCTCTACGCTATATGCTATACGCTTATTCTCAATCAATCTTTTCTACTTTAATCGGCACGTAATAGGTACGTTGGTTACGAAAAAGCAATAATAGTAATGTATCTCCCGGTTCTAATTTATTAATTAGCTCTTCCCATTCATTAACTGAAGACATTTCTATTCGATTGGCTTCTAAAATTACATCTCCTGGTTGTAAGCCCATATCATCTGCTGAACTCCCCGGAATTACCTCAGTAATCACCAGCCCTTTTACCCAGGGCAACTCTAATTCTTTAGCAGCTTCTGAAGTAACTGCCTCAACTTTTAGTCCGGTTTGCACGGAAAATACTTTTTCTTTAGGAAATTCACTACTCTCTTCTTCCACGGTGGGCATTTCACCAATTTTTACGATAAAATTAATTGTTTTACCATCTCGCACCACTTCTATGTTCGCTTTTTTATCGATATCAATGTCTCTTATTTTGTCTTGAAGTTCTTCCGGAGAATTAACCTTTTCATCATTAACCTTGGTGATTATATCCCCTCTTTTTATCCCAGCTTCTTCTGCCGGACTATCCTTAATCACATCTCCTACCAATACACCTTTAGCTTCGGTTAAGTCAAATTGTTCAGCAATTTCCGGGGTAACTTCTTGAATGTATACACCTAACCATGACCTTCTTACTTTACCCAAATTAATAAGATCATCTATATTCCTCTTGGCTATATTAATGGGAATAGCAAATCCTATACCCTGAGCGTAGGGAATAATTGCGGTATTTATTCCCACAACTTCTCCTTTTATATTGAGTAAAGGACCACCACTATTTCCAGGGTTGATAGCTGTATCTGTTTGAATAAAATTGCTATAAATATGTCCTCCTGTTCCCGTTGAAATAGAACGGCCTTTAGCACTTACTACACCCATGGTTACGGTCTGTTGAAGTCCATAAGGATTCCCAATAGCTATTACAATTTCTCCAACTCTTAATTTATCTGAATTACCTATAGTTACAGTGGGTAAATGATCTGCTTGTATTTTTACTATAGCCATATCTGAAGTTACATCTGAGCCTATCACTTCCCCGGCAAATTCTCTGCCATCAGAAAGAGTAACTTTTATCTTATCTGCTTTACGCACTACATGTTCATTAGTAAGTACATGTCCCTCTTGATTTATGATAAATCCGGAACCTGTACCTTTTTGTGGGATTGTCCTTCTAAATTCTTCAAACTCACGTCCAAAAAATCTTCTGAATATAGGGTCTTCAAAAGATGGAAATTGTGTTTTTACCATTCTTACTGTATCTATATTAACCACAGCCGGTCCAACTTTTTCGGCGATATCTGCAATACTATTGCTAAAAGCTTCAAGAGCTAAATAAGAATTAGTTTGTTCAGTTTCCGCGCTTACAGTACTTACCCAGCTTAAAGAAAGAAATAAGACTAAAGCAGTGGCAAGTATAATATTTCTATTTATCTTTACTAATTTTATTTTTATCATTTTATATTTACACCCCGCTATAAAAATAAGTTATAGGGAGGAAAATTAATTTTCCTCCCTTTTTAAAATCTACTCTAATATTTACAATATTTACCAACAAAAACTATTCATCATTCTACCCGTACCAAACTTTTCCAAGGCAAATATTTGGGAAGGAATGCCTAAGGGTAATTTTGCTTGCTGTTCAGGAGTTAATAAATCTTTAACTTCTAAATATTTTTCAATTGTTTTAACTTTTAATTCTACCTGCAAATCAGCAATTTCGTCCAATTTTGCCCTAATTTTTACTAATTCGGTTTCGGGTTCTAACAATAATGCTTTAATTTCTAATTCTTTAATTTGAATTCTATTCCTAAGCTCAAGCGAATTCTTTTGAAAATCCAACAAATTTTTATTAATTTCTGTTATTTGTTCTTCGGATAGGTCTAGAGATTCGATGAATTCTCTCATTTTTACTGCAGGACTATCTTTTAATCTTCTTTCCATCATTTCTCTAGATACAATGCTTTTTTGCTGTTGTATTTTCTGTTTCACTAAAGGTGTATTTTGTTGAGCATAAGAAGATTGGGCAAAACCTAAAAATACTACAGTTATTGCTACTATCAGGGTTAGAATAACAAACTTTGTTTTCATCCATTTTCACCTCCTTTCTGATTTTTTTATTCTAACTAATAAGAGAAGCAATTACTGTGCCAATTTTTAATAATATTCTTATTTTTTTATTTTTATAAAATATTCCTACTGAAAATTGCAATAAACAAAGACTTTCTAAATTCTTTTACTTAAACTATTTTATATTGTTTTATAATATTTACTTGGTAAACGTCAGTTATATTTATAAAAATGGTTAATTTTTCTCATTTTCCTATCAAAATACTGAGCAATTTTTTCGCAGCAATTTAGTTTCTTATCATTTTAAAAATAAATGGTAATTTAATTGGGCTTACCGGTCAAAATAAATACTCTTGCCGGTTACCGATAAAGGGATACCCATTACAAAATCCGCATCTATCATACCCATTTTCCTGGCTACTACTCCGGCACGATACATTATCCGATTATCTACATTCATTATTCCGGCGGTTTTAACCGCTGACCCGATAGCAATTCCCATATCTAAAAGCCTGAAAGCACATTGAGGTCCATCAAATTCACTACCTTTGTGGGAAATTCGGTCAGCACACCGCTCATACCCACAGGCACCACAATTCAAGCCGAGAGACTGAGCATCTTTTAGGCCTATCAATAATACAGCCAGAGAATTTTTGACATTATTACCATCACGATCGAAATTTTTTTTACCCGTTTCTTCACCATAACTGACCATTTCTTTTGCTAATTTGATTACATCTTCTCCGTAAATTGCTTTAACCACTACAAAATCTTTACCGGCAGATTTGGGGGCAGTACGAGCAGCAACCCCCATTAAATTTGCTACATCCCTTATTGCTTCCCGGATATCAAATTTAGATAAATTTTGATTAGACATTTTCTTAATTCCTCCTTGAATTAATTTTCCAATTCTCCAATTGACCAATTTACCAATTAAATTGGTTATATGGTTAGCTGGTTAAGAAAACAGATTTAAGATAGAAAACTAGTTTTTCCTTATTCGTTTTTCGTTTTTAGATAAAATTGTTGCACCCTGATAAATTAGAAATCATAATGCCATTATAGACAGGCGAGACGCCTGTCCTACGTATAAGACGGGTTTGATGAATCAAACCCCTACACCATTAAAACTAAAAATTTAAAGCGAAAAGCGAAAAACCATAATTCAAAATTCAAAACTTTTTCTTAAATTTTAAATTTTAAGTTCTGTTTTTGCTTCTTTAGTTTTTTATTTTTACTATATAACATGCGAAATAAGATATACAAAACTAAATATACGATACCATATATTTAAATTTTAAATTTTAAGCTATGGTTTTGCATTTTGCGCTTTTCGTTTTTCGCTATATATGATATACGATATACGCGATGCTATATACGACATAATTATACTACCCAATTATTTTGTAATCAATAACCTGAAAAGTAGACAAACTCTTGTTAGTAGTCAATAGCCATTCCACTTCTATAGGGACAGAAAAATCAGGCTGCAGCCTCCCCTTTTCTAACCAGTACCGGGAATGTTGGTTATCAAATTGCCCCTTATTGGCTTTAATAATTAATTTAATCGGCTTATCTAAAAATTCAACTCGCTCTAAAGTTTTCAGTTTTTTTAATTCTTCAATAATTTTTCCCTTTAATTTTTCTTCAGGTAAAGGGGATACATTTACTAATCCTATATTCTTATTTAAAGGCCCAATAATTTTCACGTTAGCTAAAACAGATTTGTATCCCTCTTCTTCTAAAACACTTAATAGTAACTCATTAGCTTCTGCTGCTGCCTGGCCATGATAATGAGGAACCGCTAAAGGTTTAAGTAAATGTTTTAACTTGCAACCTTCTCTAAATTTACTTTCCCCTATCTTTAAGATTTTTATACCAAGATAATCAGCAATTTTACGAATTTCCTCCTTGTTTAGCTCTAAAAGCGGAGTATAAAAATTATCATATAGTTTTAAACCCCTCTTCCCCCAGGTATCACTCTGGTTCGAACCAGTCAGTACCAGTCTTCCCGATGCTTCTTTTTTTACCCTTCCCAACTTAGCTATCCTGGTACATTTATTACAGGCCGGGCCCTTTTTTAAAACTCTTTCCTGTTCTTTTTTCCCCAGAACAATCTTTAGTTTCAAATCTAAAGCCTTGCCGATATCTTGAATATTTCTTAAACCCTTACTGTAGCTATATTCTCCAAAACTGACCGTAACCGCTTTAACTTTTTCTCTCCCCAAGGCCTGGATGGCTAAAGCAGAAACTACAGTGCTATCTAATCCCCCCGAAAAAGCCACTACAATTTCTTCCCCCCGGCTGATTTTTTCAATCTCTTCTAATACATTATTAATTTTTTCTTTTGTGCTAATCATCATCCAACCCAACTATCTTTCTTCTTATTATTTTCATTTTGTTTATAAAAAAGGTCAAGGCAAATTATAAACACTATTACAATTCCTTGACCTTTAATATTGATTGAAACTATCTATAATTAATAATCTATCAATTATAATTTTTCCAAATATTCTTTAAAAGAAATGCTTTTATACCATCCTTCACCAATGTAATTTAATACTGGAATGAATTGCTCGGTAGTAACATATCCCGGCAAAGGAGCTACTCGGCTATGATTGCTTTCTAAAAACCAGGTAGTGGGATAACCGCTGACCTGGTACAATGTAGCCAATTTTCTTTCAGAAATTTCTTTCCCATTTTCTACTACTTTGTTTTCTGATCTCGCGTTTATTTTAATAGTCACAAATTTATCGGATAGTATCTTTTTTACTTCTTCATTGGAGTATGTTTGGTCAACCATTTTTTTACACCAACTACATTCATCGGTATAAAAATAGATTACAACATGTTTATTCTCCTTTTTTGCAAGAGTTAGTCCCTCATTATAAGATAACCAGTTAAGGATTAATGGCTTGGCCTTTTCTACTGCCTCTGCATCCTGTTCGTCTATTTTAAAATATGATTTTAACCCGAAAAAGAATATTATTACTAATAGGATTATTAAAACCATTATTTTATTTCTTTTTGTAGAAAATATCTTCATTTATACTTGAAACCTCTTTAATTTTTATTTAAATTATTTTTTTTATCACTTTGTTAATTTTATATAATTTTAATTTTCAAAGATAATTATTCTTTACTTAATAAAATAACCTACTATCCTCTGAAAATTATCAGTAAGAATCAAACCGCCGATCAGTATCAGTAACACTCCTCCCACTAACTCAATAGTTTTAAAGTGCTTTTTAATTTTACTGGAAAAGGAATAAAATTTATTGATAGCCAGGGCGGTCAATAAAAAAGGGATTCCTAAGCCGGCTGAATAAATGGTAAGCAATAAAATTCCCTGATAAACTGTTTCCTGAGTCCCAGCATAAATTAATATTCCGGCCAAAATAGGTCCCACACAGGGAGTCCAGCCAAAAGCAAAGGCCAAGCCCATTAAAAAGGGGCCTACTATAATGTTAACTGGTTTAGTTTTACTATAAACCCTTTTTTCGTAATCCAAAAATTTTATTCTATATATACCTGACATATGTATTCCAAAAATTATAATTATAATTCCCCCTATTTTCTTTAAAATAAAGGCCTTTTCCAATAAAAAACTACCTAAAAAAGTAGCGGTAGCTCCTAAAAGAATAAATATTAAAGAAAACCCGAGAATAAAAAATAAAGAACTTATAATTATAATATTCTTATTTTGTTTTTTACCTTTTTCTATATCCTCTAAAGATATCCCTGAAACAAAGGAGATATACCCCGGTACTAAGGGTAAAACACAGGGAGAAACAAATGAGAAAAGGCCAGCTACAAAAGCTGCTATTAAAGAAACTTCACTCACACTTAATGTTGTCATTATAAAATAACCTCTTAAATTAGTTTATAGTTATTATTTTTTGATTTTCGATTTTTGTTTATAATCTTCGATGGCTTTAGATAAACCATCAGCTGCTAAATTAGAACAATGCATTTTAATGGGTGGAAGCCCGCCCAAGGCTTCAGCAACAGCTTTATTTGAAATTTTTAAAGCCTCATCAATATCTTTTCCCTTGACCATTTCGGTAATCATACTACTGGTAGCAATAGCTGCTCCACAGCCAAAAGTTTTAAATTTACAATCAATTATCTTATTATCTTTCACCTTAATATAAATTTTCATAATATCTCCACAAACAGGATTTCCCACTTCTCCTATACCATCGGCATCTTTAATCTCTCCTACATTATGAGGATTTTTAAAATGTTCCATTACTTTATCACTATACATACTCATTCAGCAATTCTCCTTGATAATTCTGATTAAACGAAAAGCTAAAAACTATAATTCAAAATTCAAAACCTTTTTTTGCATCGCGTTAAGATCTATCCCCCTCATCCTAAACCTCTCCCTCCAGGGGAGAGGGAATTTGGAAATAGGTCGGGATAGAAATATGGCGCGCCCTGCCTTAGATGAAGAGTTTCCGATTCACACTCTTTCGATTGTGTGACGGGTTCCTAGCTCCATCATAACCCACGTTTCCATAAGCCCCCCTACGATCCCGG
>Ga0209986_10005165_pt1 | contig 10874 bp, 12 predicted proteins | sample BlataG_FD_183168 | JGI IMG/M metagenome (GOLD analysis project Ga0209986, IMG submission 183168) | Deep subsurface microbial communities from Black Sea to uncover new lineages of life (NeLLi) - Black_00105 metaG (SPAdes) (version 2) | ecosystem: Environmental > Aquatic > Marine > Oceanic >...
CTGCCCAGGCTAAAGTAGGAAAAATTAAATCATTCTTATTTTTTTCACAAGATAAGATATATTTTAAAGGTTGTCTGTTGGCAGCTGAAGCTGAAAGTCTGGCTAAATCTACTAGCTCTTCTAAAGTATTCCGCTCAATTACAAAATCCTCACAAAACTTCCGATAGCTTCTGTTCTTTTTAATTAATTCTTTAATCATAATAATCATCCCTTCCCTTAAAAAATATAATTATTTCTTTAATTATTACAAGTTTACCGATAATTTTCAAATAAAACAAGGAATTATATCTTATTGCGTAAATAAAAAAAGAAAAAAAACTTTAGTTTTTGGGAGATAATCATTTTATAAATTTTTTTCTATTTTATCTTGCAATTTTTTTAGATGAATAGATAAAATTATACATTATATTCTTTTTATTTGGATCTTTTTACCCATTACTAAATATTTCTAATTTCTCTATTCATTACAAATTTGATTAGCACTATAACATGCTTTAATACTTGGTCCATATTTGCTTATTATATACATTCAATAAATCTTACAATTACATAAAAAATATTAATCTTTCTTTATTTTGCTTTAATTTTATTTCTTTTAGGTTATTTTTACTTTCTTTAAGGATTACCGATCATTTAGTAGTTAATTTACAATTCTGTATGAAGATATGCTCTTTAAAAGTTTTTATTACCTTTTGTAATAATTGTTAAAATTTCATTTATATTAGAAATATTATTTTTTGGGTTTATTGGCTAGATATTTTGGTTCCTTTCCTTCTAAAACCCTAATAACATCCTTTGCAACCATAGCCATTCCAATCATAGCATTTTCAGTATTTGCAGCTGAATGTGGAGTAACTACAACATTGTCTAACTCAAATAAAGGATTATCTTTTGCTGGAGGTTCTTCAGCGAAAACATCAATTCCTGCTCTCATTATTTTTTTTCTTTTAATGCATCAATTAAAGCCTTTTCATCTACAATGGGTCCTCTGGAATTGTTAATAAAATAGGCTGTTGATTTCATTAAAGCAAATTTATCCTTATTGAAAAAATTCTCAGTATCTTGATTTAATGGTAAAGTTAATATAATAAAATCGCTAGTCTGGCAGATTTCTTCAACTGAAGTATATTTAATCCCCAATTCCTTTTCAACCTTTTTCTTTCTGGTTCGACTAAAATAAGAAACTTCCATATTAAATCCCTTTCTACATATCTCGGCAGTTCTAAGTCCAATCCTCCCCAGACCGATAATCCCGATTTTTTTCCCAAATAATTCTTGTCCAACTAAATAATGGCCATAATCCCATTTATTCTCTCTTAGCGCTTTGTCAACTTTTACTATAGGTTTTGCGACTGCTAACATTAGACTAATGTTATGTTCCGCTACTGCTTCAACGTTTGCGTAGGGAGTATTTACAACGTAGACTCCTAATTCTTCTGCACCTTTTAAATCAATTGTATCCAGACCAACTCCGTGCCTGCCAACAACTTTTACCGTTGGACATTGTTCTAACATGCTTTTAGTAATAAATCCTCTGTCCCTTTTGATCACTGCATCTTTACCAAATAAAGTTTCAGTAATAGTTTTCTCATCATATTTATTTATATAAAAAATATCTGCTTTCTCAGAAAGAAATTCAATTCCTTTTTGATTAATATTTTCCAATAATAGAACTTTAAATTTTTTTACCATTTTGTTACTACTCTCCTTGAAATAAATTGTAAATTATATACTTAGTCCAATCCTTGTAATCGCAAATTCTCTATGACCCAATAACTCTGCTTTGGTTTTTTTACCGGAAACTACAGAGATAAGCTTAAAGAATAGTTTTTCTCCGACTTCTTCAATGGAGTCTTTCCCTTTAATAATTGTACTTGCATTAAAATACCGTTATAAGATTTTGAAACAAATATGAAAAAATTTTATTATAAAAAATTGGGATTGACTCAAATTTTATATTTATTCAACATTATTTAGCTTTTCACTTATACATTCACCTGTACAGGAAATTTTGGTTCTTTTCCTTCCATCACGGCAATTAGATCTTGTACAACCAGAGACATCTTAATCAATGCTTCATTAGTATGGGCAGCAAGATGAGGACTTAAAATAACATTATCAAATTCTGCAAATATATTTTTACCATTGGCAAAAGGTTCTTCTTCATATACATCTGTAGCAATTCCCGCAATATTATGATTTTTTAAAGCTTTTACCAAAGCTTTTTCATCCCAGATAGGGCCCCTGGCAGTATTAATTAAAAAGGCTTCTTTTTTCATCAGTTCCAGTTGTTCTTCACTGATTAAATGATGTAGCTTGGGTTGATATGGAAGGTTAATTGAAATAATGTCAGAGAATTCTAAAATTTCATTTAATGAAACTTTTTTACATTGATTTTTCTTCTCATATTCAGGATAATCAAATTTATTAAAATACAATATTTCCATATTAAAAGCCAGTCGGCAAATCTCAGTAATACGACGTCCAATCCTCCCCATCCCTATAATACCTAAAGTCTTTTGATATATTTCCGTTCCAATCTATTGATATCTTGCCTGCCAATTATTTTCCCTTGCTGCAATATCAGCCAACCTCATTTTTTTTAATAAATTAATCATAAAACCAATCACATGTTCTGCCACTAATTCACAGCTAACCAGAGGAGTATAAATAACCTTAACATTATTTTCTTTTACCGCTCCAAATCGATAGTCTCCAGTCCAACGCCATGTCTTCCAATTACGCGAAGCCTTGGATCATTTTGAATGATTTCCCGATCCAATGTTACCTGCATACCCCGAATAATAATGGCATCAATATCTTGAACCTCTTTTAACAAATACTTTTTTTAAAATTTTTGATTATTTTTATCTCAGCTTTTTCCTTTAACAAATTCTTGCCTTCGGAATGGATATTCACGATTATTAATATTTTGTATAAATTCATCGAATCTTACCTATTTATTTAACTCTTAATTTATTTAGTTTGATTTTTTTCAAGGACCTGTTTAATTCCTCCATTATTTTTTTTATTAGTTCGATAGCATTTTATTTTTTTTGAGTCAATTCTTCCTTGGTAATCATCGGTTTTTTAATAACCAGGAAATAGTAGAATACAACGGTCAATATCAGGAAGAAAACGCTATCCGGGCTTTTTAAAAATATCATCGGACTGCCATGACCCAAAGAAAGGGCTCTTCTTAAATAATCTTCTGCCATCGGACCCAAAATAAATCCTAATAATAGCGAGACTATGGGATAATTTTGTTTTCTTAGAAAATAAGCAATAATACCAAATATTAAAGTGGTCACCATTTGAAAAATGGAAAAGCTACTCACAAAGGAGCCTACAATTGCCACTGTGGCAATGCTGGCATATAATATCCCTCTATCAATCGATACAATTCTGATAAAATAAGGACCCAGCAAGTAAAAGGTCACAGGTAAAATAACTAATGCACTAACAAGTAAAGCTGCAAACATAGGAGCAACTAAATGAAATTGCTTGCTCATTAGCTGAGGACCCGGCTGTAAACCATTAATAACCAAAACTCCCAACAATACAGCTGTTGTAGCATCCCCGGGTATACCAAAAATTAGCATGGGAACCAGAGCGCCTCCACACATAGCATTATTGGCAGTTTCAGCTGCAGCAATCCCTTCCAAAGATCCTTTACCGTATTCATCCTGATTTTTGGAAGAACGCATTGCCTCTGCATAAGAAATAAAAGCTGCCATTGACCCTCCTGCTCCAGGGAGAACACCGGTGAAGAAGCCTATCAATGAACTTTTTAGATATTTCCATAGACCAATCTCTTTTAATTCTTCTTTTCTTGGAATAAAATCTGTTCTCTTTATACGCTTTAATTCATCCTCATTTATCATTGCTTCTTTTTCAGTATTTTCAGCTTGAATAAGAAGTTCACTAATGGCAAAAGTCCCAATAATGACTGACATCAAATCAATACCTTGAACTAAGATATCAATCCCAAAAGTAAATCTAGCCATCGGCTTCATTAGATCAATACCGATGGTGGCAAACATAATTCCCAACAAAGTGGTAATTACCCCTTTTGCTATTGATTTTCGTTGAATAAGAATAATTACAACTAAAGCAAATAATATTAAAGAAAATTTGCCCGGTGTTTTTACCATTAAAGCTAATTGCACTGAATAAGGCGCTATCATAATAAGTAGCAAACTTCCAATCGTACCACCAATCATGGAACCAAAGGCAGCATGCCCTAAAGCTTTTGCCCCCTTGCCTTTTTTCATAAGTGGATTACCCTCAATAGCAGTCATCATTGCAGAAGGAGCTCCGGGAATATTGATGGTAATTGCAGTAATACTCCCTGCATAAATTCCAGCCATATAAATTCCCATACACATCACCAAAGAATTTGTAATATTCATGCTATAAGTCATCGGAAGTATTAGTGCAATTGCCAGACATGAAGTTAATCCCGGTACGGCACCAAAAAATGCCCCTATGAAAAAACCAATGATAGCATAGATTCCCACTGAAGGATTAAAAAAGGTAATAAATCCCTGAATAATTCCAGATATATTTCCCATTACAAAATCCCCCCTAACTTTGGAAGTCTGATTAAAAATATTTTTTCATATAATAAATAAATTAGAACAGTAATAATAAGGGCATAAAATATTTTAATTAAAATATTTCTTTTTTTTGTTTCAAAAACTGAAATAAGGGCAAAGATATATAAAATTGAAGATAACATATAACCGATAACTTTAAAGACGGCGATATAAATAATAGTAATAATGACAACCAGTGTAGGCCTGCTTATCCTGCTCAAATCTGACCCTATCTCTTTCTTGGATTTATTAAAAGAAATAAAAAATACATAAATGATTGCTATATACAAAATAATTGAAATTAGTAAAGGAAAAAAGGTAACATCGACTCGTCCCTTTTTTATTGGTGGGCCTATCCGTAATGCTTCAATAACATACAATGTATTCCATATAAATAAGATAATACAAAGAAAATGTGAATCATTTAATTTTTTCTTCAGATTTATGAACAAATTAATTCCTCCTTATTGAAAAAAATATGCTTTAGCAAGCTACCCTAATACTAAAGGGTAGCTTGCTAAAATTATTTATTTTATTCTTCGATAATCCCCTGTTCAACCAGCATATCCATAATCTCGAAATATTTTGTCTGTGTTTCTTCAACATATTGTTCCACTTCTTCACTATTTAACCAAGCCGAAGTAACTCCCACTTTATCAAGCCAGCCTAAAAATTCTTCAGTATGGTAGGCTTCATCAAATATTTTTTCTAATTTAGCCAAGACATCGCCAGGTATTCCTGCAGGGGCAGCAACAATAACAAAACTTCCGATTTCCATCTCATGACCTAATTCTTTTAAAGTTGGAACTTCATTAAATTGCGGATTTCTTTTAGCTGAGAACTCTACCAATCCTCTGGCTTGGCCTGCATTGAGTAATGGAGCAAAATCACCTAAACTGGTAATGATTACTTCAACTTCCCTGGATAATAAAGCTTCTTTCTGCGCCCCGGCTCCACCGGTATAAGAGATCAAATTGAATTCAACACCCAGATCATCCTGCAACATCAACATTGCAATATGAGTTCGGTTTCCTAAATTCTGGATCCCTACATTAATCTGACCGGGTTCCTCTTTGGCTGCTTCAATCAAATCTTCAAATGTTTCAAATCGACTATTTTCTCCAACCATTAAGGCATCTGCTTCACTGGTTAAACGACATATCAGTGCCAATTTATCAAGATCGTAGCCGGGAACAAGCTTTTCTCGGGGAACAGTAATAATACTGTCATAAGTCATTGTTCCAAGAGTATAACCATCTGGATTTGCTTTCATGACTTCATAAACCCCGGTTCCGCTTACACCACCTTCAATATTTTCTACATAAATTGATACTGGTATAGATTTCTCAGCAATTTTAGTAATCATTCTTGTAATAGCATCTGTTCCGCCACCTTGGCCCCAGGGGCAAATTGTTCTGATATCTTTGCTGGGATAATCAGATGCCAGTCCTGTTATTGATACAACTAAGCATATTGCGATTAAAGATACAATTAAATGAATTAATATTTTTCTCATTTCGTTTTCTCCTTATTAAATATTTTTTTAATTTAGACGTGAACCAGATACAATTTCAACTTCTTTCAATACATTTTTTATCTTTCCTCCCTTCATTTTATTAAAATCCTCCAAGTGTGCACTCTCTAGCTCTATCATTTAATATTCAAATTTAAAATTAGAACACAGGATACTATAAATACAATTCTATACGTTCCTGGTAATTGCTTGTTTCCACTTTTGTCTTAGTTATTGAGCAAATTTCCAGTAACTTATCCAGCAATTTGTCACTATACTCATCCATTTTTTCAATACCATCAAATAAGAGACCTGAATTAAAATCAAAATTATCCTTCTGGTTTTCATACGTTTCACTATTACCAGTAATATAACTGATGGATATGATAATTCCTCCGCTTCTGGAAGGCTTCAAATTTAAAGCGATAGCATTTGTACCGACCTGAAATAGCATTAACTGGGCTCCTGCTACAGCAAAACCGATGTATAAGTCGCATATAGGAGTTGTATCAATGAAATACAATCCACCTTTTTTTGGTATTTGGGCATATTCAAGGACATTTTCAATCACCGATGTTCCCGATTTACTGATCGATCCCAAAGTTTTTTCTTCCAGGGTCGATAATCCTGCTTCTTTATTGGCAGGCATGGAATTAATGGCTCGAATATCTTCACCTACGGACAAAGCTTTATCTTCAAAACCTTTGGCTGCTGCAACTAGCTTTTGAGTTACTTCTTTATTTTTTGCCCGCTTAATTAAAATATGTTCCCCACCGATAACCTCAGGTGATTCAGAAAAGAAAGCCTTGTCACCATGGCTAACAATCTGATCAAATAGTTTACCGACAACAGGATTCCCCGAAATACCTGAAGTTGTATCTGAATAACCGCATTTTACACCAATGCTTAATGATTCCAAACCGAAAGATTGTCTCCTCTCTTCACTTGCCTTTAATACCAATTCTCTGACAATTTTGGCGCTTTTCTCCATAGCACTGAAAATATTTTCGTCCTTTTCAAAGATTAAAAGTTCAACCCTTTTCCCTGTTCGTGTAATTTCATCTTTTATCTTCTCAGCATCCAGTTCTTCAAAACCTGCCCCCTCTATACCTAAAACAAGAACGGAGGATATGTTTGGATTCAGCCCCAAACCTACAAATGTTCTTCTCATGACACTTCGATCAGCTTTAGATCTACCTATTTCCTATGGGAAATAGGTAGCTTTTGTTTCAAGAACAAAATCACATATTTTCTGAGCCAGTATTCTGAGATTGCCCTGAGCAGGGATAATCAATACAAAATTCCGAATTCCAACTACACCATTCTGTCTCTGATAACCTAAAAAAGTTTTTCTCATATTTCCCAACCTCTTTATGTTTTTTCTTTTTCCATTAAAATATCCTATTTATTTTTTAAATCCCCTCGACTTCTTAAACCTTCAATATTGTGGACATGAACCATTTCACCCTTTTGAATTTCTTGTTTAGCCTTCCCGGTAATTTCTTCACTCTTAATAATAGTTTCTCCGATATCGATATTCTTTAAGGCAATTTTAAATCGATAAGGAATATTGTCTTTAACTTCAATTGAATTTTGAAATTTTTCTTTATTGATAATAATCTTTTCCTGGCTATAACCTTTTTCCAAATCTATCACCGCCTTTGTTATAAAATAGACTAAATAATCAATCTAACTGATTTAAAGATTTTCGATTTTGCAAATTAATGATCATTTTTATCCGTTAAATCGTATTCAACAGCTGGCCTAATGGGTCAAACTTTATTGATTCCCATTCACCAGTTGCAGAAATACTTTCCCTATCTTTTATCTCTTCCCAGATTGCCTTAGAAACATACATCTCATCAAGTTTTAAGGTATTTTTAATAATAATAATTCTGGGAGGAATACCGGGTAAATTCCAAATTGTTTCTAATCCCGTTTCAATTGCTTTTTGTTCAGTAGGAAATACTATCGGGATTCGGGCACGGTCCAAAAAAGTACAAGTAATTGTATTAGTATTGGTTGATTTAAAATCAATTTTTTTATAAAGCTTTTCAGTGATCATGTCTGCAATGCCAATTCCAACTGCATTTCCCTGACTTTCCTCAGTTAAATCTAGGACCAATAACTTCTTTATCTCAGGCTGTTCAAAATCACCCGGATCTTTAATACCGCCTACAATATTAGTGTCCATTCCGGTTCCACTAATATTTTTCCCCATTTCCTGCACAATTAATAAATCAATATTTTTAACAGGTAATCTTGGTAAAATTTTTTTACACTCTTCTAATAACTTACTATCAACTTTAGCAAACTCATCTGGCCTGGCAGCTTTAATTCGAAAAGTCCGATCATATTCATTTTCCAGAATTCCAAATCCTGCTATAATTGGAGCTTTTTTTAAAATAACTTTGGCAAATTCAACCATGTAATCACGGAGCCCTTTTACACCAAGAGAATGAACCAATCTGGCACCACGATGATTTCCCAAACCTACGGCTAATATTTTATGCAAACCACTCTCGATTTTTCCTTTAAATGCTGTATGGACTTTAACTCGATTAACTGCAATAATACCATCAGCATGATAAGCAATTCGATCAAAATGAACAGGTAGACCATTTTCCAGATAATCCAGCTGTACAGTATCCATAGTAGCTTTTATTGGCACACTCATACTTTTCTCAGTTATCCCATAATGAGACAATACCTGACGCTGCCCTTCAGCAGTTGCTCCTCCATGAGAACCCATTGCGGTTACAATAAAAGGATCAGCTTTTATTTTTTTAACTTCTTTTATAATTGATTGGAGTATTTCTGTGATATGATCAATACCGCGGCTACCCGCAGTTATGGCAATTTTCATACCAGGACGAATTTTTTTATTATCCAAACCAATTCGATGAAATTCTTTTTCAATCTCTCCCGGTATATCTCCCATATATTGATCATTGAACTTCTGTTTAACTTTTAAAAGCGAGATATTATTTTTCATATCTATCCCTCCCTGATTAATTTACTAATTGACCATGATTGAAATTACAATCGTTTTAATGCACTCTTGACTCTTTCCATACCTTCTTTAATCAATTCATAATTAGTAGTATAGGAAAAACGGGCATAACCTTCACCTAATTCTCCAAAGGCACTTCCGGGCACAACTGCAACCCTAGCTCCATCAAGCAAATAATCACAAAATTCTTTTGAGCTTAATCTATATTTTTTAATACAAGGGAAAAGATAAAAGGCACCACTGGGTCGTTCATAAGGTATTCCCATATCATCTAAATAAGACATCATTAATTTTCTTCTTCGATCAAATTCTTTTACCATTTCTTCAACACAGTTTTGGGATGAAGTCAAAGCAACTCTTGCACCTTCCTGCACAAAAGTATTAGGACAACTCAAAATATGTTGATGCATCTTTAAAGCCTGTTTTATAAAAAGTTTTGGCCCAATTAAATAACCTATTCTCCAACCATCCATGGCATAAGTTTTTGAAAGACTTCCGATAATTAAAGTTCGTTCTTTCATACCGTCGAATGCAGCTATATTAGTATATTTTTCATTATCGTAAATCATTTTATTGTATATATCATCGGAAATGACTAAAAAATTATGCTTTTTTGCTAATTCAGCAATTATTTTTAATGCATTATAGGTAATGACCTGGCCAGTGGGATTATGAGGAGACGTTAAAATAATTAGCTTAGTATTTTTTGTAATATATTTTTCTAAATCTTCAGGTTGTTTCATAATCAAATCTAAAGGAAAGTTAACCACTGTTGCTCCGCCTAAAAAAGTCCATCCATCATAGTATACATACATCGGTTCCGGTATGAGCACTTCATCCCCCGGGCTTAATATTGTTTGGGTAGCAACATAATTAGCTTCAGCTGCTCCTAGGGTAACAATTATTTCTTCAGGATCAATTTTTAATTGAAAATCTTCTTCTAGTCGATATTTGATGGCTTCCCTTAATTCTAAGGTACCAGCACTAGTAGTATAATGAACCAAACCTTGGTCAAGTGCATTTTTCGCAGCTTCTTTTATATGTATCGGTGTATCAAAATCAGGTCTACCTACTGAAAATTCTATTATTTCGATCCCTTGATTTTTTAAGTTTTTTGCCTTGTCCATAACTTCTCTAATCTTTGAAAGAGAAATTCCTTTCACCCTATCACTTATCAATGAATTAATCATTAAAATCACCTCGACTATATCAATCTTAATTATTGAATTTTTAAATTAATTTTTAAAATATGAAAATTATTTGTACATCCATTGATTCAATTTTGTAATTTTCACACCTATTTGTAATGCTTTTAAGTTTAAATCTATTGTTTTTGGAGGAACCAAATCAGTAATAGCTTTTTCTATTGCATTAAAACTAATAATTTTAGTTTTTTCTTGAAGATATCCTAACATAATCATATTAGCAACTGTTTTTTTCTTTAATTCCTCAATAGCAATCTTATTAAATGATTCGTGATAATGACTTATTCCATCTTTTAAAGATGATGTCTCTACCAAATCAGAATCAGTAATAAGAATCCCCTCAGATTGAAGGTCATTAAAATTATTATCATATGCTTCCTGGGCTAATGTAACCAGAACATCCGGATTATTAATAACTGGATAAATTATCTTTTGATCAGAAATTATTACTTCAGCACACACATCTCCACCCCTCATATCTGAACCATATGTTTCTGTCTGAACAGCATTAATTTTATCATATACTGAAGCGGCTCTTCCTAATA
>Ga0209986_10005167_pt1 | contig 10871 bp, 6 predicted proteins | sample BlataG_FD_183168 | JGI IMG/M metagenome (GOLD analysis project Ga0209986, IMG submission 183168) | Deep subsurface microbial communities from Black Sea to uncover new lineages of life (NeLLi) - Black_00105 metaG (SPAdes) (version 2) | ecosystem: Environmental > Aquatic > Marine > Oceanic >...
CCAAAAGCAACAATCCTAGCAAACTAATTGCTAATACGCTTTTCATTATTCTATTCCTTTACAGACAAGGGGCAGCCCTGTTTAACGTGCTATGGTTATATCGAAGTTGTAGTCATGCGGTGCTGGAGCACTTTGGTCAACAGTAACAGTAATCCTGAGTACCTCCTCTTCTCCTGGGTCAAGTGTCCCATCAGCAGACCAAATCCACGCAGTAGGAGCCTTCCCATAGGTTGGACTGATAGTCGGTGTAACTACAATAGTTCCACCACCTATATTCTTAACCCCTAAACGTAGTGTCTTTTCCTCGCCTGGATAAGCAGTCACAACCCAAGCCCCTGACACAATATCCCCATTATCACCACTCAAATTTCGCACTTCCATGCACTCATCAACCGTTACAGTAGCCGTTGCTGTGAAGAAGTCAAAGGCATAGACAGCCCCCGTGGTCAGCAAAACGAACGCCGCCACGGCAATAATGACTATCCCTAACTTCCCCTTCCAAAAGGATTTCTTTCTCTTTTCTTCCATAAATACCTCCTAAGTGTTTTTTAGGGATTGCTCCCTTGTCTGCTTATTCCAATCTATTATATACCAAGTGCCACGATTTTTGTAGTTAAGTTTTGCGGGGATTCCTGCCCTGACCTTTACTACGAGTTGATTTGCAACCTCCGCGACCACGATTCTCTCTACGGCCCTTGCCACTTCCGTCTTGTTTAGGCTTCCCGAATCCCATTATGGTTCACCTCCTATCTTATCGACCTGATATAGCTTCCCCTGACCGTAAACGGCCACACTCGTCCATCGACTTTCAACTCGTACAATATGCGATGCCTACTTCTACGGTGCGAAATCACCGTAGCTTTACTGCCTTGCAAATAGCCTTCCACTATCCTTACCCTTTTGCCTGCACGATAAGCCATGTTAATAAAACCCCAACAGTAGAAGCAATACGCCATACCCTGTCCCTACCATCAATATCACCATAGCTTGAATCAGCATTATCTGCCAAAACAGCCCCCATGCCAATTCCCATGTGGGCTTGGTCTCCATTTCATATCGGGGTGGTAATTGATTTATCATCTTACACCTCCTGCTGTCGGCACGGTTCTCCTTCTAACTACAGGTTTCGGCATCCCTACAGGTCGCCTATGGGTCGTTGTCTGCTTCACATCTGGCTCAAACTGCATTATCGGCTGTTCACCCTTTTTCCCTTTCGTAAACGTAATATCCATGATGCCCATATCCCACAGTATCTTTTCGGGCAATATCGGCCCCTTCAATCTAACCAGGCTCTTGTATGCCGACTTTGGCCCCTTGTGAATCCTTACCTTCGGGAATGGCTTCTTGCTATGCAAAACATTTGTCATACCATACGGCGGATATATCAGATGGTAGCACCAACCTTGTTTCCAAGCTATACTCGCCAACTTCTGCTCTGCACTAAGTTCCTCAAAAGATGTTACCTTGGGAGGGGGCGGAGGTGGAGGCGGAGGTGGAGGTGGCGGAATAATGGTAGAGGGAATGCTAGGCGTAACTGACACAGTAGGTGTAATAGGTCGTGTCGGGGTTGTCGGAATCGTAGGAGTCGTAGCAACCGTAGGTGTAGTTGGGGAAGTAGGTGTGGTGAACCGAGTCGTGGTACTCGGAGTAAGTACGCTAGTTGGGATAGTAGTAACGGAAGGTAGCACCGATGTTATCGCTATGTCCTCCTTCGGGAAAGAGCGTTCTGTGAATGTTGGCTTGGTCGGCTTGCGTGACTTTGATATAATCTCCTCAATCTCCGATAGCGAAAGGCTAACGGTCGGGCTGGAGGGAATGTCCGCATTGGTTATTTCGGGCAAGGTTCCTGCGGTTGCCGCCCCCAACCCAGCCGCACCCATCGAAACCATAATGTCATACAGGTTAATGACATAGGTATTACGCAAATCCTCCAGCGTAATGCCCGAATCCTTGATTGCCTTCTGTACTTTCTCATTCTTGAATATCTCAAGAACCCTGTTGCCCGTGACCTTCCCCAGTTCATTATTCAACGCTTCCTTGTATGCCTCTACAGTCTTGAATTGCTTGCCCTCAAGTGCCTTGGTAGCCTCCTGCAACAGCACTTGGTCTTGTTCGGCAACCGTCTTGGCGACCTCAGTCTTGCCCTTCACCCTAGCGTTTGTCGCTTCAGATGACAATCCCGATGTTTTGCCCGTCTTTGTTACATTCCCCTTCTTCCACTTGTATGTGTCCCTGTAGAACTCAATGAGATGCGAGCCCTTCACCCCCTTGCTTGTGGATACCATCACTTTTCTAGGAAAATGCGGGTGCAACAAGTCAACAAACGATGCCTTCAGGGCAAGAAGGTTCATCGACTTGACCTGTGCTCTATTTGGTGCTCCCAAACCCGCACGTCTTGCAGCATCCGTGGCGAACCACAGGACGGGAACTCTTTGCCCCGTCTGCGGATGCCTCACTATCGTCTCCCCCGTCAAGCCTTTGCTCACACTACCCTTGCGCAGGCTCATACCAGTCGGTTCGGTGACATAGACCTTTGCACCCTGCGGTAGTATCAACTCGTCCAGCACTACCGCCCGAACCTCACCTGGCTTAACCGCTTCCCACTCAACCCTGAACGCTGGCCTGACTGACTTGCCTTTGCCTATATCGGCAGCGATAGTCCTGATTGCCACAATGCCAGCATGTTCGGGGATTTCACCCCTAAATATATCAGACAGATGAGTATAGGCCGCCTCTGGCGATGCAAACAATTCCGCCCTTGGTGCAGGCACTCTCCTACCCGCTTCATCAATCAACCATCCCCCTTCCGTATAGCCCTGTTTTGCCGCTCTGGCAAAGGGACGGATGTCCCTCGTGGCCGAATACACAACACCCTTGACCACCTTGCTGGCAGGCGATATGATACGATGGAGTGTCCCTTCGGGGAACCTTGGATGGGTTATGGACACATCCACGCCACGTTCCAATGCCTGCATCTGCAACTCATCAACAAGGTCGATGAAATCCTTCTGCATTGCTCCCCATTCTTCAGCCGTAACTGGCTTTGGCTTGCCCTTGGGGTGCGTCTCGATGTAGCGTAACCCGTCCCTGATTATGTTGGCTTCCTTTGTTTTGCCCTGTTCCCGCAGGGTTTGTTCGATTCCCTTTGCCTCAGTGTGAAACCTATCAATATCCTTGAACCGCCAATACCGTGTGCCACGGAAGCCTGGTACACCCATCTTCACTGGCCCGATACGTCCTCGCACACTACCACTGCCAGGTCGCACAAGTTGCTCGCCCCTTCTTAAGAACTGCTCACCCAGCGGCTCAAACTTAATGCCGTCTATCGTCACAGGTTTGCCTGGCCTCCAGCCATAGCCCATCTCTGCAAAGACCCCTTCATAATGTATGTCGGCCATCTTGTGCCACTTGCCGTCTTCAAATGCCTCAACCTTACTGCCCCGTGCTCTTGCCCTCACACCTGGCTTCTTGTTCAACAGCTTGCTGATTTGCTTCGCCATTCCTTCAGGGCTTAACTTTGATACATCCCTGAATATACTAATGTCCAAGTCACCTGGGCGGCTAATGCCCTTTATACCCTTAGTTTGTATCCAATCGGTGAAACTACCTCGGATTATTATCTCCTTGCCGTGCGCCTTCAGGTATTCCGTCAATTCAAATGCCGCCTGTCTAGGAACAGCCGTGGCATCACCAAAGTCCACCGCCCGTATCATCTCCTTTGGCACCCTAAAGCTGGCAGCCGTCTCCGCTACCTTGATATATTGGTCAAACAGTAATTGGCTTTCTGGGGTAAGCATCTCCCGAACCATAGCCTTCTGCTTGGCGGGGCTAAGGTTCGACTCAAATATCGACTTCATCTTCACCGTATCCTTGGCTATCCGCTCAAGGTCGGTGGCAAGCCTGTCAAATCCTCTCGGCACCTCTATCCGATAGACCTCTGGTGTCCCCGTCTTCAATGCCCTCGGTAAAATCGCCCCCTCGGACAAAGCCTTGCCCGTCCTATACGTGTATTTGCCAAGCCGTCCCACGCCCTTCAGCGCAAATGGTAATGCCAAAGCACCAGCAAACATACCTACCCCAAGGAATGGGTCATCTGCTATACGTGATGGTGCTTGAACTAACAACCACTCAGTCATCCCTATAGGAACATTTGCTATCTCGCCAACTGCCGCCTTCGGCGTAGCTTCACCTAGACGCCCGAATGCTTTGACACCCGACCCCCCAAGCCCAACACTAAGTCCTGCCACCATCTCCGTAATACCAACACCCCCGCCCTTAATTGCCTTCAATACCTCGTTCGGTTCACTAGAAGCCCACTCCACCATATCCTCCAAAGCCTTATTGACAGGTTCATCAACCTTCAACTCGTACCGCTGCCCAATGGTTCTATATTCCTCTACAACCGCCTTTTTCTGCGAATCCGACAACCCTTCCCATTTTGCCCTTAATTTCTTATAGTCATTCAACCCTTTCCATTCAGCATCGCTTACGACCAGCCCAGCAGAACCTATTGCATTACGGATGTTTTGTTTCTGCGGAGATACGATGACGGACGTCTTGGAATCCACTACGGATGCCACCTTTGCCACAGTCATTTCCTTCGGCACGTCCATATCCGCCCATATAGCAATCTTGTCCCGTATCCGCCTGAATCCGAGTTCGGCTGTATAGTAATTCTCAACAACCTTGGCTTTCTCGTCGGGACTCAAATCGTGCCAGTTTTTAGTTATGCTATAGACTGGCGTCTTCTTCTTAAACAACCCAGCACGTAAAATTGCCTCATTGATATAGGATTTCTCAAGAATGTTCCCCTCGGACGCCACCTTTTCCAAGCCTGCCACTGTAACGACACCCTTCGCCCTATCAATGTCCTCCTTAGCATACAATGCAGTCAAAGCATCCCAAACTTTGTTGTCCTTCTCACCCACTCGTATGGCAGCAACTAGATTATGGTGCTTTACAGGCGGTTCAACTCCAGCAGGTTCGTATATTCGCCTCCACGATTCATCAACCTCCACCTCAAATGGTTCCAGAACCTTCCCCACTTTGGCCAGATACTCGTCCAAGCCCTTCCACCCCTTCTTCATTAGTACATCCCGCTGCTTGAAAGGCATCCCCCAAAAATCTTCTTTACCCATCCATTCTCCCGTGTCAAGCCGTACATTATCTTTGATGAAATCCTTAGCCTCATTGACTGCGCTAGCCCCAAAAAGAAAATCTATATATCTTGCCAGTTTTTCGTCCTTTTCTGAATCTCTAACGGCTTCGATAAGGTTATATTCTCCCTCTTCAGTTCTGTAGTCCTTTACAGCCTTTTCAGCAGCCACAAACTGTTTCGCCTCTTGTACAGCTACTTTGCCAAAAACTTGTACTAGCGAAGGATCGGGAATCTTACCCTCCCGTATAGCATCAACAATATTGTATTCACCTTCTGGCGTCTTGTATTCTCCAAGCTCCCTCTCTATCCGTGCTACACTTGCCTCGGCCTCTTTCTGCCCCCATTTAACATACGCCGCAATACCCCGTGCTTCTAATATTCCCCGCCCCACTTCAGATTGTTTGCTAATTGCCTCATATTCAGCCTTAGTCACCCACTCCGCTTCTGCACCAACACCTGGCCCAACCTGAACATGAGTCAATGGCGTTATCGGTTGGAATGTAGCAACTTCTTCAGGCCATCTACCAGGGACAGCAGTCTTGTCCGCTGGGCTTAAGTCGGGTATCTTTGTTACCTCAGCAGGCCATCTGCCGCCTACAAATATTCTATTGCCCCCTACATCAACAACAATGTCAGGATTGGTTGTTGTTCCATAAATCTTCTCTACATTCCCTGTCCATATGGCCTTTACTACTACCAGCCCAACGGCTCCTGGGAAGGATTCCTTTGCATATTTATTGTATTCTTCAATGCCTTTGTCATAGAGTATCTTCTGCACTTTTTCGTGCAACTTGTCGTAGTATGCCTTCGATACCCAATCATTATTAGACAACCTGACAGCTTTGGTTTCAAGTTCCTTGGCAGAGTCTTCAAATTCCTTGACTTTATCTTTGCCCCAAAGCGTCACTAGATTAGCTCTTAGTACTTTATTGTCTCTAGCATCTATAACCGCTGCCTCAATAGTATAACCATCAACCTTCTTGTATTTCTCTACAGCTTTCTCGGCAGTAATAAACTGCTTTGGCTCTCGTAGTGAGTCCTCACCAAACAACCTTTTCAATATCTCTTCAGGCACATTTCCCTTGATGGCTTCAACAAGATTATATTGGTCATCTGGAGACTTGTAGTCTTTAACAGCCAGTACATCACGTTCATGTTGCCGACGCTGTTTATCTATATACTTATTATATTCTCCGATTCCCAAGCTCCTAAGCCTGGTTTGGTCTTCAGCACTCAGCTTATTGAAGACATCCTTGTCAATCCACTCGCCAGTTGAAAGCTCTACTCCCTCACCTCTAGGTACTGTTTTAATAACACCAGGTCTCTCGCCCCTGATTGTGGCGATTCTTGTCTCAAGCTGCCGCTCCACCTGCGTTCTATATGCGGGACTATAACTAGGTAGGTCAGCCTTACGCTTCTCTTTGGCCGCCCATGCCCGTGCTTCCCTAATTTGTTCTTCTTGCGTTGCCATCACTCCTCCCCCTTACCCTCTCCTCCAACTCTGCGGACTATCAGGAAAATCAAGAACCCTATCCCTAATAAGCCGAGTAGAATCGGGAAGAACTTCCAAGTCGCTAAGTCAAATGCTGGGGCCACCGATTCAATCATACCCCCAGGGTCGGTGAATTCGTCCATAATCAACTTCACGACAGGCACCACGAAAAACAATAGTATGAGAATCTCGAAAACTTTAATCTTCACGACCCACCTCTTATAATGCCACCTATCGCCAGCCCGATGCTGAACAGAAGCCCGACAGTCACCGCCATGAAGAAATACCACATAACTTCACCAATTAGCGTCTCCTCGAAGAACGAATGCTGCCACATCAGCATCTTCCAAATACCCTGAATCGTCTCGCCCGTGGCGTTGAGGAACTGCGAGGCTGTATTCACGGGGTCAGTGACCTCCATGCGGGTGTAGGCCGTCAATTGCTCCATCACCGTCGTCTCTTCCGAACCAGAGGCGATTATGTCCTGCTTCTCGATAATGCTAGATACTATGGCACAAATCAAGAACAGAGTGGCGATACCTATTAACCAACGCGGAGAAATTTCTTCACCTCCATATCAATCAACGTCTCTCCCCCACCATTATACCAGCCGCCGCGATGAGAATGTACGGTACAGTGACCCACAAGCTAACCAGCTCCATCAACGTAAATATAATAAGTATCACCCCTGTCACAACGACAGCGGCCAGCAAGTTGTGCGAATCCCTAGCCATGTATGCAATCCCTCCGCCAAGCACGGAAAGGAATATCGCCCCCAAAAACCATGCCGTACCTAAAGGTACGCTGAAACATTCGGCGACCCAGTTGTACCAGCCATAAAGCGGGAACGCCGCCAGTACCGTGTGGTCGGGCGATTGATACCACGAAGTAGGTGTGTCGGGCGTCGGGAAATCATCCCCTGGGGCTGTAGCCGCGAGGGCGGTAATCATCAGCGTGGCATTGCTCGATGAGTAGAGGCCACCAGATTCACCCCAAGCCGTGTAATAATAGGTCGTGCCAGGGGTAAGCTCGGTGTGCAGGATGCTCGTAAGCACATCGAAATAGACAAGCGTACTGCCGTCTGCACCGCCAGTATCCGTGGGGAACATGCCGAGCTTGTACCGCACTAAGGTATTAGTCGAGCCAATACCTTTTGTCCAAAACAGCGAAAGCGATTCACTGAAAGGTATCCCCTTCAGGTCGGTCGGTTCGTTTACCCCTGTGGGCGTCGTGAAGGACAACTCACCGCCACATCTACAGGATACGTCATTGCGTATCTGTGCGCAGAAATAATAAGGTGTATTGACAGCCAGCCCCGACACGTCTACGTAAGGCGTTTGCCCCGTCGTGTAAGTGTTCAGCACCCAAGGCGTTTGAAATCCATAGGCCGTGCAATTACAGGTTGGGCTTGCGCATGTGGCATTATAAGTACAGTTGGCAGACGCAATACCGTAGCAGAACCGCACATCGCAGGCTTGCCCGCCGTCATCCAACACAAGTGAATTGAGCCTTGCGGTTGTGGCCTCCACATAGGTTGCGTCTTGGGTCTCTATCAACGGGTCGCATAGCGTGGTAAAGGATACTGCATCGCCATATACCCATGTGCCGCCGCCGAAGGAATTATGGGCACAAGCCCTGTAAGTATAGGTTGTACATTTGGTCAGTACACCCCCCCAGACAGTCTGGGCATCTATACTAAAGGTATTCTCCCCATAATCTCCAGCGGCGGATTGCCAACCAGCGTCCCATGTACCAGGTGGCCCTGTTGGGATAACATTCCCTGGGTCGCCCTGGTCGGCACCCGCTTCTAGTACAAATCCATAGCGGTCGATGGTCAATCCGCCATCATCTGTAACTGCGCCATTCAGTGTGGCATCATCATCCTCAATTCCTGTGGCTGAGCCTGTTGAAACCCCAGGGACTGTAATAGGGGCATAATAGACGGTGAGGTACACATAAGTAATACATACATAATAACCTGTGGCAAAAAAGTTTACCTTGGTTCCCCATTCCAGCGCGTTCAATGCCGCAGTATCCCAACCCAACCCCGTGACGGGATTCACCATCCACTCCGAATAGAAGGTATCGAAGTCGGCGCACACCGATGTAATCAAGTGCTGCGTGCCCAAGTAGTTGGTGCCTGTAGTCGTATCTCTGCAGTATTCGGTAGACCATGAATGATTCGCTAGGCCACTAGCGCAAACCTTCTGTGTCAACCTTATCTTAGTAATAGCGGACACAGGGGTTACGAAGTCCTCAAAATCCCAGCAATGGAAAAATTGAAAGTTACCAGGCGAAGCCGCAAACCATATCGTAGATGCACCAGCGTCATCACTTCTGATATTATCAGAATCACCAGTGCCACCATCATATGTTCCATCTACCTGCTGCCCTTCCCCATTTGGTGCAGGCTTGACTAGCCTGTTCTGCGTAGCCGCATAGACGGGCTGCGGCACAAGGTTACTTACCATCATCAGCAGGGCGAGTATCACAAATAGTTTTTTGTTCATCCGCCTGCCCACCATGTTTGTCTCACAAAAAGGATAGCTGCCACAGCCAAGATAACACCCATCACTACCAGGGCAATCAAGCCGAGATACCAGGCGGCGACCATGAAGGGGAAGGCGATTGTTATCGCCGCTATAGCATGTCCTGGAGGGAAGCAGGTGATGGCTATCGCAGCGTAGAATATAAAGGTGATGATAGCTCCCACGGCGGCACCGTCAAGCGAGAAGATGCCGCCCATCTCGGTGAAAGTCGCCGTCAAGTCTGGGCCAAGCATCGTCTGCCATATCAAGTCGGCCTGATACGCCTGTGTAAACTCACCCTCCTCAAAAAGAAGGTCGGCGGCGTATATCTCGAACAAGTCTGGCCTGATGATATTCAGTGCGGGAATTCCTGTAATGAATACCACGCCCCCCTCACTATTCAAAACCAGCCCCTTCTCGGCTATGTAGCTGGTCAGCGAAACGCCGTAATAATCGGATATTAGGACGGCAGACGACCGCACCCAAGCGTCAAGCCTAGTCAAGTCATCACCCCACCACGCAGTCGGGAATAGGGGATACTCCGCAATGGGGTAGCCGTCGAAATCACCGTACACCCGCAAACGGTACTGTTTCTCCCACTCCAAAGGGGCAGACATGTCGGGATTCAGATAGATGCTCCCTGGCTTGTATCCCCACGCTGGAACGGCGACCTGCGCCAGCAAGTCAAGGCCATCCTCCTCTATCAACTGTAGATAGAACAGCGCAGACACATCCTCGCCGTCATAATCAGGCGGGTAGATGTCCAGATACCTACACACAAACAACCAATCACCCTCCTCTACATATTCCGTAAATACCGCACCACCTTCAATATCCAAGACAGGCTCGCCCCATACCCTGAACATATGGTCGTCGAATAGATATTGAGTCCATGTAGCGGCGTAATCGGTGCTGTAGCCCGCATTCCCATCTGGATAGCCGCCGCCACTATCCCATCGCCAGCGAATATACGTTGCGGCGTCGCCCTCCAAAGCCCTGACAACGATGGCATACGTCTCGTCATATTCTAAGGGTACTGCTACATCCAAGTTGAAGGTGTAGAAGGTCGGCGTCGTGGTGCTCACAATAGTGGCATCCAGCGTTGCTACCGCCAAGTCATCTCTTGAAGGTTCGCCGTTGCCCGCCGTGCGTAGGCTAACCGTAATGTCACCCAGCACATCGCCCACACGCAACAACTTTAGGTCGATGCTCTCCGCCTCAAATGCTATATCGTTCACCGTGAACGTCTGGAATGTCCAGTTTGAGGAATGTATCGCCGTGTAGCTGTACCCGTCATCATTGTTGTCGTACCACTCATATTGCTGGGGAGAAAGGGCGAAACGCTTCTGCCGCCCGTAGCTCCAAGCCGTGCCGTCGTATATCTTCGCTCGAAAATAATAGGATGAACCCGCCGTGCCAAGCCCCGTCTGAACTCTACTGTAATCCGTCCCCACCGTCCATGCTCCCGCTTCTACCCAACTCTCGACCATCGCTTCGGTGATGCCGTAGTCGAATCCTCTTTGAGATACCGTTTGTCCAGTATGAACACCTGCTATCTCGGCGTTCATTATCGCCCAGTTTTGACCTCTGCCACTTACGTAATGTGTTTCGATGCCAGCATTCCTGTGCTCGTTGCCCCAAGCCTCTACCCAAGGCTCGTTCTCAGTCCAGTTGCGGACTATGAAGTTGTCTA
>Ga0209986_10005168_pt1 | contig 10869 bp, 1 predicted proteins | sample BlataG_FD_183168 | JGI IMG/M metagenome (GOLD analysis project Ga0209986, IMG submission 183168) | Deep subsurface microbial communities from Black Sea to uncover new lineages of life (NeLLi) - Black_00105 metaG (SPAdes) (version 2) | ecosystem: Environmental > Aquatic > Marine > Oceanic >...
GAGGATATCGAAGTAGTCGACAGAGTTTGATTGTTGTATTTCTGTTAAATCTATTTTAGGTAATTCAGGGCGTGGGCTACTGCCGACGAAGGCCCAATGTGAACTGGACCTTAAATTACTTAACTCGAAGTTCTGGAGACCGACAGCAAGTTTGCACAGGTCAGCATCAACGAGAATGCTCTTGCCGAGTGGAAAACGCTTTCGAAATACCAATGACCAGAGTGCCCAGTAACTGCCGAGTTCGCACATAACCGGGTTGGCATGGGATATGCCGTCAAGAAGCGCTGAAAATATTTGATACTCTTCCTCATGTGCGTGCGGGGGGCCTGAGCCAGGAAATGGAGGGAGCGGGCCACCGGTAGACGAAATCAGTTGAATTTCTTTCCAGGTGACAGTAGGTAAAGTATTCATTGTTGGTCGTTGCAAATAGCGGGATGCGAGATCTGTGTGAGGTTGCTTCAAAACATATTAAGGCAACACATTCTTGTGTTTTTATTGGTGGTGACGGGTGGTTATAGTACTGCCGATATCGCGGGTTACCGTTGGCCGCATCGGGGTTTCGGTTCAGTCTAAGAAGGTTTTTTGAGGTTTTTTGGGCCTTATTGATATCGTTTTGATATTGTTTTTCGGTTCTTAGGGCGCGGAAATCGAGGCTTGTCGGCAGATGGGGGCGCGGGAAGAGCGTTTAGGGTGGATGGGCAATCGTATACCCCAGGCTTGTTAGATGTTGAGCTATCAACTGTTCGCCGTACTGGTCGGCCCTAGTCGGTCTATTTACGGTGTAGGTGACTGTTTTCTCTGAGATAAGTTTACGTGTGGGCGCATGGTGTCCAACGAGTTTTGAGAAAGCAAGGCCGTCGTGAAATACGGGCCCCAGGTATTCAACAGCAAAATGCTTTGCAATTTCGTCGGGCGCAAAGATGTAACCAAGAGCCTCCAAACGAGGCCGCAAGATTCCAGTGAGTTGAATGTCTTCATTGAAGAGGGGGCGTCGATTGTCGGGAATATAGGTGAGGCCGTGCCGCGAGGGAGCCTCAAGAAAGCGTCGGCTGCGCAGCGAGAAGCCCCCGTTTTGGATCACAATGCGGTCGGGCTCATTGACCCAGGTGTAGCGGAGCTTAAGGATGTCGCCAATGAGGGCCGCATGGCAGGGTGCGCCGACGTAATCAAATGAGTAGTACTCCTCGGTGAAATTGCGTCCGTCAAGGACCCAGCCATCGTCTTGGACGATCAGGCAATAGTCGCTGTCGATGAAGTACTGCAGGCAGTGCATAACGAAGATGCTGTACTGCCGGTAGGAAAGCGCCGCAGTCTGTTTCCAGTCGATGCCCACCGGAAGGGTGTCGGGGCGAGACTGTGAGATCAGCAGGCCGCGACTGCCAGGGAGCTGTTCAAGGCTTTCGCAAAGCGCTGGAATAGCGGCGCTGCCATCGTTGTGGCCGGAGACCGAACAGATGGTGAGGTCTGAATGTCTCATGAAAGCGTCTGGGCGTTGTCGGCTACACAGGTGCCGGAACTAATGAAAGTATTATCGGCTATTTGAGTGAGAAGGAAAAGGCAGTAGCCGCGACAGAAAGCCAAGGGCCCTGGCAGCGAGAAACTGTCAGGGCCCCAAGTTAGTCGAATCACGAGTTCTTCGTGGACATGCGGCGACGTCAGACGATCACGGTGAGGTTCCGTGAGCGGCTGACGTTGTACTGGTTCGCCAGCGAAATCGGTGAGCCATTGATGGCGGTAAAGTCAGTGTTTTGCACGGTCGAGTAGGTGCAGAAGCCGCTGGCAAAGATGCCGAACCGGAAGTCATCAATCGTGTTGCCGTCGACGTCTAGAATGTCGCCACTTGCACCCGTTGCCCGCAGCAGGCTGATGCCATAGCCATTGTTCGGATCACGGCCACTGATCGTGTTGTTGCTGACAGTTGTTCCTTCAGAACGGCTGCTGATCTGGATGCCGATATGCGTGCCGCTGATCGTGTTGTTGGTCACTTCGAAGCCACGGGCCTTCGCCAAGAGCACACCGAACGATCGGGCACGGCCCTGGGCGTCAATCGTGTTGTTCTCAAAGGTGGCGGCAGCACCGAAGTAGTTCACCGCCCGCAGGCCGGTCTGGGAGTTGTTAATCGTGACGTTAGAGACCTGCATGTCGACGGCATCGCCATTACTACGACCGCCAATCAACGTCACGGCAGTGCGGCCAAAGTCATTCAGCGTCACATTGCTCACACTGCTGCCACCGGCCCGGAAGGTGAACCCGCTGAGACGGTTATTTCCGTCATTATTCCCCGACAGCGTAAGGTTGTCGTTGCCCTTGATCGTCACAGAATTTTGGAAGGCGGGCAGGCTGCGGGTCAGGTCAATTGACGTTGCTTCTTGCACGTCGATGACCGAATTGCCGCTGAAGCGGTTGATGTTGTCGATCACCGTGCGGATCGATCCCTGTGTGGTGTCTGAGGCATCGAGCTGCCAGTCGACATACTGCCCAGGATTCATATCGACGTTGGTGTCACGTCGGCCTGTAGTGATGCGGCGGTTGCTCGTACCTGGTTCAACCACGATTGAGCCGTTGACTCCCGTAAGGTTGAGGGTGGCTTGAGTCGAAATGGTGCCATCAGGCCGGAGGGTGACATCGCCGTTGTTGGTTTCCAGGACGACGTCACCGGTCCGCCCGGTCGCCCGGACGTCGCCGGCGATGGTGAGATTGCCGGTCCCGGTGATGTTGATTGACACCGAGCCACCGCGGTTCACCCTCGCCCGATCGACGATCAGGTCGTCGGCTTCAGTGATTGTCAGGTCACCATTTCGGGTCACCAACGCATTGATTCGGTCAAGATCTGTATTCAGCACGACCGGGCCGCGATAGGCAGTCAGTTCCAGAGAGTTGCCGGCGACTGTACCGGCCGAAAGATCGACGGCACCGCGGCGGGCGTCGATCGTGATGTTGCCTTCACCCGCGTCAATGCCGTTGCCGGTCAGATCACCCCGTAGCAGAGTGATGCTGACGGCGCCGTTGCCTGCCGATGTATCGATGCCCGCTGCACCAATGTCGAGGCCGTTGACCTCTTCGATGGTGAGTGAACCGGTCTGGTTCGACACAACCGAGTCGACATCGGTTCGGACGTTGGCACTGGTCGCGGCCGAAACGTTCAGGTCTGTTCCTTCCACCTGGCCACTTCGGCTGTTGAAGGTGACCGAGCCGTCACGGGCGAAGAGGTTGACACTCTCGCTTATTTCGAGGTCCCCAGTGCCGCTCAGGTCTCCGGCGGCAAGGTCAAGCGTCAGGTTACCAGCCGTGATCCCGGCAGCGGGAATGACGAGGCCGTCGGTTTCACTGACGTTCAGGTTGCCGCCAACCGTCCCGTGGAGGGTGTTGACGTTCGTGCTGAGTTCAGCATTGTTTCCGGCAGTCACGTCGAGATCGTCACCAACGACGGCACCTGCGATGTTGATGCCGTTGCCGGCATCCAGCAGGATGTCACCAGTGCCAGCATCGATGCCGCCAGTGCCATTGATCGAGCCGGCCGCCGTGATCGAAACGTCGCCGTTGTTGGTCTCGATGCCGAGAATGCCAATGTCATCAGCCTCGCTGACGGTCAGGGCGGCACCGACGGCAGTCAGATCGACCGACAGGTTGTCGACGTTTGTCCGTAGTGTGGCCCCGCCAGCGGCATCGACATCAAGTACATTGGCGATGATTTCTGCCCCGGGGTTGATGATGACTCCGCCAGCCGGGACGCTCAGCGTGACGTTGCCCGTACCGGCATTGATCGATCCATCACCGATGAGGTCGCCGGCGGAAACCGTGAGCGAGACATCACCATCGTTCGTGGTGACATTGCCGGCCAAAATGGTGAGGCCGTCGGACTCTTGCACCGTCAGGGTCTCACCGGCAGTTGCGACGGCGGCGGTCAGGCCGTCAACGTTGGTGACCAAGTCAGCCGAACCGTTGGCAATGTGAATTTCAAGATTGCGGCCTGTGATGAGGCCCGCCCCCGTGATGTTGCCACGCTGGTTGATGAGCACGACATCATTATTGCCGGCGTTCACCGGCCCGCGGACGTTGAGATCACCTGTTGCCTGATTCCCCGCCTCGATCGTGATGAGACCATTGTTGGTGACGGCCGTGTTCTTGAGCACTAGCACGCCGTCATACTCCCGCACGGTGAGGGTGCTGGAGGCACCCGTGACGGTGGCTGAGAGTTCGGCAATATTTGTCCCGACATCGACGTCATCGACAGCAGTGAGTGTCAGCCGGCGGGCCTCGATCTGGACAGGGTCGTTCATCGAGATGCCACCGCCCGCCGAAAGCGTGATGAACCCAGCCGAGCCGGTGTCGAGACGGCCATCGAGAGCGATGTTGCCGCCAGTCGTAATCTGCAACTGCGATGTGCCATTGTCAGCGATTACCGAACCGGGGCCGGTCAGGTCGCCGCCGGCATCAATCTCCAGGAACGAGGTGGCACCTTGTGCCGTCAGATTGGCCGTGCCGATCTGCAGGTCGTTGGCTTCATAAATCTGCACGACTGCACGATCGTCGGTGACGTTACCAGAAAGCGTTGTCACGTTCGTGTTCAAAATACTCGTCGTGTTGAGCGTGACGCTTAGATTGTCAGCGACAAACGTGCCCCCACCATCAGTCTGCCGGGCGATCAGATCGATGTCACCTGACCCGGCGTTGACGTCACCGACAAGTGTCAGCCGACGGTAGTCGCCAGGCTGACCAATGTTGAGGGTGATGTCACCGTCGTTGGTGCTGACACCGGCGGCGGCAATGATCAGCTCGTTGGTCTCACGAATCGTGAGCGTCTGCCCTGCCTTGGTGACCGTACCTGCGAGGCTGGTCACGGAGGTGTTGAGCGATGAGCTGTCACGTGCCGTCAGCACAAGATCGTCGCCAATAACGTTGCCGCCTTTGCTCTCCATCGCGCCAAGGGTGGTTTCAAGCGTGATGTCGCCACCGCTGATGTCAGCCCGAATATCGAGGTCGCCGGCGTCAAGCTTCAGTGTTATATCTCCGCCGGTGGTCGTGACGCCATTGGCCACCAAGCCATCAGACTCGGTGATGGTCAGATCTTGGCTTGAAAGACCCGTGATCCGAGCCTTGAGTTCGTCGATGCTCGTGTCGAGGCTGGAAGTGGAGACCGCTGTCAGGTTGAGCATGGCGGCCTTAACTGCACCACCGGCACTGGTCGCACCCGCTCCGACATCGAGCGTGACGTTGCCATTGGTCAGGGCATCGATGTCACCAAGCAGTCGCAAGGCACCACCGGTGGTGATGTTGATCTGACCATTGGGCACCGTGATTCCCCCTGCCGCAATGTCGAGGGCATTCAGTTCGTTGATGATCAAACTCGAGCCGGACTGCGTGAGGCTGCCGGTGATAGCCCGAACTGCGGTGTTCATCACCGAGCTATTCTGTGCCGTGAAAGTAAGCACGTCACCGGCGATCTGACCGGGGCGATCATCGAGATCGATTTCACCATTTGGTACTGACAGGGTGATGTCATCGCCGGCACTTATGTTGCCGGGGCCGGCAAGATTGCCGTTGGTGAGGGTCAGCGTGAGATCTTCGGTGACGGCGATGTCGACGATGCTGAGGTCTTTGGTCTCGGTAACAACGAGCGAGCCGGTGATGTCGGCATCGATCTCGGCGATATTTGTCGAAATCGTCGCAGAGTCACCGGCCGTGACATTGAGCCGGTCAGCAGTGATCAGTCCAGTTCCGGAGATAGTGCCTGCTACATTGAGCGTCACATTTGCGTTGGGCGGAATGACGTTGATGGCACCGGTGATTGTAAGGTCGTCGCCGACGGTCACGGTGATGTCGCCGCCGTCGGTCTGGAGGCCCGGCACAACGATTTCGAGATCGTCGACTTCGTTGATGGTAAGGATCTCACCCGTGCCAGTGATATTGGCGGTGATGCCGGTAACCTTGGTGTTGATCGAAGAACTATTTTCAGCCGTGATCGTCAACTGGTCACCAGTGACCTGCCCGGGGACGGCGTCGAGGTCGATAAAGCCGCTGCTTGCATTCAGGGTGATGTCGTCACCGGCGTTGATCACCCCGGCGCCGGTCAGATCGCCGGTGGCGAGGTTGAGGGAGATGTCGCCGGTGGCTGCGATGCCGTTCACGACAAGGTCATCGGTTTCTTCAATCGACAGATCGCCGCTGACGTCTGTCGCCAGTGACGCCACCGTCGTATTGAGTGTCACACTGCCCTGAGCGGTAATGTTGAGGTCGTCGGCGGTGACTCGGCCCAGCCCACTGATTGTGCCACCAGCATTCAGGGTGACGTCGGCGGTGGTGTTGATGTCACCCGTGACGGTCAGATCGCCGCCGGTTGTGATCGCGATGTTGCCGTTACTGGTGACGACGTTGTCAGCGGAGATGATCAACGCATCGAGCTCGTTGATCGTCAGGTCTTGGTTAGCACCGGTGATGTTTGCGGTGAGGGAGTTCACGGCCGTGTTGATGTTCACCTCATTGGCCGCGTTGATCGCCAGCCTGTCACCGGCGACCTGTCCAGCTACAGCATTCATGGTGATGCCACCAGTCACGATATTCAGCGACACGTTGTCGCTGGCATCGATCGAGCCGTTGCCCGTGAGATCGCCAGCCGTCAGTTCGACGGAAAGGTTCCCACCAACCACGAGATTGTCAGAGCCGATGGCCAGGCCACTCGTTTCGACGACGGTGAGGTTCGCGGCAACGTTGCCGGTGAGCGAGTTCACGGACGTATTGAGGGAAGAATCGGTCTGTGCCGTAACATCAACCGCGTCAGCGTTGATCTGGCTGGCAACAGCGTCCAGCACCACATTTGCATTTCTGGACTCAAGGGTTACGGTGTTGGTGGCATTGACGTAGCCGGTACCATTTATGGTGTTATTGGCCGTGATCGAGATGGAGTCGGTCGCTTCGACGTTCGTGCCCATCTGAATGCTGCTGTCTTCAGCGATGGTGAGCGATCCGGTGACATTTGCCACCAGAGTGTCGATTTCGGTATCGATTACGGCGTTGTCTGAGGAGGTGACGTTGAGCGTCTCGGCGGTGACGGCCGCAAAGCCGGCCGTGCCAAAGGCACCGCCGTTTGTCAGGTTGATGGCACCGTTGATCGATAGCGTGACATCGTTCTGGGCCGTGATCGTGCCGCCACCCTGAAGCTGCCCGCCATCAAGGCTGCCGTTCTCAGTGGTGATCGTGACGTTGCCAGCGGTGACCCCAGCGGCATCGATGAACAGGTCATCGGTTTCGACAACAACGAGGTTGCCACTGACGTTCGCCGTCAGGGCCCCGACGGATGTGTTGACCTTGGCGTTTGCTGCCGTGATGGTCAGGACGTCGCCGACAATTTGCCCCAAACTGCTGTTGAGGGTGATGTCACCCGTGGCATTCAAGGTGACGTTTGAGGCGCCGTTGGCCGCGCTGATACGGCCGGTTCCGGTGATGTCGCCGCCCGCGGTGATATTGATGTCGCTGCCAGGGCCGCCAGGGGTGGTCACAACGTTCTGGCCGATCACCAGGTCGTCGGTTTCGCTGACCGTGAGGTTACCTACGACATCGGCGACCAAGGTCGAGATGTAGGTGCCAAGATCAGCATCACCCTGGGCCGTGGTGACGCTGAGGTTGTCAGCGGTCACCTGATTAGCTGCGCTCAGGCTAATGTTGCCAGTTCCCGTTACGGTAAGCGTGACATTGGCAGAACCATTGGCTGCGCTAATGTTGCCCGGTCCCGAAAGATTGTTTGCGGTGCTGATCGTGATGTTGCCACTGGTTGTGACGACATCGCTGCTTCCAATCAGGAGGTCATCGACCTCGGTGACATCGAGATCGTTCGTCACATTCGCAATCAGCGTGTTGACGTTCGTGCCGAGGCTGGCCCGGTCACCGGCGGTGACATTGAGGACATCGCCCTGAATCTGACCGGTACCGTTGAGAAGAATGTCTCCGGACGCATTGAGGGTGACATTCGCGGTGCCGCCGTCGGCGATAACGCTGCCATTGCCGGTGATGTTGCCGACAACCGTGCTATTGCCAGCCATGATGTCGATGGCACCGTTATTCGTTGTGAGAACTGGGCTGGTGCTGTTGTACACAACGTTTTGTGGGTAATTGGCGGGGTTAGGTGCCGAATTGTTGGCCGGATCTGAGTAAAACGGGTCAGCGAGGTTGTCGACTAAGTCAAAGCTATCGAGGCCAATGACGAGGTCATCGGTCTCAACAATGGTAAGGTCGCCGGAGACGTTTGCCACCAGCGTGTTGATCGTCGTGTTGAGCGTTGCGCTGCCAGTTTGGTTCAGCGTGGCGTTGCCGGTGGTGAGGGTGAGAACGCCGGCCGTAACGGTACCGTTGATCGAATTAAGTTCATTCAGTATCAGGTTGCCGGTGATGGTGGCACTGATGGTGTTGACTCGAGTTTCGATCAAGGAATCGTTCGCCGCTGAGATGGTGGCGACGTCTGCTTCAATGAAGTCGGCTGGCGTCGTGCTGGTGATGGAACCGTTCTCGACGGTGATGGTCACGTTGCCGAGCGTGGCATTGCCCGTGCCATCAAGTCCGGCGGTGGAGATAACGCCATTCAGCACCAGATCACCGCCTGAAATGTTACCCGAGTCGGCTACCGTTAGATCAATGTCACCGCCGTTGGCGGTGAGCCCAGCGCTACCGACTACGAGACCATCGGCTGGGGTCGAAAGATTTCCACCAAGATCGATGCCGTCCTGCTCGTGGATCGTCAAAGACTCATTTGCCCCGGTGACTGCCCCGGTGATCTCGGAGACCGAGGTGTTGATCGACGAGGCGTTTCGAGCCGTGAAGGTAAGGGACCGGCCGATGACAATGCCAAAGTTTCCAGTGGCATCGTTTACCGAGTTGATGGCACCCCCTGAAACATTGAGCGTCACGTCGCTGAGCTGACCAGCGATGATGCCGCCGCTGTCAATGGTGAGGTTGCCACTGGAGAGGGTGATGGAAACATCGGCTTCGGTGGACAGAATGCCATCATCGGCAATGATGAGGTCGTCGGCTTCCGTCACCGTCACCCCGCCTTGATCGAAGGACTGGGCAGACAGATTGCCAACGTCGGTATTGAGATCGATGGCGCCATTCGCGGTTGAGAAGTAGGCCAGGTTGCTGCCGCCACGGACAATTCCGGCGGTGAGGTCAATAAAGCCTTCGGCCTGGAGGACCACACTGATGTCGGTCGTGCCATTGAGGACCGCATTTGGCGCCGAAGTGAGGTTGCCTGGGTTACTCAGGGTGATCGCAATGTTGTCGGCGAGGACCTCATCGCCATCGGCAGCACCAATTTGCAGATCATCCTGCTCGGCGATGGTGAGCGTGGCGGCGACATTTGCAACCAGTGTGCTGACATTGGTCGACAACGCGGCGTTGCCGGTTGTTGTCGTGACATCGAGGGCGGTTGCCTCAACCAACTGGGCCACATCAGACAGGTCAATGGCGTTCGCGACCAGGGTGACGTCGTTGGCGGTGATGTCACCAAGGCCCGCTATGTTCCCGCCGCTGGTAAGGCTGAGTGAATTGCCTGCCGCAAAGATACCCCCTTCACCAAGATCTGCTGAAACGTTGAAACCGTCGCTCTCGGTGATGATGAGGTCACCAGTGGCGGCGTTGGCGGCCAAGTGCCCGACATTCACGTTCATCGTGATGGAGCCCCCCGCCGAGGCTGTCAGGTTCTCTGCCACAACTTGCTCGCTCGCATTACTGCCAAGGTCAATCGAACCTGCCACATCGAGCACGACAGAATTGCCGGTTGCGTCGAGCACGCCGGTGCCGTTTAAGTCTCCGGCGGAAACACTGATGTTGGCGTCGCCATTGACGGTGAGATTTTCCGCGCCGAGGGTCAGGCCGTTGGTTTCGGTCAGGGTGAGGTTGCCATTGATCGTGCCAACCAACTCACGAATATCGGTATTCAGTTCGGCGTCATTCGCCGTCAGGTTGAGTTGGTCTGCGGAAAGGAGAGAAGCGGAACCGAAGGCAACATCGCCGGTCGCGTTGATCACGACATCACCCTGGCCAGCATTCGCCGAAATGGTCGTGTTGCCGCTGAGGTTGCCGGTAACAGTCAGGGCGATATCGCCATCAGTCGTGGTCACACCCGGGGCGACGATTTCGAGGTCGTCACCGTTGGTGAGGGTGAGGTCGCCGGTGACGCTTGCCGTAAACTGCGAAACGCTGCTCTCGATTGTCGCACCGTTGCCGGCGGTGAGGGCGAGGCTGGCACCGCTGACCTGATTGCTGGAGGTGCTCAGGTTAACCGTGCCGCCGGCGTTGATGGTGACGGCAAGGCCGGCATTGCCCGCCAGGTTCCCGGCCGTGACATTGCCAGCACCGCTGATGTCGCCGCCGGTGGTGAGGCTGACCGGACCATTGCTGGCGGTGGCATTGAGCACCTGGAGATCATCGACTTCCGTGACCGTGAGGGCCCCGGTGCCAGTGATGTTCGCATCAATGGCAGCAACCTCGGTGCCAAGCGTGGCACCGCCCGCAGCGGAAACAGTGAGGTTTTCACCTTTGATTTGGCCAACGCCACCCAGAGTGACTGCTCCGTTGGTTGAAGTCAGTTGGATATCACCGAGGACACCGTTTGCAAACTCGGCGGTCACGCTGCCGGCACCATTAATGGTTCCATTGGCGGTGATCTCGATGGCACCACTGACGTTAAGCCCATTGGCGAAGATCTCAAGGTCATCAGCTTCCACGACTGTGAGATTGGAAGGCAAGCCTGTGAGCGTCGCGGCCAAACGATCGACATTCGTGCCGACCTCGACGTGGTCACCAGCGGTGATTGTCAGGTTGGTGCCAGTGATCTGCGCCGCTGCATTGAGAGTGATCCCGGCGGTCGTGCTGAGGGTG
>Ga0209986_10005169_pt1 | contig 10869 bp, 8 predicted proteins | sample BlataG_FD_183168 | JGI IMG/M metagenome (GOLD analysis project Ga0209986, IMG submission 183168) | Deep subsurface microbial communities from Black Sea to uncover new lineages of life (NeLLi) - Black_00105 metaG (SPAdes) (version 2) | ecosystem: Environmental > Aquatic > Marine > Oceanic >...
TACCCGGACTGAGTGGTAAACCCAGCAGCGGCGGGTTGGACGCTGGCGCCTGGACTCTGTACTTGACCCGCTGACCGGAGGGGAAAGTACGATAACATATATCTTCATTGAAGGAGACGTCCCTTGAAAAGACTCGGACGCAGAGGCATTCTGTTAATCATCGCTGGCATCTTGTTTGTCGCCCTGGGGATTTTTGTGGTCTGGAGCCTGGTCCAAAACGTCCTGACCCCGCCCGCCCCGCTCACGCAGCCTTCAGTGGTGACCGAAAAAGTATTGGTAACCAGCCGCGGCATTCCATTGGCTGCTGTGTTGGCTCCTGATGACCTGAAACTGGTGGATATGCCGGTTGAGTTTGTGCCGCGGAACCGCATGACCGACAAAAATGATGCCGTGGGTAAGGTTGTGAACATCCCCATGGTGGCTGGTGAAATGGTCCTGCCTCACCACCTGGTCGACCCTTCCAACGTGATTGACCGCACCCTGGCTTTCAGCCTCGAAGACCATGAGGTGCTGATGGCTTTCCCAATTGTGGACCTGATGAGCTCGCTGAACATCCTCAAGAAAGGAGACCTGGTGGACATCCTGGTCACAGGTTCTTACCAGATCGCGGGAGGGGGCGCGCTGCTGGGTGCGGAAGCGGAAGAGGAAGAAACCAAGACCTATACTTTGGATGCCATGCAGCGCATCACCATTTCAGCGGTGGTGCTCGATGTCGTCCCGGTACCGCAGCCTACCCCCACAGCGCAGATCGAGCCGGAGACCTTGCCCACACCTGGTGCGGGTGCGACGCCCATTCCCTTGCCTACGCCCTTGCCGCCTCCCGAATCGAACCGCTTGGAAAGCGCTCCAATCGCCCTGATGCTGGCTTTAGCACCGCAAGACGCCTTAGTGCTAAAACATCTCAAAGATACTGGCGCGATTTTCGATCTTGTCTTGCGCGCACCCACTTCAACCGAATTATTTGACACTGTCCCTGTGACCTCGGAGTATCTAATTGAACGCTTTCAACTACAAACAACAATTCTTGAAATTTTGCCATAACTCCACCGTCGCAGCGCCTACAAAACGGCGTTCACCTGGGACAATTCTAAACTTTTATGGAAAGGTAGCCCTATGAGCGCTGCAGTTAACCCGGTTAGAGTAGTAAGCATCTGTGATCCAGGTCCTACCCTGACCCAGATCACTTCGGCCCTCAGCTCAAGCTCACAGAAGGAGTTTGAACTGGTCGAAGTGCTGGATGACCAAGAGCATCTGGGACGGGACCTGTACGAAGCGGAAGCAGAAATCATCCTGATTGACCACCAGTTAGGCGGGCAAGCGACCCTGGATATCATCGATGACTTGGCTCTGCAGTTCCCGGACACAGTCATCGTGGCCATCTTGCCCATCGATAGCCCGAAGAATGCCCAACAGGTGACGCTGTCTGGAGCGCGGGGATTCCTCGTCCAACCTTTTACCCAGGTCAACCTGCTCAGCACTCTCCGCCGGGTGCGCGTCCTGAACGCCCGCCAGCACCGGGTACAAACTCCTGTAACAGTTGATGACCAAGGGAGATCTAGCCCGCTGCGAACCCTGGTCATCTACAGCCCGCGCGGTGGAGTTGGCTGCACGACTGTGGCTACCAATCTGTCAATCGCCATGCATGAGGAAACAGGCTCGCGCGTACTCCTGATGGAGGGCAAGCTGTTCTTCGGTGACCTGGATGTGATGCTCAATATCCGTACCCACAGCAGTCTGGCGGATTTAATTGCGCACGCCGGTTCAATGGATGAAATGCTGGTGCGCGAAGTCGTGCACGAACACAGTTCTGGTATTTACGCGCTGCTGGCTCCCAGCGATTACCAGATTGCTCAAGGCATCCATCCGCAGGATATGTTCGAAATTGTGACCGGCTTGCAGAGATATTTCGATTATATCGTCATCGATACCAGCAGCAACCTGGACGAGAACACCGTCACACTGTTGGATGTAGCCGACCGTATCCTGCTGGTGGCTTCTCCAGAACTTGCAGCCCTGCATAATGTCAGTCGATTCATGGGCATCAGCCAGTCTTTGGCTTACTCACCAGAGAAAGTATTGCTGCTGTTGAACCGGGCAGACCGTCCAGGTGGGGTGAAATTGCGTGATATAGAGACCGTGACACATAGGGGGATCTTTGCCCAGATACCTGATGATCCGGTTAATGCGTTGCACAGCCTGAACCGGGGCATCCCGATGATATTAAAAAACCCCCGAAGCCCAGCCTCCCGCTCCTATAAGAAACTTGCGAAACTGATGACCACCTTCAGCCAAGATCAACTCACTCCCCAGCCCGTCCAAGGAGCTGTAGAGGGGAGCAAGTAAAGGACCCAAAAGACATTATTGTGATTCTACCAGGTAAGCCGGTGTCAGAATTGACAACCATATAAACATGAAACTGGAGCGATATTCATGCCTCCCCAACTTGGGATTGGTTTAATAATCTTATTGGCGGCGATTTTAATCGCAATTGGTCTGCGGCGTCTACTCGTCGGTGGTGACGCGCTGGGTGAACGTCTAAAGGTTTATGCCGCTCTGCCCGACCAGACTCGCCAGAGGAAGCGCCAACGCGGTCGCGGCTGGGTAATGCGCCTGCGGATGCGAATGAACGCAATATTCTCCGGTTTTGCCTCCCAGGAACTCACACTGCAGCTGATGAGCGCTTACTGGCCGGTTTCCGCGACCGAGTATGTGATCATTCGTCTGATCGCGACCGCCCTGGGTTTCATTCTGGGTTGGCTGATCTCGGATTCACCGCTGGGCGGTGCAGGCTTGGGGATCCTGGCATATATTATCCCTGGTCTTATGCTTAAAATCAGCACCAACCGGCGCCGGCAAAAGTTCTCCCGCCAACTGGTAGATGTCCTGGTGCTGATGACCGGATCCGTTAGAGCCGGTTTCAGCCTGCTGCAGGCTATGGAAATGATAGTACGCGAGATGGCGCCACCCGCCTCTGAAGAGTTCGAGCGCGTGCTGCGTGAAGTCGGACTCGGTCGCTCGGTAAGCCAGGCGCTAGGTGAACTCGCCCTTCGCATGCAGAACAAAGATTTGAACTTACTTGTTACCGCTATTAATATCCAATACCAGGTTGGCGGCAACATGACTACCATGCTTGAATCTGTGACCGAAACCATCCGTGAGCGCATCCGCTTGTTCGGCGAGGTGCGGGTGATCACAACCCAGCAGCGCATCACCAGTTATGTTCTCTCCTTGCTGCCGTTTTTCGTGGCTGGGATTATGTTTTTAGTAAACCCTGATTATATGGTGCGTTTGTTCGACCCAAGCATAAGATGCATTCCGATCGGGGCTTTGCTTGGTATTATCCTGGGCTTCATTATCGTCCAGCGCATGACCAAATTAGATATTTAATAACTATCTACAAGGAAGCCACAAGATATGGAAACAACTCTTCTACCTCTCTTTGCTATTTTAATCGTTTTATTTGGTTTTGTGGCGTTAACCGTTGGGTTACGTTTATCAACCTCAAGTGAGCTGGATCGCCGCTTGCAAGATTTTGTGATCGAACCTGTCACAACCAGACCGCGGTTTGAGGAAGAAACGTTCTATCGCCGTCCTGAAATCAGCGGCTCCATCCTAACCAGAACCATCGATCCTCTTTTCAGGGGATTAGGGATGTTCTTCAGTCGCCTGATTCCTGGAGGTTCTATTGAAGATCTCGACAGACAAATGGTCATTGCCGGCAATCCACTTGGTTTACGGGGACGTGAATTCGCTGGTATGCGCGTCATTTTCTTGCTGCTAGGTGGTTTTTTAGCTTACGTGATCATCACCAGGCTCGACGGCATAGTTTCCTTCATAGTTGCCATCGGGGCGGCGATGCTGATTTTTTTCATGCCCAAACTCTGGCTGCGCACCGTAGTACGCGGAAAACAGGAAAAGATCCGCAGGCACCTGCCGGATGCGATGGATATGCTCAGCGTTTGCGCCGATGCCGGCTTGGGTTTCGACCAATCTCTACAGCGCGTCAGCGAGAGCTGGGAAGGTCCTATAGCGATCGAGTTTGTCCGCGTGGTGAACGAAATGAGTATGGGGGAGACCCGCGCCTCTGCCATGCGCAGTATGGCGGAGCGCCTGGACGTACCAGAAGTCTCCAGCTTTGTTGCTGTGATCCTGCAATCGTATGAACTCGGCATGGGCATTGCTGATACATTGCACGCCCAAGCTGACCAGATGCGCACTGAACGGCGCTATTGGGCACAGGAACAAGCCCGCAAGATGCCGACCAAGATGCTGTTCCCGCTCATGTTACTGATCTTGCCGGCTATGTTTGCCGTCATTATGGGACCTACCATACCGGCTTTAAGGGAAATTTTCTCTTCTGTGAATCTAGGGAATCTAGGACCTTAAGGTCTGAACACGTAGAAGGTATAAAGATTTTGAAATTGATTATTTGCGAGTAAATATTCTATGTCCTATCAAAACGATCCTCTTTACCGCTCGATGATAGCAAACTTCCAGCGCGGCGAGTGGGAAACGGGTTTTTCTGAGCTGAATGAGCTGGTGGAAAAATACCCTTTGGAACACGACCTGCTTTCCCTGCGCAAGGAAATGCAATTACGCGCCGAAATTGACGAAGAAGAGGAAAAATACTCAAAGAAAACCAAGCGAAAGCGAGTTATGTCCCTGGGATTGCGTCTTCTTATCGGATTGGCGATTGTTATCATTTTTGCATGGGGATTTCGCACTTACAACAACTGGTTCCAAGACCAATACTCTTTAGTCCAACAGAGGATAGAAATAGACCGCCAAGAATATGAACTGAACACCAAGTTCAACAATGTCCAACAACTACTGGAAGCTGATCGACCGGGCGAAGCCATGATTATTATTGAAGAGATCAGCGAGGAGGATCTCAGTTATCCTGGGCTATTCACAGCCTTGGAACGGGCTCAATCACTACTGGACCTGGATATCCAGTATTCGGAAGCCATGAAGAAGAAGGAAGACGGCGATCTGGTCGGGGCGATGGCAATCTTCTATACGATCGAAGCCTCAAACCCGGGCTACCAGGATGTTACCCTGCAAATCCAGGCAATCCAACTTGATTTTAGCATGACCGATTTGATCGATCTGGCTGATGCGGCTGTAAGCGCTGGTAATTGGGATGAAGCCGTCGCCGGATATGAAGTAGTGCGCAACCGGGACCCGCTCTACGAGACCGAAATTGTCGAAGAAAGGTTGTACTTCAGTTATTTGAACGCTGCCCAAGAAATACTTGATGAACAGCCCGATTCGATGGACGCCTTGGAAACAGCCCAAGTTTATTATATTAGAGCCCTTTCACTGCGACCACAAGATAAGACCATCTTGCAAGAAATGGCAGGTGCGCGCGAATCGCTTGGCAATCGACTGTATACAAAATATATTGAAATGGCTCAACAAACTTTAGTGGAGCATACTGATTCAATAGAAGCTCTCAAAATTGCGGATGGATACTTTGCAATCGCACAGAGTATCCACCCGGAAAATGTAACGATTGCACAAGAGCGGACGATGACGCAGGCGTTCCTGCTTGCTCAGAATGAGTTCTATATCAAGAATTGGGAAGGTGTAATTTCAAACCTGAGACCAATCTACGAGATTGAACCCGATTACGCAGGAGGAACGGCACGCCAAACCTTTTATGATGCCTACATTTTGCTCGGGGAATACCATCTGGACAGCGGTAATCCACAACTGGCTTTGGAGGATTACCAGAACGCAGTGGCTATTGCTGAATTACGACCCGATGCACAGATGCGCTTGTTCGAATCCATGGTCAAGATTGGAGATGTTATGGGCGTGATTGGCAACTACCAGGCGGCAGTCGACCAGTACCGCAGTGCAACAAATTTGGCGAATATAAACGAGATCGTAATGAGCAACCGCAAATTGGTCGAACCCCTGAGGGAGGCCGAAGAATTTGTCAGACAGGGTAAGTATAAAAAAGCTTACAGCCTTTATAATGAGACGATGGAAGAAATAGTTGCTTATCTCGATACCGTGACTCATGTAGTTGAATCAGGAGATTATCTAACTAAATTAGCTAACTATTACAAATCCACCACCAGCGCCATTTTAATTGCCAATAATATCGGCGACCCTAATGACATTTCCACCGGGAAAAGGATCATTATCCCAGTGATACCTTAAAAATGTTGATTAAATGATAAACCAATGTTAGGAGAGTAATTATGTTTAACAACCGTCCAGCGCTAAGAAGCCATTCCGTAGCCGGGACGAAGACGGGCACCTCGGCTGGTTTATTCGGTAGTGATATTACTGACGATATCAATTCAGACGTTTACCTGATACGCGAGCGTGTGCAGCGTATACTGCTGAATGATACCAATGGTAATCTCAATAACACGAATGAATCGCAGTTGCATCAGATGATTGAAACTTCCTTCAACCAAGTTATCGTTGAAGAGAATCTGATATACACCCGCAATACGCGTGCCGAGCTGCTAAATTGGGTGGTTGCGGATATCCTGGGCTACGGTCCATTGGAGCCCCTGCTCCAAGATCCGACCATCACTGAAGTGATGTGCAACGGACCGAAAAAAATTTACATCGAACGCCGCGGGTTGATCGAGTTAACCAATGTCGTCTTTGAAAACGAAGCCCATCTGATGCGTATCATCCATCGCATTGTCGCACCGTTAGGTCGCCGGGTGGATGAATCTTCGCCTATGGTGGATGCACGCTTGCCGAGTGGCTACCGCGTCAACGCCACAATTTCCCCTTTGTCTCTTTCCGGACCATTGCTGACCATCCGTAAATTCGCCACCACACCATATATCGCCCAAGATTTGGTCGCCAAAGGCACCCTGACACCCGGATTAGTAACCTTTTTGAAAGCATGCGCTGAAGCGCGCGTCAATATCGTGTTCTCTGGCGGTACCGGTTCGGGTAAAACCACGCTATTAAATGTGGTTTCAGCTTACATCCCCGAAGAGGAACGAGTGATCACGATTGAGGACACAGCCGAACTGCAGCTTAAGCAGGAACACGTACTGCGCCTGGAAAAACGCCCCCCGAATGTGGAAGGCATCGGCGAGATTACCATCCGCCAGCTGGTGATCAACGCTCTACGTATGCGACCAGACCGGATCATCGTGGGTGAGGCGCGCGGCGCGGAAGCATTGGACATGCTTCAAGCGATGAATACTGGTCATGACGGCTCAATGACCACTATCCACTCCAATGGCCCACGCGACACCCTGCGCCGTATTGAGACCATGGTGTTGATGGCCGGCTTGGACCTACCGCTGCGTGCCATCCGTGAACAAGTAGCTTCAGCAATTGAACTGGTCGTTCACTTGGAGCGCATGCGGGACGGCACACGCCGGGTCGTTCAGGTTGCAGAGGTGCAGGGCATGGAAGGCGAGAGCGTCGTGATGCAGGACCTGTTCGTATTCGAGCAAACTGGCGTTCAGAACGGGCGAGTCCTTGGCAAGCTCAAATCAACCGGACTGCGACCGAAGTTCTCCGAAAAATTTGAGATCAGCGGTATCGAACTGCCAGCCCATGTTTTCGATGTTGGTGAGCAGATATAAAAAAGCTTCAATTTATTCATCTGGGGATAAAATCAAGTTCATCACCTACCGATATGCGCTCGATGAAATCGGGGGATGTTTCCAGCACATAGCAAGCCGGGGTGGGCGATGCGTAATGTGGTCTCCAGGGTCGGGCTAACAGGACATGGGTTGCCCGACCTTGACTGTTAACCCATACAACAGCCAGTGAGGAGAAGACAAAAAACATGTGGATCGATGAGCCGCCGATCGTATCTTTGTTATGTACCAAAATTAATGCTTCGTCCGGCTTCAAGCGCCGCCGGAATTGAAAGCCGATCAGCCTGCAAAGCCTGCTCTGGCACCATTTAGCGGATTCGATCAGGGTTTGCCCAGTTTTTCGGTTAACTACTTGCACACGCCCTTTATTTTTTCCCATTAACTTTATTATTCCGGCACGCTTGCGGTGAAATTATCGATATCAACTACAATCGGGGTGACGTTATATGAGGAAACAGAGAAACCAATCCCTCCACTTGTTAGAGCTTGATCAGTGATACTGATGCCCTCAATCCCGTTAATCAACAGCCTCAATTGATCTCCTTTGCAGATCGACGTGTACTCATTATCTTCCTTCCCCAGGTTTATGCTGGATGAGTCTCCATTCCAGAGCTGTTTGTACGGATCACTCAGGGTTGGATCGTATTGGTATATCCAGTAGAGACCATTGCTGGCTATTTTGAACTCGTACCAGCCTAATGCGGAATGGCGGCAGATCAGACTGACGTTATTGTTATTTGTTCCCAGGTTTGCGACTCGAATATCTAATCGCACATCCTCAGCTTCTAAATTATTGTAAATATAGTAGGCATAAGTATCGAGGCTGTTTATTGTTATTTTGAGTTTCCCATTTTTGAGAACTGTGATCACTCCTGATGGATCACCGTTTGTTAGGAAGTAATCCCATTCATATATATCGTGATCAATATCATAACTGAAGTATTCCTCTCCAGGTTGGCTAGCATCCGGTTCACCCAATCGTCCTTTGTAAACCTCGTCCGTGGATGAGCGTACGACCTCATAGGAGATGGGATCATCCGGATTATGAGACCGCAATACATCACAGTACTCAGCTAAAGTGCCGCTAGCAGCCATTACCTGATCATCAAATTTGGTGATAATATCACCGGCTTTAAGATCTGCTCGGTCGGCAGCTGAACCGGATTCGACCGAGGAGATCCATATTCCGCTCAGGCTTCTATCTTCGTTTGCGAATGCCTGCCCGTTTACGCCAATCGAGTCCAGGCTCTCCCCGCCCATTAACTGTTCGACAATTTCACGAGCGACGATATGTGAGACACCTATTGCCTGCCGGTCATCAATGATCTTGCCGTAATGTATTCCCAGGATCTTGCCTCCCGATGATATTAATGGACCACCAGAAATACTGGGATCAGCCCTGGTCGAATATTCTATTAGCGAATCCACCGAAGTCCAACTAGTTTCTCCATCAAGCTCTGTATTGACGATTATCCCCCTCAATAATGAGTAATCCCCTTGGTCCACCTTATAACCAGCCAAGTAAACCTCTTGGGCAAACTCAACCGGTTCCTGAGCCCAATCTAAATATTCAAATCCCTCCCCATCAATATCAATGAGCGCTAAGTTGTAACATTCAGAGACAGCCAGCAATTTGGCACTGTAACTTTCATGTTTGTTTCCACCCACCCAAACTTTGATTTCTTCAGCTCCCGTGACTACATGGTTGTTTGTAATTGCAATTCCTGAGGGGTGGATAATAAACCCAGAACCGCGTCCAATGATAACCCGGACATCCTCTGATTCGGGTTCCGAGAACATTCCCGTAGATTTTATCAAAATCACCGCTTTTTCGACATCAGCTAAGTTGCTAATTGCCCCCGAGGGTGTCGGCGAAGGTTCCGTTGTAGGTTCCAGTGTAGGTTGTATAGTCACAATAGGTTCGAGTGATCTTGTTGGTTCAGACGTGGGATTTATAGGTGGCGTCTCCTGCGTTTGGCAACCAAATGTTAACAGCAAGGTTAAAAGCAGGATCAGGAAATGACGTCCGCTGCTGATTCGAATGCTCATACTATACTCCTAATTGCTGCTGATCTGGTTTTCCAAGGGTTGAACTTTGACAACATCGGAATAGACAATCAACCGCTTCAGGTATGTTCCCAAACCGATGCGCCAATCGGTGCAGGTTATCAGGGTTAGCTGAGCCTGTTCAGCGGGTTCTAATACGGAGGAATCAGATTCTGACACTACCTCCCGATCGTGCACTTTATAAGTGTAAACATTCTGTTCGGTATACAACTAGACAATCTCGCCATCTTTCACGTCTTCCAGGTACTTGAAGGGACCATCAGTGCCATCGCCTAAAGTCACGTGAGCCGACAAGCAGGTGTTACCGCCCAGTCCTGGCCAGGACGTATTTCCCAACCAAACCACTTCGCTTCTAAGACCTTTAATCAGCCAGGTAAAGCCATCAAAGGGAACATATTTGACGATTATATCCAAATCTAAGGTTGGAATTTCGATGTGTGTGATTGGGCTGGTATCTGGTAATTTGCCATCTATATTCAATCCCGCAGGAATGTAAGGAGTGGGGATCGGATAACCTGGCAATGAACTCGGAATAGATGTAGAAATTTATTCTGCTACCTCAACGGCGGCCGGTTTAGTGCCATCTGGCACTTCAGGTGTTGCCGTTTCGGCTTCATTGTCAGGTGGAGTGGAAGATCCGTATCCTTTTTCGTAAGATCCTATCTCCTACCTTACCCAACCCCAATTACATTCTCGTGCTAATATAAATCAATAATTTATGAGCCTTTTGTTAATGATATATTATAACATGTTACTTTAAATAGTAAGTGCAATTACAGGTTGAAAGTGTAGAGTTAAGTGTGTAAAAAAGGTCTGGGTACAATTTTGAGACACCAGAATCGCGCCTTTACCAAAAGGATTAAAAAATCATTAAAAAGGAGGAACTGACGTCTCAACCCGATGATACGCTAAGACAATCATTACGGCAACAATTAGAAGAATTCTTGGAAACAAATGAAGGAGAGGATTTACTCCGTAACATCGTTGAATGGATACCCCAGGAACTTAGTAAACTTGAATTCAGCCAACAAATCTTGACACAACTTGTTATGTTAAAATCGTGACCAGTTTGATTATCAGCTTGATAGTATTATTTGGGATACCTAATGACGCTAACTATAGTAATACCCACATACAATGAAGCGCAAAACTTGCCAAAATTGATCAACGCATTGTTTTCCCTGCCTATTGATGGTTTGAATGTAAT
>Ga0209986_10005170_pt1 | contig 10869 bp, 18 predicted proteins | sample BlataG_FD_183168 | JGI IMG/M metagenome (GOLD analysis project Ga0209986, IMG submission 183168) | Deep subsurface microbial communities from Black Sea to uncover new lineages of life (NeLLi) - Black_00105 metaG (SPAdes) (version 2) | ecosystem: Environmental > Aquatic > Marine > Oceanic >...
AAATGCAGACAGTACGTATAGAGGACGTAAAGGGAGTAGGTTTGCTGGAAGCAGCTCTCGAGCAGGCCTATCAGGACGGCTACGACGATGGTACAGATCACAGAAGTCCTAGGGCATTGGACGTCACTACAGACCCACAACATCTTTGGGAAGAGCTGATGCAGCTTATAGGGGTGACAGTATGACTGAGCCAATTCACGTCAGTGAGATTAAATCGTACCTAGGATGTCGACTCAAGTGGTTTTGGTCAGCTCCTAAACCTAGGGGCTTGAACCTCGAACCGAAGAGGGCTAAGGCAGCCTTAAGCTTTGGCCGTATGGTTCATCAGGCACTACAAGTAGGCTATGATACAGGACGCCCTTTCGAGGAAGCTTTCCTAGAAGCAGCAGATGAAACTGAAGTCGAGTTCAAGAAGAGATTTCCCTTCACTAATGACTTCTCGGAGCTCGAAGAGCAAAGGTCTGTCGGTCTAGGGATGATGAGGGGTTACCAAGCCTGGGCTGAAGAGATAGATGAGGACGTACAGTTCATAGCTACCGAGACGCATTGGGAAGGGCCGAAGCTAGGTAAGATTCCTTTAGCTGGACGCTATGATGCTATCGTCAAGAGACCTGACGGCTTATGGATCCTCGATTTCAAGACGACCTCGTTCAGCGTGAATGACTGGGTCGCAACGGATCTACAGGCAACTACCTATGTGTGGGCTGCTCGAAAGCTGTATGGGCCTACAGTGCGAGGTATGTTGTACAGATTCCTCTTGAAGAAGGCTCCACAGCCCTATGATCAGCTGATTCTAAAGAACGGTACGCTTACAACACGAAAGGGTCTCAGTAAGTCTACAACGCTTGATGAGTTCATTCGCGCCCTAGCAGTGGTAACCTTGATGTATCTTGCTAAAGAGAGTCCAGAGCTGCTAGGTATAGGTAACAAGCCGTCCGCTTCCGCCTGTAATACATTGCTTGACGGTACACAGAGTGAGCAGCTCTGGTACTCTGTATTCAAAGAACAGTTTGAGCTGGCTAAGAAGTTACACTACCAGCAGATTCAGAGCCTCAAAGGTGGTTCTGTTTTCTTTTGGGAGGAGGAGGCCTATCGAACAGATAAGCAGATTGAGATGGCTATCAAGTACGTACTATATCCAGCGATCAAGGAGATGGTTAGCCTGAAGAAAAATCGCTGGGTAGGACCTACGGGTCTCGGAGCGTCCTTTGCAGTATGTCGAGGATGCAAGTTCGCAGCTCCCTGTAAACTTGTGATGGACGGAGCTGCGTATCAAGAAGTTCTACTAGAAGACTTCCAGGAGAGAAATCGAGATGAAATATAAACCTTATCGCAAGAACCAAGTCCTAGCTAAGCTTCAAGCAGCCCGTGCTAGACTCGGACGTCTGTACGTGAGTGACTTACCAGACGAAGCAAAGGTCTATCTTCGAAATGCGGCTAGGGAGATCGGGCTAGCACTTATGGTACTCGAACCTAAGAACAAGGAGGTACCTAATGAAGATAGTTAACGTAGCAAAGCTAAACGAAGAGGCTGAATATCTCCGATTATGCTGTTATGGAGAACCAGGGACAGGTAAGACTTGGTTTGGTGCATCTGCTTGCCTTTCAGAAGATACCTCACCGGTTCTGTACCTAGAATATCGTGCGCAGATTGCCTCAATACGAAACAACCCAGAGTATGTCCAGGCTATTGAGGATGGTCGTCTGAGAATCCTTTCTCTAGATGACTATGGAGACCTGAATCACGTCTACACTTGGCTATTCGCAGGGCCTGGTAACGTAGAAGCCTTCGACAAGCTGTTTGACGGGCAGCTTCCTAAGACAGTCGTGCTCGATTCAATCACTGAGATACAACGGGCTGAGGTAATGCGACGTGCAGGTAACATACCAGGGAAGTTCGTCAGAGACGTCGAGCAGCCTCAGATACAGCACTGGGGTTCTCTGCTGAATCAGTTTACCTTACTAGCTCATCTGTTCTTCCAGCTTCCAATGCACGTCGTCTTCCTAGGTCTCGAGGCAGTTGACTATGGTTCTAGAACTGTTGGAGAAACACCTCGTATTGTAGGTCGCCAGATTGCCCTACAAGGTCAAGCACAAAGACAGTTCCCAGCCTATGCCTTAACGCTGATGAGGCTCGAGAAGGCTCCTATCGGCTCAAATGCTTATAGTGTAGGATTAACACAGGGAGTGTTGTCTTCGACAAAAGAACAAACAGGTAGGTTTCCTGCTAAGATAGGGAACCCAACAATTCCAGGTCTAGCTAAGCTATTGCAAGGAGGGTAATATGGCTCTAACCTTAGAACAGACTGGTGGCGTCGAAGTGGCGTCTGTAGGAGATACCTGGTACTGGATAGGTAACGAGAGGTTAGACGTACGCAACCTAGCAAAGATACTAGGACAAGATGCAGGTGAGACGCATGAGGAGCACGAATCGCTGATCCTTCTATACCTAACCAAACTTAAGGAGGCTTAAATGATTACTGGAATTCCTAGAACCTCGTCACTCCCTTACTTGATGTTAGTTCTACTGCTAGTAGCGTTCGTATTCGTAGTAGCAAACGTACCAGCTTCTACTAGCGACGAAGAGCTCGAGGCCTTACCTGAAGCAATAGGACGCTTCATTTGTGCCTGGTGCCTTAAGGATCTTGGACCTGCAGGAACAGTTGAAGACAGCCACGGGATTTGTAGTGAGTGCGCCAAGACGTATTTAGGACAATAAAGGAGGTGATGCTTAGCAAATCTGGAACTACCTTGTGAACGTTAAACCATCTATCTATCTAGGAGGAAACACAGTATGTTCGGAAAAGAGTCACCTATCAAAGTAGCACCAGCCATTGAAGCGCAGGTCAACCTTGAGGGTCCTATCGTTCTTGACCTAGGTCAAGTTCGAGACCAGCCCGTAGCTGAAGGTTGGCACGTTGTTACTATCGAGCGTGCTGACGCGAAGACCTCGAGCAAGAAGGACATTCCGATGATCTTTGTGCTCAGCCGCATCTCTGACGAGAGTGATCCTGAGTGCAATCGCACTATCATCTGGAACATCATGCTCCAGGGTGAAGGCATGGTCTTTACCAAGCGCTGTCTCGCCGCGCTCGGCTTGCCAGAGCAGCTGAACTACCCAAGCTACCAGGCCCTGGCGAATGATCTCATCGGTCGCTCGGTCGAGGTAAAGGTCAAGCACCGCACCTACGAGGGTGAACAGAGCCTGCAGGTTAACAACTGGCGGCCAGCCACCGTCGCAAGCCTAGACTTCTAGGCTAACTAGATCAGCTCTGCACTGTTCGTGTCTCCATACGAGCAAGTGGAATTGACGGCAGTGCAGAGCTGACAGGAGGTTAAATGATTAAAGCTCCAAAGCCAGATGAGGAACTAGCACAGAAGACAACCCTACGAAAGCCCGTCTGGAAGGCCATAGGCATATTCTCTGACTTGCGTCTCTTATCAGCTCCAGCTAAGATAATAAAGTCCTGGATTGTCAAGATGCCTGCAAGTTTACGATCCCTTTCAGGTAGACAATGTCTAGCAGCCTGGATCGAGAGAGAACCAGGTAGGCCACCAGTTCGAGTCCTATTCCTAGTTGAGGAATACACAAAACCAGTCTTCAATATAGATGCAACCCTAGACCTATTTCCTGAATTTTTTACAGCTGATGAGCTACGTAAGCTGGCACACGTACCATCTTGCGAGCTCGATACCTGGAATCCAGAAGGAGGATTAGAATGAAGCTAGGCAACCCTAACGCTAGGGTAGATCGAAAGCTTGAAGTAGTACAGATCCAGCCCCATCCACCACTTGAGGTGAAGCTCAACTGTACAGAGTTCACCTGCAGATGCCCAGTCACTAACCAGCCTGATTGGGCTAACCTCGTCATTGAGTACGTTCCAGATGAGGTTATTGTAGAGTCAAAGTCAGTAAAGCTCTATCTTGAGACGTGGCGCGACGAGGGTATCTTTCACGAGCATCTAGCTCAGAGAGTCCTACAGGACTTCGTAGATGTTCTCAACCCTATCTGGTGTTCTGTTACAGTGAACTTCAACTCACGCGGCGGAATAGCAATCACTGCTACCGCACAGTACTATAAAGGAGAAAACGAAGATGAATCTAGTAACACTATGTAGCGGGGGGCTCGATAGCGTAACGTTAGCTCACTTGCTACACTCACAAGGACATATGCAGGAACTCCTATTCATAGACTATGGTCAACGGCATATCACAGAATATCACTATGCCTATAAGTGTGCTGCAGACTTAGGGCTGCATATCTCTGATGTAGAGATCAGGGGGCAAATCTTTAGCAGTGCCTTGACTGACTTCGATGTCGCAGTTCCTTCAGGAGAGTACACACCTGAGACGTTAAGCACGCTGGTCGTCCCTAACCGCAATGCTATCTTTGCGAATCTAGCTGCTGCCTTAGCTGTAAGCAGAGGATACGACGGCATCGCACTTGCTGTACACGGAGGCGACCATGAAGTTTACCCCGATTGTAGACCCTCATTCATAGCCAGCCTGAGAAGGTTCTTGGAGGTTTCAACTGGTATATCCCTAGAAGTATCTACGCCCTTCGTTCATAGATCAAAGGCTCAGATAGTCGAGATAGGTCTAGGGTTAAATGTACCTTTCGAGCATACCTGGTCTTGCTACAAGGGAGGCGATAAGCACTGCGGTGTCTGTCCTACGTGTAGAGAGCGTATAGCTGCCTTCGAAGGTTATGAGGATCCTACGGAGTATGAAAGATGAAACTCTACGTGAAGAGAACCTTTTCAGCGGCTCACTTCTTACCAGATTACGATGGCCCTTGTAAGAACCTACACGGCCACTCCTGGCTCACGGAGGTATGGTTAGAAGGAGAGGTTAACCCTAAGACAGGAATGCTAGCCGACTTCAAGCAGGTTAAGAATATCCTAGACGAGCTAGATCACTGCTGCTTGAACGACACCTTCGAAAATCCTACAGCAGAAAATCTTGTTCTCTACCTCTACACAAATATTCCAAACTGTACGAAAGTCAGACTATGGGAATCTGAAGACTGCTATGCGGAGGTAGGCTATGTACGAGATTAGTGAAATCTATCAAGCAATCCAGGGAGAAGGCTATCACGCAGGTCTGCCTTGTACGATAGTTAGGATGCTAGGGTGTAACTTAAGATGCAAGTTTTGTGACACGCCTCAGGCACAACAGCCCGGGTTGCTCGAGAAGTGGACCTTAGAGGATCTGCTCCAGGAGATCGAAGATAAGCTTACTCCTTCCAAGGTAGTTCTAATCACAGGAGGAGAACCGCTGCTGCAAAATCTAAAACCTCTAGTGGCAGCTCTTGCTTCTAGGGGAATAAAGACACATCTTGAGACAAATGGAACGTTACCTCCTCCAGACATCTATATCGACTGGATAACTATGAGCCCCAAGCCTCCTTCAGTCTGCTACCAATCTATCGTAGAAGTAGCTAACGAAATTAAATGGCTCGTCGCCGCAGAAGGAGATATAACACAGTTGATGTTCTGGCTTGCTGCGCGGCGACAACCTGCTAATAGGATAATTTCCGTTCAGCCTATATCTCAAGATCCCCTCGCCACGAAGATCTGTTACGACGCTTGTATAAAGTATGGGTGGCGCTTGAGTCTTCAGCAGCACAAACTGATAGGAGAAAAGTAAGATGACTCACCTAGACACATCTAGAATCGAGAAGCACATAGCCGCACTGCTATACGAAATAGAAGAAGATCCTTGTCGAGAAGGGCTTCGAGACACGCCCTTGAGGGTCGCAAGATTCTATAAGGAGTTCTTCGAGTATGACCCTGGTAACATAGACGTTACCTTCGAGAGCGTCGAAGTAGATCAGATGATAGTCGTAACCGGAATAGAAGTCTATTCTCTATGCGAGCATCATATGTTACCTTTCACTTGCAAGATTAGCATTGGTTACATTGCTGGTAATCGCGTTCTAGGTCTATCGAAGCTAGCTCGTATCGCACACAAGCACGCGCACAAGCTTCAGATCCAAGAACGATTAACACAGGAGATTGCGGATGAGGTATCTGAAGTATGCGGGACTCCTGACGTAGCCGTTCTCATAGAAGGAGAACACCTCTGTATGCTTATGCGTGGCGTTCGCACAGCAGGTACGATGATCACCTCAGTGATGCGTGGAGCATTCAAAGACAGAGATAAAGTACGGGCTGAATTCTTAACCTTAACAGGGAGGAAATAGAATGAAAGAGAAGCTTCTATTCGCACTCTTCATCGCAGGCGCCGTCGCCACGTTCTATCTAGCAGGGAGGTTACTATGTTGGTGATCTGCGGTACACAGAGATCAGGTACGTCTATGATAGCTAAGTGTTTTATAGAACTAGGTTACGATCTAGGATCAGGTCTGTGGGACGAGGAGGCTCAGGGCGGGTACGAGAACGAGACGATATGTGCCTTCTATCGTAACTATCTAGGAGATCCTAGGTTCCCCTTTGACGACTTCGAGCTACCTGAGTTTCTAAATCCTACTCGTAACTTCGAGGTGCTAGATCTACCAGTTGTCAAGTTCAGCTATCTGCTGATGAACCCTGCCTTCGTTACTATCTGGCATAAGTTCAGACCTCACAGCGAGGACGTATTCCTAGTGATGAACCGCAACAAAGAAGACGTAGTCCGATCTAAGCAAAGATTGGTACAGAGGTTTATGCACGACAGCTGGCTCCTAGCTCAGTCCCCTGAGGAGCTGGAGGAAAACTTTAGAATCAGTCTAGACTACCTTTCGGGCTGGTACAAGACAGAAGTTCTTGACTTCCCTGAATGTCTAGATCACCTCGAAGTCGTAAATCGCCGCCTAGATGCTCTAGGGCTATTTGAGCTACTTATCTCTCAAGACGTATGGAACTCAGTTGTAGACAAAAACAAGGTTCACTTTTAAGGAGGAGAAGAATGATTTATCTGAAGGCTGAAAAGCACGCATTTGAGGTCGTAAAAGAAAGGTTCAACGCAGCTTACCTAACGCTTCTAGAGACGATGTATGAGGTTTCTAAAGCTAAGGGCGAAGTACGAGATCAGGGATCTCCTATTCATCATAGAGTTCCTCCTTCGGCTCAACTTGCAGTAGTGCAGGCTAAGAGCAGGCGTATAGAGGCCCTTCTAGACAACCCTGACTTTGCAACCAAGAAGGATCTCCTAGAAAAGACTATAGAGGAATGCACAGACATAGCTAACTACGCCCTCTTCATCGCCGCGTTGTGCTCATTGCTAGCAGCAGAAACGGAGGAATAGAAATGCATATCGCCAATATCACGCCACCACAGTGGGCTGGAACTTTCCCTCAAGGACCTTATCGTATGGCCCTGGCGCACTGGGTTCTAGATAATCCACTCTACGTAAAGAAGATTAGATTGGACGATCCCTATATCCTAATGGACAATGGAGCCTTTGAGGACTCTCAAGTAGACGTAGCACTGATAAATGAGGCGGCCTTTAGGATTGCAGCCTCAGAAGTAGTCTTACCTGATACACCTGGGAACGCACGAGAGACCTTGCAGAAGTCCTGGGCTGCCTTAGGTCGCATAACCTCGAAGAGGATTATGTTCGTATCCCAAGGTAACTCTATAGAAGAATGGTCAGACTGTCTAACTGCCTGGCTTATCAAGTGGGAAGAATCCCCCTGGAAGGAAACCTACGTCTTGAGCCTAGGTATAACTTCGCTTAGAATACCAGGCAGTACTAAGCCGCAGATAGGGTCTCGATATCAGCTCATAGGTAGGGCAGTCAAGACAGGTTACCCAGCTCACCTTCTAGGTGTACCTAACACAGAAGAATTCTTAACCAGAGAGCTTCCTGAAGCCCTACGATTAGGTGTGCGAGGTTTTGATACTTCACTAGCGTTCGCCCTGGCAGCTAAGGGTATCCTTCTTACCTCCAAGGCCGAGAAGGTTCAACTAGGTGATCCGGCTCAGTACGAAATGCTCCCTACTAATGCTCGTCGTCTAGTCTACCTTAACCAGGCGATCTTAAGAGCAAGGGCAGACGGAATCTGTGCAGATGAGATACCAACAAGGCTCATCAGAGATACAGCCCAGCGCTGGTTGAAGTATTGGGCAGAGGGCTTTGAACCTCTAGTTGGAGCGATGCGTGCTTGCGGTATGCCTATCGGCAGGTATGCCTTGTGTAAAGAGGACGGACGTGAGAAGTATGTTCGTCTTCTAGAACCTCATCAGCAACCAGGAGAAGAGGAGGAACTCTATGTTCTCGAGCCTATTACTACCCGTCGCTGAGATCGGATGCTGGTTGTCCTTTGCAGGTCTATTCTTTTACCCTACTCCACGAGACGAGACATTAGGCGTGGCTCTAGGCTTCTTTCTTGTGGGAGGTCTGCTACTAACTGGAAGCAGGTTGATACTTAAAAAGGAGATGAATGTTTAACTTAGTTACGTTTTTAATGTGGTTTTGCTGGTTGTCGTACTTTGTAATTCCTTGGCTAGAGCTCTGGATTCCACTGCCACAGAACTTCGAAAACTTCTTTCTCTATTGGGCTGTAGGGCTGATGATCCTTGATAGCATAGGTCAGCTCCTTAAGCTAGGTAATGAGAGGGTTAAAGCAAAGGAGTCGGAATGACGATCTACACCATCAAGAATCGGACGAAGTACATCTGTCCTATACACGGTAAACTTGAGGAAGAGACGATTGACGTTTCTATTCCTCTTAGAGGTATAGAGACCTCATTCTGCATATTATGCTTCGTTGATCTTCTCAAGGGCTTCTTACCAGGGCTAGAGGAGATTGAGGAGGAACCTGAATGAGCTGTGATCTATGTCCCTTCAGGGGATCTACCAAGGTTCCTTCGTCAGGGCCTCTCAATGCGAAGTTCGTGCTCGTAGGTGAAGCTCCAGGGCACTACGAAGTCCAGAAGGGAGAACCTTTTGTAGGTCCTACCGGCCGTCTACTAGATGCATTCTTGCCGCGTGCAGGCATCTTGCGATCTGATTGTTACCTAACAAACGCCTTGCTATGCCCAGTTAAGAACAAGAAGGACACATCTCAGGCAGTTGCGTGCTGTCGAGAACGTCTAATGGACGAGCTCGAACAGACTTCTGGCACTATCGTACTGATGGGAAAGAATGCTCGTGACGCTCTGTATCCTAACGAGCAGGGAGGTATTCTGGCATCTCGTGGATGGCGCGAATCTAGTGGTAGGCAGATCTACATAATGGCTCATCCTAGCTTTTTCCTCTACAATCCAGAAGAAGCACCTCTACTATTGAAGGATCTAAAGCGAGCCGCTCGTGGCAAATTGCCACCTGTCACGGTCGAGTATATCGTACTTGACTCAGTCGAGCTTCTAAGACAGCTTGTAGATAAGCTACGTAGCAAACCACTAGAAGGTCGAGGTTATCTCGCCTTTGACTTAGAAACAGATCAGATAGACTTCCAGCGAGACCGCATCTTGTGTATGAGCATCTCGTTACAAGAAGGCGTAGCATATATAATACCAGACTCAGTGCTCTATGAGGACGGCTCGACCTTTGTAACCACAGGGCGGTCGCGACAGTGGTGGGAGGCTTTCCTAGGAGACTTCAGGTATCATACAGGAACGTATCTAAAACCTAGGGCCGAAGCTGTCGAACTTCTATCTGAAATGTTCACCCTAGAAGGCTTCACTTGGGCTGGTCACAACTGCAAATTCGACTTACGCTTCCTAGAAGGTCAACTCGGTGTTCGCCGCCCTGTGTTCATATTCGACACGATCGTAGCTCATTACACTTTAGACGAACGTAAGGGAGGTCATGGGCTAAAGGCATTGGCAGATGATGAGTTCGACGTAGGGGACTATGAAGCAGACTTGTTCAACTACATTCCAAAGAAGTCAGGTCGGTACTCTGCCATACCTCGGAACGTCTTGTATCAATACAATGCTATGGATACTGAGGTTACCTTACGGCTGGCATACACCTTAGAAGCAGAGATGAAGCAACAAGGTCTCTTCGAGCAACCTTTCAAGTTCCCGATGATGGCAGCTATACCGATGCTTCTAGATACCGAGCTTGTAGGGATGGCTATTGACTGGGAAGAATTTGAGAGGATAGATGAAGAGGAGATTGAACCAGCCCTACATAGGACAAGATCTGAGATGCGCGAGATTTGTGGACATCCTAACCTAAACCCTCTAAGCAGCCAGGTTATAATCAAGATACTCTACGACGAGATGGACTTCCCAGTCATTGAGGTTCGTACTCGTGCAGCTGGCAAACGCATCAAAGAGAGGAGCTCTCAGAAGGCTGTAATGGACGGTTGGCGTAAGCTGTATGAAACAGGCAAGCTAGGCGTATCTGAAATAGCTTGGGCATTTGTCGAGAAGCTAGCTGAATATCGCCACCTTCGAAAGCTGAGAGGTTCCTATATCCGTAAGTGGGTTAATCATAGAGGTACAGATAATCGAGTTCATACCTCCTATCTGTTGCGTGGAACTGTCACTGGTCGTCTATCTTCAACAGATCCTCCTATGCAGACGATTCCTTCAAAGGTTAAGGAACCTACAGCAGTAATGGTGGCGAACGCGCACGTCTCGAGACCTGGCTGGACATTGCTATATGCAGACTACTCACAGGCAGAATTGATGGTCGCAGCCTGCTTGAGCAATGACGAGTTTATGCTACGGGCTTTCAACAAGGAGGGGATCGACTACCACTCGGTTGTAGCCGAAGCAGCTTTTGGACCTGACTTCACACGCGACGAGCGACAAGCTTGTAAGCGTCTGACGTTCGGATGGTTGTATGGAGGAAATGCTTATGAGATTGCTATGAATGCTCTGCAGTTTGAGGGTGCGGTCGCTAAACGTTTCGCAGATGAATGGGACGATCTCTTCAAGGGAGTTGTTGCGTGGCGAAAGGCCCAGGCTG
>Ga0209986_10005171_pt1 | contig 10869 bp, 11 predicted proteins | sample BlataG_FD_183168 | JGI IMG/M metagenome (GOLD analysis project Ga0209986, IMG submission 183168) | Deep subsurface microbial communities from Black Sea to uncover new lineages of life (NeLLi) - Black_00105 metaG (SPAdes) (version 2) | ecosystem: Environmental > Aquatic > Marine > Oceanic >...
ATATCCTTCAGCTTAGGAACAATTTTGGCCTTAAATATCGGACATGAATACATATCCTCTTTACATAAATATGAAGAAAATGTTTACTTTGATACAGACAAGGGAATTTTCAGGTATGTTCCAGAAGTAGATAAAGTAGAAAAAATCGCAAAATCCGTATCGATTGGTTGGCCTAAATCGATTAGAGGAGGGAAAGTTGCTTTTATAAAATATAGAAGAAGATTTGATGGTGAAGAATTGTGGATTATGAACACGGATGGTTCTCAGAAAAACTGCCTGGCGCGGATTGGCAATGTGAAGGATTCTCCTTTTTATGATTCATGGCTTTATACTTGTATTCTTTCTCATGATGGGAAAAAAATCGCTTTTATAACATCAAAATATGATAAGCAAATAAATGATCAGATATCTACCTTATGGTGGATAAATTCAGATGGGACCGGATTAAAGGGTAAAATCCTCGACTTTCCCTATGTATCTAAATACGAATTGATCGCCTGGCCAGAATTCGACAATAGCCTGTTTATTCTGCTGAGAGATTATCCACGCAAAAAAATATTGAAATTTAACCTTGAAAGCGAAACACATCAATTCGTGGCTGAGAATCTAGCACTGCCATTAAAAGTACGAATTCCTCCAACGCAAAGTTTAATTGCTTTTTTGCAGAGGGGAAAAGTTGGGCAGGAAATTTTATCTGTCCTTGACCTCAGGACTCTCGAAAAGAAAGAAGTCTTTGAAGCTGATTCAATAGATAGATTCGTGTGGAGCAACAATGGAGACAAAATTGCTTTTTTGGCCGGGGGAAATGAATTAATCGTATATAATTTGCTGGAAGATAGCATGAAAAAATTAAAAGAGCTTAATTATACTGAGTCTAGTTGGGACGTACCTGATTTCGAATTTGTATTAAATGAAAAAAAGATAGTTGTATGCGAAAAAATTAACGGTGAATTTTATTTAAGGTTTTTTGGAGAAGGTTTTAGCGAGGAAAAACAGTTAAAGATTCCTTTTCACCTTGAATCTGGAAAGCCCTATATACGGGGATTTAATAATATTGTTATGGTCCTAAACCACGAAAAGGATGAGCTCTGGAGGGTCAATTTAGACACAGAAGAATGGCGGAAGATATATCACTAAATAATAGGGGAGTGGAACAGGGTAAAACGCTGTGATCTAGCCGCCGCTCATTGACGTTAATATGCTCACCTCCACAATGAGCTTATTTTGAGGAAGAATAAAGTTAGTTCTAACAGGTAAGAGGATTTGAAGAAATAGAGGAGCCGAATCATGGGATCATCAGTAAACGCATTATGTGAGTGTGGATATCAAGCCTCATCTTTGATCGGAGGTGGGATGGCAAATTTCATGGAAGTTTGTCATTTCCCTTTTTTATGTGAGCAATGTCGGGAGATAGTGGAAGTTAATCTTTTGGAAAAGAAGCTGAGATGTCCGAAGTGCAGCAGTAAATCTGTAATTCCTTATGATGACAAAAAGCTTTTAGGAAAAGCGGGGAAATTAGAGGTTGCCTCATGGAATATGGAAGAACAACTTGGAAGAGTGCTCCGCTTAACAGATGGAAAGTATCTATGTCCTTCATGTGGTGAATATAAGCTTAGTTTTGCGCCTGGAGATATTCTTTGGGATTAGCAATGTTTTATGTAAAAGGGTAATTATGTCGCATAACTAGGAAAAAGAGAAAAAGCTGGATCAATGGCTGGATATAGCAGGAGAAGGGGATTTAGGACTGACTAGAGGGAGTGGTTCGTACAGATATTGTAGATATTGAAGGATTATAGGAAGACAGGCTGCCTCGCAGAGCTAGGTTTATGTAGACTTATCCATTCTTGTAATTACTTAATAATCAATTAATTATATCTAGTACTTCGATATTTTAAAGAAATTAGCTAGGGTGTGGTAATGATATATTTATATTACGGCGTCTCCTACCTCTCCCAGCCTCTCTATGCGAAAAGAGGCTTGATTATTTTACTTCACACCTTCTCCACAATCATATAGAGTAATCCATGATCCGAATACTCTTGAATCCATTTTCCTTGCTCATTTTCAGAAGTAAGCGCAGGCCAGCCGCGCACATCGATGTCTTTGCCGTTGAATGGTTTTAACTTCAGTTGTTCAGAGGCAACAACATGATCTAAATCGCTGGGATCATATCTCGAGCCAGGCCCATTCCACCAAGTATGTGGCTTATTCTTAATGAGACGGCGCATCTTTACTTTTTTGGCTTCCTTATCAAGCTTCTTCAATTCGAAATTACCCTGTATGTCCTTGTTGAATGGATATTTCATTCCCATGATATTAAGGTCGCCGAGGAAGATGAAATTTGCTTTCTGGTTGCTGCCTGCGGCCTTGTCCAGCTTTCTTTTGAATTTGAACGAGCGTCGAAACTGATCATCCCGTATGCCCAAGCCAATAGGGTGAGAGCTGCTTTTAGTATGCATGAAAAGTATGCTGTAGTATTTTCCATCAATAGTTAGAGTCAAGAGTGCACCCGGGCGCAAATATTTGTTACCAGTCTTAAATTCAACCTTCTGTGTGAAGAAAGCGGTAAAGCCATTTTTTACGCCTACAAGAATTTCCTGAGTCTGTGGTCCCTCAGTGATGTGGAACTGATAGGAAGCCATCTGTGTAACAAGCGTAGAAAACACTTCCTTGCCTTCGACCTCTAACAGAGCAAAGATGTCTGGGCTCTGTTGTTCTAGAAACTTAATTATCCTGTCTGTTCGCTTTTTCTTGCCTTTGAAATGCTCAATATTCCATGATGCTAGGCTGAATGCCTTTGCCATGATAACCCTCCCTTTTTCTATTGTTATTTTATTAATATCAATCTTGTTATTGAATGTCAATATTGAGCGTCCGGTCGAAAGGCTGGAAAATTTTATGCGGCATTAACACTCTACGGCTTCAATATGTACTGGTTCAGCAACCTTGATAACACATTTAGTTAGGTAATAATGATAGAATCTGTGTCACAATGACATAGGACCTACAAGCAAATATGGACTGATCATACCAAAGGCAAGTTATATCAATTCACTTGTCCGGCAAGGGACCATCAGCAGAGAAGCCAAGAAGAGGCTTCAATGGATGGATCATTATCACCAGCATGGCAATGCGCGATTCACATGTCGCCATTTCGGAATTTCTCCTCAGACATTTTATCGGTGGAAGAATCGTTTTGACCGCTACGATCTTACAACGTTGGAGTCTCAATCAAGCAGGCCATATCGAATCCCAAAGCCTCAGACGCCTCCTCAAGTGGTAGAGAGGGTCAAGGAGTTAAAAGAGCGATATCCTCGTTGGGGTAAGAATAAGCTTGCTGTGTTGTTGAGAAGAGAAGGAATAGAGATATCTGCATCTACAGTTGGAAGGGTGATCAATAGACTCAAAGAGAAAGGACTTCTTGTTGAACCTGTAAACGTGACAATGGCCAAGAGAGCCCGAAAGAGGCGCAGGAAACCCCGTTATGCAATCCGTAAGCCAAAGGGGTATAAGATTCAAGGGCCTGGAGACCTTGTAGAAGTCGATACCCTCCAGGTGATACTTATCCCCAATGAGATCCGCTATCAATTTAGTGCAAGAGATGTGGTGGCAAGGTTTGATGGGTTGAGAGCCTACAAGAGTCAATCGAGTGTGAAGGCAGCTCACTTTCTGCAATATCTGCAAAAGAAATTTCCGTTCAAGATAAAGGCCATCCAGATCGATGGCGGCTCAGAGTTTAAGAAGCATTTTGAACAGGAATGTGAGAAAAGAGAGATTATGCTTTTTGAGCTTCCTCCACGCTCTCCCAAGCTTAATGGGCATGTGGAAAGAGCAAACAGAACACATAGAGAGGAGTTTTATGAAGTGGAAGAAATAGATTTATCTATAGAAGAACACAACAGGCAGCTGGAGGAATGGGAATATGTTTATAACCATATAAGACCTCATCAAGCCCTTGATTACTTGACTCCCAATGAATATTATCAACTGTGGTTGAAAAATCAGAAAAGTGAGTGTCACTAATGTTATGGACCCATACAGCTTATTGACTATTTCAATTTTGATATGATATGGTAATTTTGACAGGTAAAGGGTGGAAGTTGCGAATAATTTGCCACATCAACAAAAAAAAATCTTATCCCTAAAAAAGAAGGAGGGTAATGCATGTTGAAATATTTTGACTTGAATAATCGTGCAAGTAAAGCCTGGATTCAAATTAGCCAGACAACTAAAGAAATAAGGACAGAAGCAGAAGGAGAAGTCAAAAGGGTAGAAGAGATAAGACAGATAGCTCCTTCGGTCAAACTGTCCCCCATAAGTCAAATTCTAATGTATCTAGGAATATTCATTGGCGTATTATTTAGCTCAGTTGTGAATCAATTCGCAAAGGGAGATAATTTTAGTATCACCGTAAATATTAGTATCTTATTGATATCTGCTGTTATTGCCTTTACGCTAATTCCAATCGTATACGAAAAGCTAAAACTGAATCCAGGGGCTCCTTTTATCGTTCAGTTCGGGATATTTATTCAGAACGGTGTTTTTTGGCATGTCATCATCAATTCAATCGGTAAAATTACATCATCATCGTGATTAATCATATACACCAAAACAAAAGAGTTGCCATATTAATATATAGCATCCAACTGAACTATAAAAACAATGATGCATCTAATGAATATATTCTAGGCATTAGCTTAACAATCTAAGAATTAAGGCTAAAAAAGGAGGTAAGATGAAAGAACAATCAGTCCTTTCTTTAAAAAAGAAAATACTGACGACATTAAAGCGGGAAATTGAACGACGTGCTAATGTCGGACAACAAGGCTTAGTAAATTCCAAAGTTGAAAGGCGACTGGCAGTGGGTTATTCGAGATACAAAAAAAATGATTTTAGGCTTGAACTTAGAGTCCAACGCGGAGAGGGAAAGGCTTTAAAAGAAGCGGAGAAATTTAAAACGGAAGCAAGAGGTGAAGCAAACATTGAAATTATTCCACGAATAGAAATACCATCCAGGAATAAAATTCGTGAGAGCAATGTCGTTCAAAAATCAAGAAAATTTAGGGATTATGTCCGGCCGTTACACATAGGCCTTTCTATTGGCCATGGAGAAGGATTAGCTGGCACACTAGGAGCATTTTTAGAGATTGATAATGATGACCATATTTTAAGCAACTGCCATGTACTGGCTCCGACGAGCCAAGCTAAGATTGACGATCCAATTTTTCAACCAGGAAGGCCAGATGTTGAGAGGCTTTATGTAAGGGATCGGGTAGCTAACCTATATAATTTTAGTGAGTTAGCTAGAGAAGAGCGCAATGAAGTAGATTCGGCAGTTGCGCTATTGCCGCCTGATACAAAACACTTATCTAATCAAATACCAGAAGGAATAGACTGCCCTATGCAAGGAGAAATGATTAGATATAGAGATGATCCTGGCTTGTTGATTAAGAATAAAATCGTTTGTAAAATTGGACGTACGACTGGGTTCACGAGAGGTACAATAAGCGCTATTTCTCTTGATAATGTTCCCGTATTGACTCCTATCGGAAATGTAATATTTGATAATGTTATTGAGATTAACTGGCTCTCCAGCAGCCAATCATTCTCAAAACCAGGTGACTCTGGAAGTTTAGTTTTTACAGAGGATGAACTCATAGCAATTGGCTTGCACTTTGCAGGTGGAATAAAAATAAGCAAGGGTCGAAAAGTTGGAGTTAGCTATAGCTGCAGCATAGGAACTATCCTGAAGGACTTCAAGGCAACGTTATTGGGAGAGCTATGACTACGATGAAACATGCTCTTCAAGCCAAGAAAAGGATGCTAGAAATCATCAAAGGCGTTTCGGGCATTAAAGGTATTGGAATAACTTGGGATGACAACGGTGAGCCGTGTGTGCAAGTTAATATAGACCCTGCCATAGAAAAATCAGATCGAAATAAAATTCCATCTCATATCAAGGACGTAAAAGTAAAAATTGAAATAGTAGAGAATATCAGATTAGAGTAGTGGCAATTATAATTGATTTTTCCATACAATCACTTTAGTGTCTCCTGCTTCCCAATTTTTTCGGGATGTCTTCTTATTTCCTATCAAGCTTTTTCCAAAATTTCTTCCTTTCTTATGATCCTTACCCAAAAAAGTAGACACGAAATTAACAGACATTTTCAAGTTCCTCTTTATATTCGAATTCTACCGGAAAAACATACCCTAGAGTCGAATGTCTTTTCTTACGGTTATAATAGATTTCAATATACTCAAATAGCTTTTGCCATGCAATCTGACTGACGTCAACTATTTTTTCCTTATTGCCTCACGAGAAAATCTTACCATAAGCGTATTGTTGCCTCAACTAAGATCTTACCTTAAAAACAAGTAAAATTCAGTTTTTTAAGCCTTTCATATGTTTTATACATTAAGCCTCCAAAAACGAAGCTCTCAGATGCCGTATAAGCAACGGTCTTAGCTTGATGCATGTCTAATAATCTTCTAAATTAGTTTCTTGCATACTGGTTTCCTCTGAATCAGGAGTAAAAGGAAGTTTGTGTCGCACGAGAGACATTATGTTAACGACCTCGGGTATCTTGAAAGCGTTATATGCCCTGAGGCATATACTTTTACAAATTGAACAGGCGTATAGATTGTGCATTTATATCAATCGGGGGAGAATGAAAAATATAATGCCTGGTGAGAAAATACTAGAATCTGATTTCACTTATAGATACTTTCTCGTGGTCCAAAAGAGAAGAGAATGATTGAGTTTTTTCCCCATTTGTAGATTAGGCGACGGGTCTGGCCTTTTACTGTGTATTTAAAAGCCCGTAATGAAGCAAAGTCTCCTTTTAACTTCTTGCCCGTTTGAGGATCTTTAGCAACTATCTTAATCGCTGTTTTTAATGCTTCCTTCTCAGTTTTTTCTTTAAGTTTTGTCCGCAGCTTATTGAATTTTGTAGTTTCATAGATCTTCATCTACAAATCTTCCGGGTTTAATTCTGAAATTCTTCCTGTCTCATAATCAACCTGGGCTTCAATGATATCTTTAATTTCCGCTACAGTTAACTCGGGATTAACAAGAGCAAGAAGACCGATTTTAAGAGCATATCTGAGGGCGCTCGAAAAATCCCTGGCTTCTTTCTTGGCGTAATGATCTAATTCATTAATAGTTTTCTCATCGATTGCAACCGTTTTTCTTATCATTGTTAACCTCTTCATATTATATATGATAATTTCATACTTTTGTCAAGTGCAATAATCTCATTTTTAAAGTGGCGATCTGTGTCGAATAACTAGGAAGGCATAGTTTATAAAGGCAGTAGAGGCAAGAGAACTTGGTTACGAGGCGATTTTTTCTCCTTCAGCAGCAGACCCGAAAGGAAAAAATCTTAATATTTTCCCAGATAAGCTCGTAAAGGGATCATATATTAAAAAAGTTAGAACAGAACAACTTATTAAGATTTAAGGATAAAATTGGATTCTCATTCTAAACACTAAAATCAGGGGAAAATAGGGAATAGAGCATCTGACTACGAATCAGAAGGTCGTAGGTTCGAATCCTGCCGGGCGCACCATCTCTATCCCTGTAAATATCCTCTTTTCTTTTAGCGTTGAAAAGAAAACTGTCGAATTAACAATGCATAAGCACTTGATTTTTTTTTAAAAAAATAGTGATAAAAGAAAGGCTATCTACCGTCTTGCTGCTCTTTATTCTAGAACCAGCTTGCGAAAAATCGTTTTCTTCCCAATCCAGTGCCGCCACTCACTCCTTCATTCACACCAACTGCAGAAGCAAATACTAAAAAGCCGTTGAAGAAGGCTACTATCCACTTGGTCCAAGCTTGAGTTGGGGCCAGAACTGCTACAAGGTAGGCCAGTCCTATTGCTAGTACGAAGGAAACCCACTTTTTATACGGCTTGAATACGTCTCCCACAAGGTAAGTCAACACATTCGGTACAAGGATTGCTGCAGCTGCAGCACCTTGAAGACTCAGCAGACTCTGTAAAGTGAATAGCTCATCAAGTTTTCCCATTTTTCCCCTCCTAAGCAAATATAAAATAAATATTATGGCGAAACTCTTGATAATTATCCTCTGTCATAATGTCTATTCTATTTGACTCTAAACATCTCTTTTTCTAATGAAGTCAAGTTTAATTAGCGCAAGGCAACCACTTTCTCCGCATTCATGTAGAGTGAATACAACATCGCAAGAGGATTGTTATACTTTTGCCAATAATGTTTTCTGAGTTCAAGCAATACTTGTCCAACCGACATTGCTCTGTGATTTATATAATTCCAGAACTGCTTGGCAAAATCGGTCGCAAAGTAAGCCGGCATTATTGTTTCAGTGCCTATTACTCCCCCTGCCTTTTTGTCTCTCAACAGGAAACCTACAAAGCTCCGGTAAAATGATCCCTCTACCTGGCCAGATTGACATGCGTTTAGAAACACCAGAGGAGCATTAGAGAAATCAAGCTGATTTCCCACTTGATCAAAGCTTGTTTCTCGCTGTAAGTCAAGAAGAGTCAGTTTGGAGCGGTCATCGGTGAGCTTTATCCAACACTTATCGGGATTCTCTGAATCGAACTTTGCATGACAGTAGAAATAGAAAGCAGGACGTTGGTTGGTCTTGCGTTTGAAATCATTAAGCACGTCTTCCTCAGTCCATTTCTTAAGTGGAAAGAGGCTGTCATGTACTTTTACAGTATCAGCTGGTAAAAATTTGTTGATAAAAGAAATCATGGGCTCTTTGCTCTTGCCCATTTTCCAACTTTTCAGCCCCACGCCCTCTGCAAGAGTGTGTTCAATCTGAAAGCGCATTCCCCAAAATAGCGATACATTGGGTTCAGCCTTTTTATCATCCAGGTACATTAACTGCCAGGGCACAAACAGTACATCCGATACAATTTGCAGAATGCCATCTTTTCGGTTTTGTGAAGCCAAGTCAATCAGTTGCTTGCGAACTGGCTCTATGCTGGGATCGCGGAATAAACAGGAGAAAAGAGTGATACCAGTTTTACGCAGTTCAGATAGGGCTCTTTTTGCATATTTTAGTTTTATCTTTAAGTCAATGTGATCTCGTAAGAAAACGTGTTGAAATAGGTCCTTCTTCATATTAATCAGACTTCGCAGCTCCTCACGAATGGAATCAAAAGCAATTTGTGCACTCTCAGCAGGGATCCAAGCCGTTGTGAATTTATAATTACCTCCATTTTGGCAGAATAGTGCAAAAAGCAGCTTGTCATTTGTTTTGTCCCTATCAATCAACAAGCTCGCAAAGCGCTCCTTCTTCATATTTTTAGCAATCGTGGCCAGATCTTCGCCATGATCCATTAATATACCAGTCACTGTAGAAACAGTCGGCTGTCCTTCTTCGAAGGGCTCAACTTTTCCCGGTCGTGCCTTGATTTGAATAGAAGAAGTGTATCCACGCATCACAAGGTAGCCCTTATGATATACAAGAACCTGGAGACGACTCTGGCCCTGCTTGAGTCCGCGCAGTTTGAAATGAGCCGCGCTTGAGCTCCCTTTCGCTAAGATGTACAGCGTCTTGACAGGAGAATCGTCGTCGACTATTTCTAGATATTCATTATCAGGCACCAGCGCCACTGCTAAGGTAGTCCTGCCAATTTTCGTAGGAAGTTCAGCTAGCTTATCCGCTCCGGATATTGCCTCTGGCGAAATCACTACAGAAAACTGGTATTCGTACCCAGGATCGCAGGAGATGAAATCGATGTATCCCTCTTTGAAGCTGTCGTCTTTCAGCATTGCGCTCCACAATCCGTATAGATGGCGAGGACGTTTATCCTGGGCACTGGAGTTTACATCTTTTGCTATCTTATCAAACTGTGGCTTCGGAGTGCCCATCTTCTTTTCCATAGTTTTTCGTTTCATGGATTCCCAATAGCGACTTGGCTCAGTTTCGCTTTTCTGATGCATAACGTAAAGATTTGGATGATGTTCCTCTGCTCCTTTCACTACTTTGTCAGCTAAACCTCCAATCCTACGGGAAGGCTTTAGTTTATTAATAGCCAGTAAGGCTCTGCCTGCAGTTTCAACATCATTATCCTGAACAAGGCGCGTTCCGATAGCTAGCGTATCTGTTGAGGCTGTTTCTTTTAAATCCAGCAGCACTTTTGATACAGCCCGTCGAACCTGTTTACTTTGATCATGGGACATACTCTCAATAAGAGGCAGGATAGCAGGTGATTCGATATGACTCAACGCAATTGTCGCTGCTCTGCGAACCTCAGCGCGCCGATCGACCAGAAGTGAAAGGAAAATTTCAATTGCATTTAAATATTTGAACTCTCCCAGTTCGGTTGCCACAGCTCTTCTTACTTGCGTATTTGGGTGGACAGATAAAGCCATCAAAAAAGGAACAGCCTCCCTGGCAGGAATTTCACTTGCATTCTGGATCTTTTCCTTGATTGTATGTATGTCTTCGCCGACAAGAGTATTACTCCGTTTCTTACCAGAAGCATCTTGGATGGAAAAATTATTATTCTTTAGCATTTATGCACTTTCAGTCCGGCTCACATAGAACTAAATACAATTTTACACCCTATCAGGATCATCTCGCTCCTCACTTGTTCCTACTGAAAATTTCACACTTCTTTTTTATAGAGGTGTAGAAGACAATTGTAAGAGAATTTCACCGTTTGGCTGCTCCGCCTTCACTAAGGTCTTTTCTTTCCGTACTATCTTGCTTCCTTCAAACACTAAGACCTTCTTTTTAATTGTCTTCGGTGCCGTTAATTTCAGAGTAAGATTCTCTTCTATTTCGTTAGTATTTAATTTTATCTCTCCAGTCTCACCAATTACATTAATTTTTTCGCCCTTACCAACTGAAATCGTCCCCGTGTAGGTCTCTA
>Ga0209986_10005172_pt1 | contig 10868 bp, 11 predicted proteins | sample BlataG_FD_183168 | JGI IMG/M metagenome (GOLD analysis project Ga0209986, IMG submission 183168) | Deep subsurface microbial communities from Black Sea to uncover new lineages of life (NeLLi) - Black_00105 metaG (SPAdes) (version 2) | ecosystem: Environmental > Aquatic > Marine > Oceanic >...
AATTGTGGAAATCATAGATTTTAACCCGTGGTGGGAAACCGGAGCAATAGATAGGGATACCGCGTCAATGAAGAGGCGCGACCTTTTTCCAACGCTTAAGGAAAGCTTAGAAGCGCGATTTATTAAAAAATAAGGAGAGAATAGATAAAATGGATTTGAAGGGCTTAATTAAATTCTGCTCAATCGCGGGAATAAAGGAGGGGTTTGTTGTTAGCCGTGGTGGTGATGAAAGAAGCATAGAGGCAGACGGAGTTAGAATAGAGATAGTGCCGGTAAGTAGATTTTTATCTGTGCAAAAAATAATGATTGATTAATACCGAGGTAAAAGACAATGATAAAAGAATGGAGGGATTTTATCAAATCAGACCCGGCAGTGATGATGGGCAAGCCAGTGATTACAGGCACGAGGGCCACAGTGGAATTAATATTGGAAAAGCTTGCAGCAGGTGAAACCGTTAAGCAAATCATTGATGAGCATCCTCGTCTGACAAAGGAGGGAGTTTATGCCGCACTTGCTTTTGCATCCGAGGCGTTGCGGGCAGAAGGGGGTTTACTCTACTAATCCTACATGCATTTACGGTAAAGGAAAACTATTGGATTTTACCTAATGGGAGGGAAATCGCATGAAAAAATATGACGATGTATCCATTGTAATGGGTGCTCGCAACGAAGAAAAGGCAATCTGGAATGTCATAACTGACATCCAGAAAGCCACAAACAATCAAGCCGAAATCGTAGTCGTTGATGGTTCTACTGATAGAACGCCAGAAATCGTGGAAGAGTTCGGCGCTAAGATCATCAGGCAGAAACCACAAGGATATGGGGTGGCTGTAAAAGAGGCATTATTATCAGCAAGTAGAGATATTATAATTACGGTTGATTGCGATGACAAAGTATTTTAATGAAGATACGCGTTAAGTAAAGTATAAGAATGCCAAGAATAAGCATAATTGGATCGGGATGGGTAGGCATGGCTATTGGAAAAGGTTTTGCAGAATTAGGCAACGAAATAATTTTCTACGATATTGTGGATAAAGCCCTGCCAAATTTCACCAAGGATATAAACTATGCAATTGAAAATTCTGATATATCGTTCATTTGTGTCCCAACGCCAACAAATGAAGATGGAGAAATAGACCTGAGCTATATAAAAGACGCAGCAAAAAACATAGGGACGATATTAGCGGAGAAGGATAATTATCATGTTATGGTGGTAAAAAGCACAGTAGTTCCGGGGACGACTGAGAAAGTGGTAATTCCAATATTAGAGAAATACACGGGAAAAAAAGCAGGAGAATTTGGAATATGCATGAATCCAGAGTTCCTAACTGAAATTTCTGGGACTTGGAGCACAGACGAGGGCACGAAGAAGGATTTCTTTACTGAGGATAGAATTGTGATTGGTGAATGGGATAAAAAAGCAGGAGATGCTTTAGATGAGATTTACGAACCGCTGAACAAGCCTATTTTCAGAACGGATTTGAAAACGGCGGAAATGCTAAAATATGCCTCGAACTGCATGCTTGCAGCAAAGATTTCCTACTGGAACGAGATATTCCTTATTTGCAAAGAACTTGGCATTGACTCTCGAGCCATTGCGGATGTCATTGGTCTCGACCCACGCATAGGGAAATATGGAACGCTTCACGGAAAAGCGTTTGGTGGTAAATGTTTGCCGAAGGATTTAAAAGCCTTTGTCGCTTTTGCTGAAGAATATCATAAGGCAAAATTACTGAAAGTCGTGGATGATATAAACGAGGAGATGAAGGAGAAATACGGAGTAAGGGAATGATTAAAAAAGCAGTAATACCCGCAGCGGGATTAGGAACAAGATTTTTGCCCGCTACGAAAGCGCAGCCGAAGGAGATGCTTCCCATAGTAGATAAGCCAGTTATACAATACGTTGTGGAAGAAGCGATATCCTCAGGAATAAAAGATATCCTTATTATAACGGGAAAAGGGAAAAGGTCGATAGAAGATCATTTCGGGAAAAGTGAAATGGAAAACGAGTTTTTAGATGAAATAGATGCGATGATGAGCAGTGTAAACCTTCTTTATACAAGACAGCGAGAGCCACGAGGATTAGGAGATGCGGTTTACTATGCAAAGAGCTTTGTAGGTAATGATGCTTTTGCCCTGCTTTTGGGTGATACGATAACCATTCCAGAGTGCACAAAGGAATTAATCAAGAAATACGAGGAATTTAAGACTTCTATTATTGCTGTTGAGGAGGTCCCGAGTGAGAAAGTAAACAGTTACGGGATAATAAGAGGGAAAGAAGTTGAAGGGGATATTCACCTCGTTGAGGATTTAGTGGAGAAACCTTCCCCGGAAGAAGCACCATCAAATTTAGGAATCTTAGGCAGATATATCTTGACACCAACGATATTTGATGCAATCGAGCGGACACCCCCAGGAAAAGGGAACGAAATTCAACTCACTGATGCGCTACGCCTCTCGACGGAGAAAAAATATGCGTATGTTTATAGAGGGAGAAGATACGACATAGGGAACAAGCTTGAGTGGATAAAATCGAATATTGAGCTTTTTATAAGGGATAAAAGGTTCGATAACGAGCTTGAAAATTTTTTGCTTTCGCTGATGAGAGATAAAGATGAACAAGGAAGGGATTGAAAAAATATTAGTCACAGGAAGTAGTGGAACAATCGGAACGGCGTTATGTGAGGCTTTGATGGAAAGAGGGTACAAAGTAGAGGGTATAGACATAAAACAAAACAAATGGAGTGAAAAAGTCGATAAAATTACAATAATTAGCGACATAAGAGATAAAAACTTCTTCAGTAAGTTGCCAAGAGGCGATTTTGACATGATTATACATTTAGCAGCAAATGCGAGAGTATATAATCTGGTGAAAAATCCAATATTAGCGAGGGATAATTTCGAAATATTGTTTAATATTTTAGAGTTTTCCCGGTTGAAAAACATTGATAGGTTCATATTTGCGAGTAGCAGAGAAGTTTATGGGAATTCTGATAAAATTTTTCACAATGAAGAGGAAGCTTATGTTAAAAACTGTGAAAGCCCTTACACTGCAACAAAAATTGGTGGCGAGGCGTTGGTGCATTCCTATCACCAGTGCTATGGCATAGATTTTGTAATTCTAAGATTTTCAAATGTGTATGGGATGTATGATGATAGTGATAGAGTCATTCCAGCCTTTATTGAAACGGCAAAGCAAAATAAGGATTTGATTGTCTTTGGCAAGGACAAATTATTGGACTTTACGTATATTGATGATTGTGTAGATGGTATAATAAAAGCGATTGAAAATTTCGGTGGAGTTAAAAATAATACTATTAATATTGCATCCGGCAAAGGCATTGCAATAGTAGAGTTAGCCAAAGTCATATTAAATAAAATGACATCAAGAGGAAAAATTGTTATAAAAGAGAGTAGAACAGGAGAAGTGACCAAATGTATTGTGGATATTAGCAGAGCAAGGGAACTTTTAAATTATGAGCCTAAAGTCTCGATAGAAGAAGGGATAGAAAGAGCGATTGAATGGTATAAAAATAAGGGGCTATAAACCAAACAAAATATGGTGAAAATGAAGACCTCAGTAGCTGTGCTTGGGGGGGGGTTAGCAGGGCTGTCAGCCGCTACAGAATTATCAGCAAATGGAATAGAAGTAGAGGTCTTAGAGAAACAAAGCAATGTGGGTGGGCTTGCAAAAGGTTTTGACCATGGCGATTTTATATTTGACTATGGTCCTCACCGCTTTCATACGCAAAAGGAATGGATTTTAGAAAGGATTAAAAACATTGTAGGTGATGATTTCTTACTCAGGAATAGGAAGAGTGAGATTCTTTTGGAGGGGAAGTTCTACGATTATCCTGTTAATGTAAAAAATGCAGTATTTTCGATGGGTGCATTGAAAACCATGCAGATTGGCACTGATTATATTACAACTGTTCTCAAAAATAAGATTTCTTCAAAACCCCCTGACGATTCTTTCGAGAGCTGGGTCACAAGTCGGTATGGAAAGATCATGTACAGCATCTTTTTCGGCCCCTATACCGAAAAGGTCTGGGGGGTTCATCCATCACAACTGTCATCGGATTGGGCATCACAAAGAATCACACTGCTCAATTTATTTGATGTTCTGAAGAAGGCAATCATCAAACCAAAGAATGAGCCGAGAACGATTGTATCAACATTTTACTTCCCTAAAAAGGGGATTGGAGAAATATCAGAGAAAATGGTCGAAGTTCTCAATAAAAATAATGACAATGTGCTTTTAGATGTTGGAATAAAAGAAGTAAAAAGGGAAGGTGATAAAATTTCAGCGATTACTTATGAATGCAATGGAAATATCACTGAAAAGAGATGTGATTATGTAATTTCGACAATTCCAATCACAGATTTCATAAAATTGCTGAAGCCCGAACCGCCGAGTCAAATAATAGATGCGGCAAACGCATTAAATTTTAGAGCAATTGTTTTCGTCTTCTTAAAACTGAATAGGGAACATGTTACCAACAATAATTGGACATATTTTCCAGACAAAGATATTATTTTTGCTCGGATATCTGAGCCAAAGAACTTCAGCCCGGAGATGTCTCCAAAAGATAAGACCTCTTTATGCGTTGAGGTGATGTGTAATGAAGGAGATAAGGTTTGGATACAAGATGATAACATCATAATAAAAAAAGTAATATCTGACCTTGTGAGGACTGGTTTTATGGAACAAAAAGATATTGATGATGCGTTTGTAAGAAGAGTAACACATGCATATCCAACTTATTTGAAAGGATATGAAAAGCATCTAAATATGCTAATGGGTTATTTGAGACAGATAAAGAATCTCGAACTCGCAGGTAGAAACAGTATTTTCAGATATAATAATATGGATCACTCAATAGAGATGGGGATAAAAGCAGCGAGGAATATACTTGGCGAAGAATATAAGATAGAGGAGGTTGCAAGTGAAAAGGAGTATTTTGGGTGACGATTAGATGTCGGAAAGAACAAAATCATGGACATACCGCATAATAGCGTTCATCATAGGAATTGGAATACTGTTAGCATTAATCTATCACGCAGGATTTGAGCGATTTTCGGATATTGTCCTTCAAACGTCTCCTTATTGGATTGCAACAGCGGTAATTATTTATGCCGCATCCTGGATATTTAGAACATGGCGATTAGAGCGATTTACAACTCATGCTGGAAAGAACATCAAGATATTTGACCTATTTAAATTATATATCTCAGGATATGCATTAAACGTGATTCTACCAGCAAAGCTCGGCGATGCTGCAACCGTTGGCTATCTGAAGATGAAAGGGATCAATATTGGAAGGTCTGCGGCAATTATTCTTCAAACAAGAATATTGGACGTATTAGCTCTTATTTTATTATCCATACCTGCTTTAATCTTATTCTTTGAAAAAGGCGCTCCTAACTGGATAAGGACGACGATATTCATTTGCATCCTTTTCGTTGCGGTTCCGATTGGTATTGTGATTTTAGATAAGAATAAAATATTCTCAGGCATTTTAGACAAATTTGGGAATAAATTCAGTCATAAATTTCTCAAATTAGCGGTGGAGAAGACAAAGGATGCTTACGAGGGTTATCACGAGATTATTTTGAATAAAAAATTGTTGGCTGCTTCGATCTTATTGTCCTTAATGATCTGGCTATTTGATGGATTAACATGTTATGCGGTTTCTATTGCTGTTGGCACTCAAATTCCAATTATCGTAGTTATCCTTGCGGTTTCAATTGGTAATGTTGGAAAGAGTGCTCCAGCTACGCCGGGGGCTATTGGAATATATGAAAGTATATTAGCGGCGGTTTTGGTTTTGTTTGGTGTTTCTTTTGATCTTGCGATTGTGATTGCGATATTGGACCATGCTATCAAGAATTTGTTTACGCTGGCAATTGGTGTGCCGGCGACGGCGGGTATTGGAGTTGGAATGGCACAGATTTATGAAATGGCTGGAGATAAAGGAGGGAGGATTTAGTTTATGATTGAATCTGACAATAGCATCCAACAGCTCCATGGTTCGATAATTTTTTTCGTGGGGTTAGTATTCATTCTTTTGGTATCCATTATTGCCCACTTTCTTTTTTCACACTTTGGCTTCAATCCCACTGATGACGGCTTTGTATTGGCTGGAAGTGCGCGGATATTAGATGGGCAAGTCCCTCATCGTGATTTCATATCAATTCGTCCTGCTGGCTCCTTTTTCATTCATGCTCCTTTTGTCCTTTTTGGAGGCGATTACGTCTTTTGGATTTCACGGTATTTCGTATGGTTCCAATTCGCCTGCATTGCGTGGGCGTGGACAGTTGTTATAAACCATTCATTTGGGACTTTCCACTCAGTAGCACATAAGTTTGCTTTTGCATTGATAGCTTTCTGTTTCTCGGCTCATTGCTTCCCTATTATGGCATGGCATTCAATTGATGCATTGTTTATGGTTTCGATTGGTATAATGCTATGCTACAAGCAATCAAATTTGATGAAAATGATTGGATACTTATTGGTAGGTATGTCGCCGCTATTCAGACAGAATTTCTTATTATTGATTCCTATATCAATCGTAATATTCAATGACTGGCGTCAGAAGCGTTATTGGCTTATTGCAGGTCTCCCAATTGCACTCTATACAGGTTATTTAGCAATTAATGGTGCAGTGTCAGACGCTATTCTGCAACTGAGTACTCATAATTATACACATTTATTGAGACTTGGTATAGGGAGGTACATATTGAATAGTGGCACAGCATGGGGGATATTAGTAGGATATTTGGCAACATATATGGCATATGGTAAATTCAATCTTGAGCGCCTAGTAAGCAACACCATTTGGCCGAAAATGGTTGGAATATTGATATTATTCGGAATTCCTTTGAGTGTAGTTGGGTCTTTAACTGTAAGAGGCTGGTTCTACATTGGATATCCCTCTTTTGCTGTCTTCGGTGCTGTTGTAGGGGCAATAATGTATCTCCTCTATAAGGAGCAGAGAGTGACAACATGTGTGCGATGTGGAGTTTTAATTCTTATCACAGCTTGGTGTGTCTCTATCTCTGGTGGCTATAATACCCCTGCTCTGGCATTGGGGCCTTTGGTTCTATTCTTGATTGCATGCGGAGGATTTTCTTGCCAGTCATCCAAAGAAAATAAGAACTTTTATAAACGCAAGAGTTCAAACATTCTGCAATATTTTTCCCACGGAGATGTGCGAAAATATATTAATATTTTAATAGTCTTGTTGCTAATAGCAACTCTGATCGCATTCGGCGTGGCAAGAGAAAACTATATTTATCGGGATATGCCAGCCTCCCACTTAACCTATGATCTGGAAGAGGTACTTCCAGGAGCAAAGTTAATCAAAACAAATCCTAACACATATAGCTTTCTTAAGGATTTGCAAGTTGCCAAAAATATAGCAAAGAAGGATAAGAAAGAATATTGTATTGTCCCAGATGTAGCAGCTAATTGGGTAAAAAGTTCACAACCCAACCCATTACCTGTTGACTGGCCACAAAATACCGAATTAGGAGGACAAATGGATCGCGCTGCAATGGACTTAGAGGCTCATAGAGGCAAACTTAGTATTATTGTAGAAAAGTATGAAGTCAGTTCATTGGCATCCGAATTTACACCTCTGGGAGACGGATATGCAATTGTTCAATATGTACGTTCAAATTTCAATAAAACGGGAGAAACACAGTTTTTTGAAATATATGAATAATGAAAGGAGCCAATCCATAATTGAAAAGAATAGTCGAGTATTACTCAAAATTATTTCGCAATTTTGTCCTTCGGGTCGCACAACAGCGGATAAAAGGAAAAACAAAGATTTTCAAAATCGCCTACGACAACTTCTTTTATCCACATACGACATTTGAGGTGTTCAAATGATCGAGATCATATCATCACGTTTGGTGGCTGTAAAGGAAAAGATTGACAAAATTAATCCGCTCCTTTTAGCGATGACACTTTTTTTGATATTTTTACTCCTTCCTCTCGCTACTTACAACCACACAACTGCGGGAGGAGATATGGCAGAATATATTAATAATCCACTCAGGGTCATAAATAGTGACTTACCATACCGAGATTTTTGGCTTTTATTCTCTCCTGGCGAGGTATTTCTTCCCGCTTTGATATACAGGATATTTGGATTAAACATTAATATTCTGCTCATTTTTTCTGTTGTTATTAGTGCTTTTGTTGGCATTTTTTCATTTCTTTTAGGGAGTACAATTTTCAAAGATAATTTTTTTGCTATGATATTAGCAATATTTGTATTTTTTAATGGCCTTACCACTATGTATTTCCTACTTCTGCTTATTTCAGCGTTTTTCTTTATAAGATACTTAAAAAACACTGCCACCATAGAGATTTTCTTATCAGGTATTTTTATTGGATTAGCATTTTTGTTTAGGCTTTATGAAGTTGGTGCACCATTTTTAGCCTTCTTTTTGATAATCTTCATTCACTCAAAATTTGATGCGAAACCATTTAGCCACAGCATTAAATCGATTGTAGTTTTTTGCAGTGGAGTTCTCCTTGTGGTAGGTCTTGCCTCTCTTGCTCTAATCGAAATCTGGCAACCTATGGTAAAACAAATTATGATAGAAAGCCTGTCACATGGAACTTCAATGAATAGGCCCTACTTCACTAATTCGATTTCGTATTTAGGACTAATTCTTACAGATTTAAAAGGGGTATGGGAAACTGGGGGGTATTTTTATGTGGTGAAGATTTTTTATCATTTGACTAACTTTATCAACGTTACACTCTCTCATCTCTTACCCTTCCTTCTTGTAGGTATATCAATCTGGTATTTAGTTGGTAAGAAATTGAAGAAGAGCGATAAAGTTGTTGTTTTATTCTTTTTACTCTGGGGGATGTTTACATTTCCAAAAGCGTTAGGAAGATCAGATATGTCTCATTTAGCTCATTCTATTACACCGTTATTTTTCTTACTAATTTTTCTTTTACAGAAAAGCATTAAGAAGTTTGAGGAAAACAAAACTTCCTTGGAGAAATTTATCACGTATGGATTTGTTGTTATCACCCTTTTATTATTAGTGCCATCCCCGCTATTTCTTGTCCACACTGGATTTGCATTAGTGAAACCTCATTATGAAGTTAGCACAGAATATGGAACACTGCTTTTTCAGAATGAATCCGAGGCTAAAAATGTAAGTGCTGTCATTGACTTTATTAACAAAAATACAAATGAGGGGGATTACATCTTTGTCACGCCTTGGATTGCTCCACCATTTTATGCTTTAACTGATAGGAAGAATCCTACGTATTATGATTCTTTAATTGATCTTGTTGCCAGACCTTCAGATGAAAAGCAGATAAAAGTTTGTAATAATCTTCTCAATAGGGATACTAAACTGATAATTCACTATGCTGACTGGGGATTTGACAACAAGGAAGAACTCCAGTTTTTAAATACTTGTCCAATTTTACAGAGATGTATTGAAGATAATTTTGAACTAGTGGAAAAATATGGACATTATTGGATATATGTACCAAAAAAGAGCCAAAACCGTAATTGAAAGGGAAAGCCGAGCATTACTCAAAATTGCTTCGCAATTTTGCCCTTCGGGTCGCACAACAGCGGATAAAAGGGAAATGCGAATAGCAAGAGAGCAAAAGAATCAATTCTGCTCGGTTTGCTGGTGCTGTTCACAGAAATGACAGGACTCGGTCCGTTTGTATATCCGTTTATTTAAATTTATTGCCTTTAGCACTTGTTAAATCCGAAAAAGGAAAAGGGACTACCACTATGTCCCCTTTTACAAATCTCGCCAAGCTTCATCCTCCTCTGGTCTTAACCAATCCTTTCTGAGGGCTGACTCTCTTGCAATCATCGTTTCCATCTTTTGTTTCTTGGTTTCCAAAAAGTATATAAAATCCAATATCTCTGCATGATACGATTCCGGAACCTTTCCAATCTCCTTCACGATTAAATCCTTTACTGCCATTTTTCCTCCTTTCCCTTATTATTATTTCCATATATAAATATAGTATAAATTGGATTAAAGAGAAGTTAAAGAATAATAGAGAAGAAGAACTACTGGAGGGAAAAATGCCAAAAGACGAAAACATCAAAAGAGTGCTGGTAATAGGCTCTGGACCTATTATCATTGGTCAGGCATGCGAATTTGATTATTCGGGGACGCAGGCGTGCAAGGCGTTAAAAGAGGAGGGCTATGAGGTCGTTTTGGTGAATTCCAATCCCGCTACCATCATGACTGACCCGGGAATGGCTGACCAGACATACATTGAACCGCTTACCGTGGAGACCGTGGAGGAAATAATAGCAAAGGAAAGACCTGATGCTTTGCTGCCCAACCTTGGCGGTCAGACAGGGCTAAATCTTTCTGCTGAGCTCAGCAAAAGAGGAATCCTGGATAAATATGGGGTCGAGTTAATAGGCGTAGAGGCTGATGCGATTGAACGCGGTGAAGACCGGATTGCATTCAAAGAAACCATGACTAAGCTTGACATTCCAATGCCTGAGAGCTCACCCGCTTATTCCGTCGAGGAAGCAGAGAAGATAGCGCAGGAGTTGGGTTATCCGGTGGTCATCCGACCTGCATACACCATGGGTGGAACTGGCGGAGGAATTGCATACAACGTAGAAGAACTGAGGACAATTGTTGCCAGAGGCATCTCCGTAAGCTTGATAGGGCAAGTGCTCGTAGAAGAATCCGTTTTAGGCTGGGAAGAACTTGAACTCGAAGTAATCCGCGATAAAAAAGGTAATAAGATTACTGTTTGTTTTATCGAAAATGTTGACCCCATGGGCGTGCATACCGGCGATAGCTTTTGTGTGGCGCCTATGCTGACGATTGGGGAAGAGCTG
>Ga0209986_10005173_pt1 | contig 10868 bp, 14 predicted proteins | sample BlataG_FD_183168 | JGI IMG/M metagenome (GOLD analysis project Ga0209986, IMG submission 183168) | Deep subsurface microbial communities from Black Sea to uncover new lineages of life (NeLLi) - Black_00105 metaG (SPAdes) (version 2) | ecosystem: Environmental > Aquatic > Marine > Oceanic >...
GTATCGTCGGCAGAGATACCATATCTCTCTGGCTTTCTTCTCTCCCACCACCATCATCAGATCGATGATACCTACACCGGGATCAAAACTACCCACCAGGGGGCCAACCTGGCCAAAGACGGCATTCTCTGAAGCGATGGATAGGTCACAAATCTGTTGGTAGACCTGCCCCCCTCCTATGGCGTAGCCGTTTACTGCTGCTATGACAGGCTTGGGCATCTCTCGGATCAGGGTTTTGACTCTCAAATCCTTTTCCAGCATTCCTTTCCGGTAACCGGCTTTTGCCTCCTTGGCATCGCCGCCGGTGCAGAATGCCTTGTCTCCAGCACCCGTAAACACCACTACGCCTACAGCATCATCGTTGGCCGCGTCCTCAAGAGCCTCTATCAGTTCAGCCTGCGTGGAGGTCGTAAAAGCGTTGTACGCCTCAGGTCTGTTAATGGTCACCCTGGCTACTCCGGGCCTCTTTTCATAGATGATGTCTTCGAAGCGAAACCCCGGCACCTTTTCCCATTTTTTCTCTGTCATTGTTCGTCCTTTCATCCGTGTATCTCACCTGATGGGTCGGCACTTCCAGAAATAGTTGTACATACCTGCGCCTTCGTATAGCCTCCGGAAAGTCATCTCTACCGGCATATCCACCTTAACCTCACCTGGGTCACAGTCCGTCATCAGGAGATAAGCTCGGGTATTGTGGTAGTCGAACTCTACCCCTATCTGCGGCACTGCTGGATCATCGCTTCTTCCGGCCAGGCTATCGACTGTGAAGGTAAACACCCTGGCTTTTTTATCTGAGAGCCTGACTTCCTCGAAATCATCCTTACTTCGGCACCCGTAACAGACCCTTTCTATGGGGAAAGCAACGGTGCCGCAATTCCTGCACTTGCTGCCGTGCATGCGAATGGACCAGTTACGCTCTCTCCAGGCAGTGGTCGCCGCAGGAAAGAGTCTGAAGGGTTCACCCGGCTGAGGCTCCAACAATCCTCGATAGCTGAGATACCTTGCATAATTGGACAGGGGCTTCCTCGAGTTCAAGTATCCCCTCACACCTCTTCTATTACCTTTCACTTGTTCAATCTCCTCGTTCACCCTGAGCAGGAAGGCGTCGCAGCCGCTGCCGTAGCTAGCAACCAGGATCCTATCGTCGGCCCTGGCTTCCTCCAGGGCAGCCACAAGCATAAGCAAGGCATGCGCACAACCAGTAATGCCCACATTGCCAATAAGCAGGTCTTGAAGCTGCATCTTAGCGTCGAGCCCCAGGCGTCGGGCCAGCCCTTGCTGTGCCCTTGATGTAGGAGCATAAAGCACAGCCTTGGTGACATCCCCGGCAGAAAGAGCTTTCTTCCGCAGTAACCCTGAAATCGCGCTTTCCATATTCTCCATATAGCCGTGCTCTATGATAAAGCGATCTTCCCAGGATTGGACATAGATATCTTTGTCAAGTCTCCATACATCGTACAGCTCATTGGATAGCGAATAAGTGCCCTCTACCGTGACAGCCGGTTTGCCGGTGTTGCCGATCAGCAAAGCTACCGCAGCATCACCGAAGGTTTGTTCATGGGTTGATCGTGGATAACCGATGCGGCAATCGGAGGCAGTCACCAGAACCTGGCTGGCAGAGCCGCCTGATACGGCATCCAGGGCTGCCCTGAATGCTGCAGTCGCTGCCCTGAGGCTGTTGCCAAAGTCAGCGGTGACAATCTCCGCCCTCAAGTCGACGGCCGTGGCCACCAAGGTGGAGCATTCCTTCTCCTTGTACGGCGAGGTAGTGGAGGCGAAATACAGACCATCTACCCTCTCACGTTCCAGGCCAGCCAAACAATCAATGGCAGCCTCGCTGGCCATGGTGATGGCATCTTCGTCGTTGTTGGCTACGCTTCTTTCACCACCGCCGGAAGCGCTTCCCCAGGCGGCTGCGATCGCATCTCGGGCCAACCTCCATAACGGTATATAGGCGCCGTATGAAATAATGCCCGCCATGAATTCAATGCTCCTCTATTCTGTCCTCAATGTCCTCGCCCCGGGTCATCGCTGCGATACCGGGCTCTGATTCTTAACAATCGCCCTCTGCCATGCCTCGACCCGCATAACGACGTGTTCCTTGCACTGGATTGGTCACCGGCAGCAGAATTGCCCGGGTTTCCTACTCCAGGTAAAGAATCCTGCTGCAGCTGCTGCATTGGATTAGATCGCCGGCTCTGGCTTTCTGCCACTGACTTGTGGGCACCGTGATGTGACATCCCTGGCATTTTCCGCGCTCCACTTTCACCACCGCTTCTCCCTGTGCTAGCCTCGTTCGCTCATAGATGCTAAGCGCTTCAGGGGCAACTTGCTGCACCAGTCTCTCACGGTTCTCTCTGAGTTGAGCAAGCATGGTTTCGACTTCGCCTTTCCTCTGACCCACAGTCCTTTGGCTCTCGTCCCATTCTCGCGTCAATCGGTCAAGCTCTTCAGAGGTGGTTCTTGCTTCAGCCTCTATCTCTTCTACCTGGCTCATTAACCTTAACAGGGCGTCTTCTTTCGGCCTGATCTGACTCTTAAAGCCTTTAAGCTCCAGCTCCAGGTTCACCAGTTCCTTAGGATTCTTGGTTGTGCCACTGTAAAGCTTGTTGCCAATCTGCCTGACTTTCTCCTGAAGGTCTTCCAGTTCCCATTCTGAACTCCGTTGCTTTTTCCTCTCGTCTTCCAACTGCGTTCTTTGCGAAGCCAGCTTAGATTCGGCCGCAACCAGGGCTTTGTTGTCGCTCAGTTGATGTTCAAGGTCACGTAGCTCTTGCTGCTTCCGCTGAAGCTCCAAGTCAAGCTGTTGCAGCTTATAAAGATGCCCTGCCAAGCTCATGCCGAGGCTTATTGTAGAAGCGCAGCGGGGATATTGTCAAAGAACCGAGACAGCCCTTAGGGAGACAGGCGAGCTTAAAGCTCCACAATCCTGGGCTTGACACGGCATTTTTCGGCAGCGACGATGGCCTCTATCTGAAATACAACTTCGTCAAGCCTATGCTGATGGCTCGTGATGACATAATCGAAGATAGACAGCTTTTCTATTTCCTCTTTGGCCCTTTCTAGTCTCAAGGCCAAATCTGCTGAGGACTCGCTGTGTCGCTTCCTGAGCCTCTTTTCCTGTGCTTCCGCCGAAGGAGGCATCAGGAAGATGAACACTGCCTGGGGTAGGATTTCCTTGATAGTAGCGGCACCCTGAACGTCTACTTTCACCATGACGTCCACCCCCTTCACCAGAGCCGAAGTTATTTCAGCTTTCGGTACACCATAGTAGTTCCCGTATACTTCGGCCCACTCGAGGAACCGACCTTCATTAAGCATCCGTCGAAATCGCTCCCGAGAAAGAAAGTGGTAAGCCAGGCCATTCCTCTCGCCGGCACGCCTGCGACGTGTGGTCGCGGTAACGACATAGTGAAAGGGACGCGTCAGCTCGCGCATTCTGGTGAGCACAGCGTCCTTCCCTACGCCGGACGGTCCAGAAAGAACGATAAGCAGGGGCTGAGAGCTTCTATAGCACCGTCGCTTCTTTGGGATCCCCGGTCCAAGGTTTCGGTCAGGCACTCCACAGATCAACTTTTTCCTCAGAGGGTGTAGCGGCACTCGCTAATCTATGGGCAATAGTCTCCGCTGTCACGGCAGCGAGCATCATATGACCGGTGTCAAACAGAACGGCGGTCTTTGCTTTCCTGCCATGAGTGACATCAATCAAGAGTCCTTTTTCTCTTGTCTCCCGCAGGAGTCGTTTGATCGGCTGCTGATTTACCGAGAGGAGAGCAATCACCCTGTTCACAGCGACAACGCTGCCAAAGCCAACGTGAACCAGTTCCGTAGTCATGTTACCCTCCTAGCCTTTGCTTAACTGCTCCAACCTTCGTAAGTGTCTCCCCCGGCGGCAGATAGTCAAAGAGGGCGGGGAATTCACGCTCACTCAACGCCTCCCACTTCCAGCGAGGGGTTTCATACGACATTAGCCGTGGGCTACTAGTCCTTAATTACTTGCTGTAGAGTCTGCCAAAAGGCAGGATATGATACCTCTGCCACCCGGGCATGCTTGATTGTCGTTTGCCCCTTGGCTACCAGACCAGCTATCGCCAGACTCATCGCCAGTCGGTGGTCGAAATGGCTGTCAACTTCTGTGCCCGAAAGGACTTTACCGCCGTAGACAATCATGCCATCAGGCAGCGGCTCAACTCTAGCTCCCAGGCGGGAAAGCTCGCTTGCCACAGTGGCGATCCTATCTGATTCCTTCACCCTCAGTTCTCCAGCATTCCTGATCACAGTCTTGCCTCTGGCAAGACAGCCAGCTACAGCTAACACGGGAATCTCGTCGATAAGGCGAGGAACAATATCGCCTCCGACCTCTATGCCCCTTAACTCGCTACATTCTACCACAATATCGGCCAGGGGTTCACCGGCCTCCAGACGCTCATTATTTATTTTCAGCCGGGCTCCCATAGCCACGAGAACGTCTATGATGCCGGTTCGTGTGGGGTTAATCCCACAGTCCCTTATCACTATCCTGGCATTGGGATGAATAGCTCCTGCGACTAAGAAGTAAGCAGCTGAGCTGATGTCGCCAGGCACACGAAGGTTCAAAGGAACCAGAGGATGGCTCAAGGGCAGCAAGGAAATCGAATCTCCCTGGCTCTGCAGAGCTACTCCCATACGTTTGAGCATCCTTTCCGTATGATCCCGTGAGAGGATGGGCTGGTGTATCACCGTAGGGCCGTGCGAATAAAGACCGGCCAGTAGGATCGCTGATTTAATCTGAGCACTGGCAACAGGCATGGTGAAATCTATGCCGCGCAGCCTGGCCCCTTTGATCACCAGAGGAGCAAACGAATCTCTCCCTCTTCCCCGTATGTCGGCACCCATCAGTCTCAGTGGCTCGATCAGCCTGCCCATTGGCCGCTTACGAAGAGAGACATCGCCGGTGATAATGGACAGGAAGGGCTGGCTGGCAAGCAGACCGCCAAGAAGGCGTACGGTGGTGGCACTATTCCCGGCATTAAGCACATCGGCAGCCTCCTTAAGGCCATCTCCTCCAGTTCCTGATACTGTCAGATCAGGAGAGTCGGGCGATCCTCTCCTGCCGATTCCCACTCCCAGGGCCCTGAGGGATTTGACCGTGGAGAGACAATCTCTCCCCGGAGCCGAATTCTGAATCTTAGCTTCACCTTCAGCCAGGCTGTTCAGGATTATGGCTCGGTGGGATATGGATTTGTCGCCGGGTAAAGTTATCTCACCCTCCAACCTGGAACAAGGTCTGACGGTTCTCATTTCGCCTCTGGTTGGGGACTTACTCTGGTCTTTGATTGAACTCCTCTCCTCGTTGCGATGATGGTAGCCAGCACTGCATAATTATAACACTGTGGGCAATGATGGATTACCCTCCTGTCATGTCAGGTCGGCTTTCCATCATCAGTGGAGGTTGTGACAAGGCCTTGAATACTATTGTCCCCGCCCGCCAGAACACCGACTGGAGGTGCTCAAAGACTTCATACGCCTTGACAGTGTGCTGTGAGACTGATACCCTAGTTGCGGAGGGCGCCCGGAATGTCACGGAGATGCTGACCCTCGCGAAAGTGAGCGGTTTCGTATGGGAGGCTGCTAAGCCCGATGTTATGTGGCCGTAGGGCAGGCTTGCCGGACATAGCGAAGAAGGAGATGAGAAGAATCTGCGTTGTTGTTGCCTTGGTGCTGGTGCCGAGCTTCACCTTGGCGAGTGCAACGCCGGCGTTGGCCGGACCTGGTGATGTAGAGGCGGTCACCAGCTTTGGAACCTATGCCCCTGCGATTGTCATCACGGCCACTGAGGCTACAGGCGGTGCCCTCGACCCTGAGCAGGCCTACTACAACCTCGATCAGCCTGCCGACGTGTTGACGGCCATCATCTGGAACGACGCCAGTGCCGTAGATTCTATCGTGGAGGGTGCGGACAACACTCTGGTGGAAGATGTTCACTACACGGTGGGTATTGTGAATGGGAAGGCGACGCTGACCATCCTGGATACTTACCTTGCCGGCGAGTTACTCGCGGTGGGTGATGAGGTGCAGTTGACCATCAGCTTCGACAGCTATACGCCGGCCATCTTCACCATCACGGCCATCTCTGAACAAATGCCGGTTCAGTACGTGCTCACCATCTTCAGCAGCACCGGTGGTTCGGCCACCGAGCCTGGCGAGGGGGCTTTCACCTATGACGCCGGGACGGTGATTGACCTGGTGGCCAGGCCTGACGAGGGTTACCGGTTTTTCAGATGGATGGGCGACGTCGGCACTGTCGCCGATGTTGCTGCCGCCTCAACCAACATCACCATGCAAGGCAGCTATAACATAACGGCCAACTTCGGTGCGGAGATTGTGCTGCAGCGATCGGTCAATTGGCCTCTTATTGTGGGAATCATAGCTGCAGCCATGGTGACAGGACTGGTGGTTTTCTTTGTCCGTAAAAGGAGGGCCGCCCTCAGAGAAGGGCGTTAAGCCGGGCCTTCAATCTCTCCAGGCCCGCCACACAGTATCCCAGCCCCCACCATTCACAATCAGAGCAGAATTCAGCCATATCCTCAGACCTTATCCTTTCCTTTACCCTCTCCAGGGCCTCACAGGAGGAAACCTGAGTTCCAGGTTCAAATCCGAGCTTCGCCAGTATCTTCAAATCCAGAGATACGGACTTCGCTTCAGAATCCGTCTTTCGCAAGCATTTGCCTTCTCTCTTATGAGGGCAGGCGGCACAGATGACATCACAGCCAGCTACCAGAGTCAGAGCGAGGGTACAGTCAGACCGCAGTTCTTCGACCACGCTTCTCATGTTGGATACGAATGTACTGCTATAACCGAGCCCGCGGAAGCCCAGCATACAGAGGAGGTGATGAGAGCGAATTGTCAAGGGGTACGCCAGCTTGCTCATCGGCCGCATCTATCTCTCTAGCAGGTGAATGCAGTCCCCGGCCACAGCCTTCTTCAGAGAACCATTCGGTTCCCTTATGATCAGTGCTCCCGTGGCATCAACATCGATGGCCCGTCCTACCATCACTTCACCCGGCATTTCGATCCTGACATCCCTGTTCAGCGTCGCAGAGAGTCTTTTCCACGCTTGCAGCAGATGTGCATCCATTAAGACCGATTGCTGCCGCTCTATTTCTGCCAGCAATGCGCGCAGCAGTTCCTTCCTGGAGATTTCCCTGCCCAATGCATCTTTCAACGAGGTGGCCCTGTTCTCAAACTCAGGAACAGAGGTATTGGCGTTTATGCCTATGCCAAGGTTCACGAAGTTCACAACATCCGGTTCGGCGTCCATTTCAGCCAGTATGCCGCATACCTTTGCTCCTGCAATCAAGACATCGTTGGGCCACTTCAATGCGGTCTTTATGCTGAAGAGCTGTGTGATTGTGGTGGCCACGGCAACGGAGGCCATCAAGTTGATCCTGGGAGCATATATGGGGCTTATCTTGGGCCGCAGAATGATGGTGAGATAAATCCCGCCTTCGGGAGAGAGCCATTCACGGCTCAGCCTGCCCCGGCCATGGGCCTGGGATTCGGCAACCACAGTTGTTCCTTCCCCTGCTCCTCGCTTGGCCAACTCCCTCGCGACATCCATGGTCGAGCCAACCACTGGATAGTAGTGGATTCTGTGCTCGAAGCCGGGGAACTCGTAAGGTAACAGCAAGTCCGGTGACGAAATCAGCTTGTATCCCCGTGGCGAAGCCTCTATTAAGTAGCCATCGCCTTTCAGGGCGCGAACATGCTTCGAGATAGAGACCCTGGAGGTCCCCAGCGAATGAGAGAGCGCCTGGCCGGAAAGGTGATCACCGGAATCTCGCAAAGCCTCCAGAATCCGTCCCTTCATCCTGCTAACCCTCGTTCCTCAAATGTTAGCGATTGTTCCGGGTTTCGTCAATTGCCCGTTCGTTTGACTATTCCTGTTGCTTTGCGTATGATTGTCTCCATAGTCTTCCTTAGCAGAATGGATTTCAGGAGATACACAGCTCACGTTATCATAACAACCTTGCTTGAAGAGGCAGCTCTGGTGGCAGTTGTGCTCTGGGGGCTGCCGATGTTCGGGATAAACGTCCCTCTCTGGGGCCTAATCGTGCTGATGGCTGCACTGGGAACATATGCCTCGCTGACTTACCGGCTTGGTAGGAAGGCCCTAGCCAGGAAGCCGACGGTTTCGCCCGGTGTTGGTAGTCGGGGACGAACAACTACCCTTATCTCCCCTACTGGTTATGTTCGGGTCAACGGTGAACTGTGGCCAGCTTGGTCCAATGCAACTATAGGCGCCGGTGAGGAGATCGCCGTAGCCGGCATGGAGCGAATGACGCTTTTGATAAGCCCTGTAGATGGAGCCGATCATGGGTGTGAAGCCGATAAGGATTCTGATAAGCACCAAATACCGTTGTCTGAATCCTGAGAATCTGGTTCCGGGACTTTGCTGTTACTATCGACAAAGCTGAGTAGAAAGGTTATCATTTAGGCGCTTATGGATGTTCTTTGGCTAGGACATGCTTGCTTTCTCATTAAGGGGAAAGACAAGACCATTATCACGGACCCGTATCATCCTGATCTAGGCTACCACCTGGGTGAACGTAAGGCGGATATAGCGACACTGAGCCATTTCCACCCTGGTCATAGCTACATCGAAGGTGTTGCCGGTGACCCCAGGCAGATCAAAAGCCCCGGAGAGTACGAAATAGGAGGCGCGTTTATCACCGGAGTTGCCTCTTTCCACGATGATACGAAGGGCGACTTAAGGGGCAAGAATACCATCTATGTTATTGAGATGGATGGTGTAACGTTATGTCATCTAGGTGATCTGGGACATCCTTTGGGCCCGCATTTGATAGAAGAACTGGGGGACGTCGATATACTCCTCGTGCCTGTAGGAGAGGGCAATACCATACCGACTGATGTGGCTGTGGAAACGGTAAGGCAGTTGGAGCCTGCTATTGTCATCCCCATGCACTACAGGATGGAGGCACTCGCAGCTAATCTCAGCTCTGTGGACCAGTTCCTGGACAAGATGCGGGTTCGGGAGTTGGAAGCAAGGCCAAAGCTCTCGGTTACTTTATCCTCTCTGCCCGGCAGCACGCAGGTTGTCGTTCTCAGTTATCAGCCTGGTTAGGCGCATAGGCCATGTCGTTGTCTCTCCGTGGCGGCAGAGACTTTCGCTGTATGACTCTGTGCGCCTCACAACTCCACAAGGCGAGGATGAACCTCGCCACTACACAAGTCCCTGTAGTCCCCTCTCTTGGTGGGAGGGAGTCGCACTTGTCCTGGGAACGTCGAAGGGGTGAAGGGGCAATCTTGTAAGAACTCGTGCCGCTACCATGCGTATTGCATCGCTAGCAGGGTAGGCACTTGTCCAGAAGATCCTTCTCCTTTTCCTTCATCCTGCCTTCCTCCCCCGGCTCTTCATGGTCGTATCCCAGAAGATGAAGCATGCCGTGGATGATTAGCAGACCCAACTCTCTCTCGAATGAATGTCCCTGTTCTCTGGCTTGTTCATCTGCCTGGGGGCAGGAGATGATCACCTCTCCCAGGTGGGTTACGCCGTCGGGAGGCAGAACGAATGAAGAATCGGCTTCTTGCCCGGCGAGCATGTAAAAGGCCAGTACATCCGTAGGCTCGTCCAATCCCCTGTAGTCGCGGTTAAGCCTCTGCACAGTCTCCGAATCCGTGAAGACCAGGCTCACCTCATAGGGCTTAGCCGCCCCTTCAGCCTTGAGGACTTGCAGGGCGATCCCTTTGGCCCGCTTCTCATCCACCACCTCCCGGAATTCCTCGTCAACGACAATGCCGATTTCCTCTGACGATGGTTGTATCAACTCTCTCAATACTGCCTCATTCTTCGTGACTCGCACCATTCATAATAAGCCAGCCAATCCACGGATCTCGTCTGCCTGAATGCCGTTCTGCCGTTCAAACCAGATTACGATCACCCCGCTTTTTCCATATCTTCCAATACCTTCTCTACCAGAGCTCTAACCGGCGGTAATTCCTCTTTGACAACCACCCAAACAATCTCTAAATCTACCCCATGATACTCATGAATAAGCCTATCTCTCATTCCTGCCATTCTTTTCCACGGGATGTCCGGATACCTTTTCCTTACGTCTTCCGGAATTTTCTTTGCTGCCTCACCTATAACCTCAAGACTTCTTATTACTGCATTTATCGTCTTTCTATCACCCAAGAATTCTGTAAAGTCCATACCTCGTGTAAAATTGCCAAGCTCCTCTATCGCATCAGAAACATCGGAAATATAGTCTAAGAAATCCTTCTTCAGACCATGATTACTTCCTTTAGAATATGACTGCCTATTCTTGGTTTCAATGCTTTCTTTGATACAAGGTCAACTTCTACACCCAGTAACCCTTCAAGATATTCCTCAAGTTCCAAAAATCTGAAAAAACCTATAGGTCCCCCAAACTCAGCCAGTATGTCCACATCACTGGCGTCCTTTTGTTCTCCCCTGACACAAGACCCAAATATGCCAATCTCTCTTACCTTGTATTTCTCCTTCAACTCCTCTCTATGCTTTTCCAGCGTCTCTTTTGTCTCTTGAATCGATTTCATATCCTGTCCTCTCTCTTATATGTTACGACAATAGTGATGGTATCATAACAGGCAATTCAACTCGTTTCAACGAATATAGTAGAATAGCGCTGATGGCCGTAACGCCCCTCAGAAAGCAGTATCTCAGGGTTAAACAGAGGCACCCCGAAGCTATAGTTTTCTTTCGGCTGGGCGACTTCTATGAGACCTTTGACGATGATGCGAAAGTTGCTTCGCGAGAACTTGATATTGTACTAACCTCGCGGGAGATGGGCAAGGGACAGAGGGTGCCCATGGCGGGGATACCTCAT
>Ga0209986_10005174_pt1 | contig 10868 bp, 12 predicted proteins | sample BlataG_FD_183168 | JGI IMG/M metagenome (GOLD analysis project Ga0209986, IMG submission 183168) | Deep subsurface microbial communities from Black Sea to uncover new lineages of life (NeLLi) - Black_00105 metaG (SPAdes) (version 2) | ecosystem: Environmental > Aquatic > Marine > Oceanic >...
GCTTTCCATTCACAGGTTTCGCAGTATGCGCCGCACATTCCGATCAGTGCTTGGTCCATGTGGTCTACCTCTCTTTCTCTTGATTGGTATTCGCGTTAGATCATCGACAACGGGGCATCGCCGATTGCTGGTCAGGCGGGGTTAAGTTTGAGAGAAAGTTGACCATATTCCCGTCGGGATCGCGGAACCAGACAGAGCGACGCGCCCAGGGTTGAGCCGTAGGCGCCTTCACGATAGGGACATTCAGGCCCTTCAGCCTGCCATACTCCTCATCCACGTTTTCGACGTCGAATTCGATAGTGAAGCCGCCATGACCGTAGTTCTCCATCGAACCAGGAGCCATTTCTTCCGTACCCGATTCGTAGAAAATGGAGAGAACAGCACCGGCAGTCTCAAACCTAACAACACTATCATTGCCTTTGCTCTCAGCACGTAGAACACCTTGGTAAAAATCGCGCAGTCGCTTTGCATTCCGCGAGATGAGGCAGATCCCGTTGAGTGGCATCGAATGGTCTCCTTCGGGATGATTAGTACCTATCATTATTATACCTGTTCTCTGTCCTTAATATACAGGCATGCACTGCATAACCACGAAGTATGAAACGTCAAGGATTCAAGGATTGCACCATACAGATCGTGTTGGAATGTGAGGGTTAATTCGGTGTAGCATGACTAACTCTCCAGAGCCTCTGGCCAGGGAAAACCACTCGGATCGGCCCTGGCTAGCTCAACCAGCTTCTCGTCGTTGTGGCCATGAATTTGAGCCAGGAAAGGGAAATCATCTGGACCAACCTGTAGCTTTCCAACGGGATCGGCAGGTAATGAGCTGATCCAATGGGGAAAAACGATTTCCACGCCTTGCACTTGCTGTGAGGCCTCCTGTTCGAAAAAGCGGCGCGGCAGGATGTATACCGCTCCTTGACACCACGGTTTCTGAAGCAACACTGAATGCGTGATTGAAAAGAAATACAAAGGGTCACTCAGCTGGTTGGCTGAAATCCGAGCACGCAAGCAGGAGTTGAACAATGACAACTCGGGATACTTCTGCCGGTCAAGGATGGCGAAATAGATAACCCAGATGCCGTCAGTGGTGGCATAGATGGCACGCTGGTTGCTGAAGGCCTTCATATCATTCGCCTGGCGGGGTTCAACTGCGTCAACCCCTTGATTCTGTGAGCCGTGGAACACCAATTCCCTGCTTTCACACAGGTAGGTTAGGAACTGCCATTTCGGATATGGCAGGTCATAATCGAGAAAATCCCCTTTGCGTCTCGACTGCCACAAATCTTCAAAGGCTTTCTGTTTGCCAAACGACAAATCGAGTGCGGGCCTAGGCAGAAGAAAATCAGATGCCTCCATTGCTGCTCAGCTCCTCTCTAAGTCGGATTGTTTTTCCTGTATATACAAAGCCATCTAACGCAGTAATTCAACCGCGGCCGGGGGGGCTTCGGCTGCAAATCGTCGTCGGTTCCCATTACGTTCACGCTACCCTTCGCTTCTTCTTGCCAATACACAGAAGATGTCTTGGTGCTCCATTTTCTATCTTTTCCTTCCTGGCCCTGCCTGCGATTCTTGAACTCAGACTGACCGATTTAGGCCTGGTCGACGTGGCAGAGTTTGAGTTGCTAAAGTAGAATCAACTTGACTATCTTCTCATCCCGGTTTTCTGAATTCCAGACAATACCCGTGATACTGACCATGCGCTTTCCAAATACCATCTACACGTATCTCCTTCATTGTTTCTGGAACCAGATGAACAGGAACAGAGGTATCTACTTTGTTACCCTGATTCGAACGCGACAAACGGAGGAAACGAGCCACGGTTCGGGCTACCTGTTCCGATTCATCAGCAATTACTATTTTACTTCCCGGTCGGGCAACACGGATCATCTCATCAATGGCCTTCTTCTTTTCAGAAAAGAAATTAATCCCACCAATGTGAAAAACACTGTCAAATGAGTCTGATTTGAAAGGCAACTCTTCTGCCCTCCCCAAGAAAAGGTCTACTGGCCATCCTCGGGTTGTGACCAACCTGCGACAATTAGTCAGCTGCGCCGCTGAGATGTCCAGGCCATATACATCACCCACTTTTGGAGACTCAAATAGGTAAGGAAGATTACCACCAGACCCTATCGAAACCTCCAGAACTCGTCCATTGTTTAGTTCCAATCTGTGCAGAATCTCTGTGCGGGCCTTACGTTCTCCACCCATAGGCAAGAACGATAACCTATCAATAATTGTTTCGAAACGTGAAAATCTATTATAGAATCGAGCGAAACGTTGGTTAAGAGCTTCCAGTTCCTGTAAATCGATGAAGTGCACAATGCCGTTTTTAATGATATAGCTTCTTTCACAGTGGGAGCAAAACAACTCCCCCTCATTCCCACTCTTATTACCTGATTCATCGCGAAGTGTAAGTTCAGTTTGACAACTAGGACAACATAGCAACTCTAATGTTGAGCGCTTCATTGCTATTCCTCTCAAGCTATTATGTTTTGATCTAACGCCAAGCTCACTAGCAAATTGGAGCGCAGCAGGAATTGGTCCACTGCAGCTTACTGTTAGGCATTTTCGTCAACCAGTGATTCTTCATATTTCTTCATTCTTGCCCTAAAGTCTTCAATTTTACTCGGTGCAATGTAAAGGTACTCAATGATTACGCGAAAGAAATCATCTAGAGCGTAGGCCTGCAAAGGATGGACGGACCCTGAAAGGCCGTGCGCACCTATATTGCCGAGAAGTCGCAAGATATCGCTTGCTTCAGATAAGACTGGAGGAATCTCACCTTTGTTAGAAAGATTTCTCAATTTTGCTGCTAGGTTTCCTCTGGTTTCGCCTCGATCAGCACATACCGCTTCCAGTGCACGCCTTATTTGGACGGCAAAAGCATTTGGAGCAATAGAGCGAATTCTGTACGCTTCCTCGTATGCTTTGGAAACTGCTTCAGGGACCGAGCTATGCAAGTGGCTGGATCTTGGAAAATCAAGTGAGCCGTAGTGAAATTCTTTGTCTTCAAATTGGTCTCCAGGATTATCGTACAAAAGGACGTGACCACATGTTTCACAAACTGCAACGAATGTAGACCAAGGAGCCATATCTTCTTTGCCGTTAGACACAGACCATGACTTTTCCATGTAACGCTGTGTGTGAATTAGCCGTTGCGGCGCCCTGTTGCTGCAGTGTGGACAAAACAGAGCTTTACGAATTGTCACGACATCTTCCTATGCCTAACATCCATATTTTATACCTATTCTCTATACTTATTCTACAGGCATGTACTGTATGACGAGGCAGTATGAAATGTCAAGGATTTCCCATTTGGATCGCGTACTGGAGAAGGCGCGCGCTGTCAATCCATAGGCATCAAGGGCGGTTCAGCCAGGATTCGCGTTCGAAGCAGCCGGGCGCAGCGGGAGAGTGCACGAAGAGGCCTCGTGCTTCTTTTCAGTCAAAATACTTCACCCAGCACTCGCTGTCGTAGACTTTCCTGAAGCCGATGGCCTGGTAGAACTCCCGGTCGGAGCCGACGTAAGCCGCTGTCGCGCCAAGGGCAGCACAGCGGCGGATGCCTTCCAGAACCGCCGCCTTGCCCAGCCCGAGGCGGCGATAGGATGGATCGGTGGCGACCGGTTCAACATAGGCGAAGCGGTGGTGCGGTTCGTAGAACATCCCGCAGAAGGCGGCAAAATCGCCGCTCGGGGCAGCCACGGCAACTTTGAGGTCGCGCCGTGCCTTGGGCGTATCGAACATCCGTCGGCGGCTTTCCAGTTCTTCATCATTCATCGGCACGTCATCTCCGTGGTCAAAGCCACGCCAGAGGACATGATGCACCTTCACCCAATCGCAATCGTCCGCCAGGCTGGTCATGCGGAAACCTTCGGGCACCCTGATAGGAGGAAACGGGTCGGAGACGTCGAAGCGATCCAGGGGGCGCGTACCTTCAGGATTCTCTTCGTAGCCGCGCGACCTTATTAAACATTGAAATTCCGTGTCGTTGTCGTTGACAAAAGCGCACAGGTACTTCCGGCCGTCCTTCTGTGACCTTCCGACCAGGTTGGCTTCGGCATAATCCAGCATTGCCGTTCGCAGGTGACGATAGTCGGGATGGAATTCGAAGAAGGTCTCCCCCAAATGTGACTCATAATGCGCAACGGCCACGATCTCACCCTCAGCCTCCCAGATCCCAATCTTCCCGAGGGATGAGCTATCCAGGGAAGGATGGAAGTGCATGTACTCCCAGGTCGGCTCCAGCCAGTTGCCATCCAGGTTGCCGGGTCGGTGGTGGGTGATGAGGAAATCGCCTATCCGTCGGTAGTCATCCGTGCCACTGTAATGCCGAAATTCAATGTTCATCTCTGATCTTCCTGCGGAAAGTCCTCTTCCAGCATGGCATAAACCAAAGTGTCCGTCCAGAGCGGATCGCCGTCCAGGTCTTTGTGGAAGAAGGCCTCTTTTTTGAGCAAACCTTCGCGCCGAAAGCCGATTCCTTCGAGCAGTTTCCATGAGGCAGTGTTTTCAGGGTTACAGTGCGCCACCACCCGGTGAATCCCGGCAGCGGCAAATCCGTTTCGCAGCAAGGCAGTGATGGCTTCAGAGGCATACCCCCGGCGCTGATAGCGAGGGTCGATGATGTATCCCAATTCCCAGGTCATGAGGTGGGGTGGGCCGGCCTGCTTGAAATAAATCTGGCCGATGGCTCTGTGTTCTGTCTGTAATTCCACCGCCCACAAATCAGCTGCAGCGGACATCTCTATCGCCAGTTCCTGCGCCTCTCGGCGGTCAATGGGTTCGCCGGGTTCGAAACGGTAGGTTTCTGCGCTCGACAGATACTGATATAAGTCCTCTGCATCTTCTGGCCGGAAGGCGCGCACCAGCAGACGTGGCGTGACGATTCTGCGGACAGCCCAGCCATCTTCTTCTTTCTGCTGAAAGGGAATTTGACTCACGAATTTTCCTCTTCCTGCATTCTCGTGGCATTCAATTCAAGCGTAACCTGATCTGGGATGATTTCGACCATGAGATGGATCCTTCGGAGTTTCATTGATGAGTTCCCACACGTTACATGCCAGATGAATATCTTCCGGTTCGAGAGCGAACAATCCGGGGTCAGGTTCGTTCGTAACGAAAGCTCCCAATTGCAGGTAAAAACCGACTGTGTTTCCGGAAGGCGTGGCCGAGATATACATCTGTCGGGCACCTCGCTCTCGCGCTTTGGCCCCGGCCATCTCGAACAACCTTTTGCCCAGCCCTTTTTCCCGGTAATCCCGGCTGATGTGCAGGAATCTGAGCTGGAGTTGATCCTCGTTCTTGCCGATGAACCTGTTATCTAGGATGGCAATACCGATCAGTTCTTCTCCATCGAACAGGCCGCAGAACCAGCCACCGCGGTCGAAACACTCGTGGAGGAGAGGCGTGTATAGCCCCGCTTCGCCGGGAGGCCAGCCCTGCATATCGTAATGCTCAGGTTTGAGGACCAACGCGTCGTTTTCGAGATAGTAGACATTTTCGATCACCTCGCGTCGGTCGATCTTCCAGACCTGCTCGATTTCGTCTCGCCTCAGCTCACGGGTTGTGATCATATTGACTCATTGAGACTCAGCCAGGATTGGAGTCAATCATGGTCGGGACGGTGATCGGATAGGTGTCCAGATACAAAACCAGCTCGATTTCATCGCCATAGTGGTCGCCAGTGGGGATGAAGCCCCGCTTGCGGTAGAACCCTTCGGGACTGCCCTCACCCTGTCCGCAACTGGTGTAAAGTAGGGGAATCCCCATCGCTTTCAAGTGCTGGATCAGTTTCTCAAGCGCACGCTTGCCAAAACCCTTGCCCTGGTAAGGCCCGGCAATCATGAAACGCCATAGGAATGTGCCCGGGCAGTCGATGCCGTTCTCGTAATCCGATCCTGTGTGGGTCATGATGAATCCGATGGGGATCTCATCAGCATAAATCGCCCGCATCCAGGCGTTGGGCGAGAAATGCGCTTCCGCAATCGAGCGGACATTATCCGCCACCATCTTGCGTTGGGCGGACGGCAGGGTTTCACTCAGAGCGCAGATCTGGTTCATCGTCGTCGCTGTGATGGACATGAAGTGAATATCAGGAGCGGTGTTCATTGTGTCTCCCGCTGACATCATAACCTAGAAGGTCTCTCCCGTAAAGACGCGCCCCAAAGGCCTCATGCGTTTCATTCGAGATGAATGTCTTCGCGTCCTAACGCGAGCATAACCGCATCAGGCTCGTCGCAGTAGTTCCACTCTTCCAGATTCAACCAATGCAAGATATCTCTGTCAGCGGCATCTTGTCCTCCGTCGAAGAACGATGCATATTTCAGGTGACGGTATTGGCTCTCCTGCAAGCTCTCCCCTCAGATAAGGCACCTGACTCTTGCTTCATGGGTGCACGTGCTACATCGCACGCGCCCGGCCGCTCAGTGTTATTACGCTACAGTCCTAGGCAGGCTTCCACGGACAACCAGAACAACTTCTCGGGAAGTGATTGGTGCTCACTACTACGGCGAGGGTCCCATTCGTCCCCGCTGACATCGTCGCCGGTGGCCAAGAGCTGGCCAAATTCAACACCTCTGAACTTCGCGACTGCCAGGAAGGCGGAGCATTCCATCTCGACGGTGAAACAGCCTTCCGCCTTACGTCTGGCAATCCGACTTCTGGTCTCTCTGTAGAGCCCATCTGTCGTCCAGGTCTTCCCAACGCGATATGGTATGCCGCTGGATTTGAGAACCGACTCCAAGGCGCTCACAACGCCGGGCTCCACTTCAATCTCCCGTCCGGGCGAGAGGTAGTGGTATGAAGTTCCTTCATCCCGGACGGCCGCGTTTGGGATCACGGTCGCTCCCCTTACGAGGGTCCTGTCAAGAACTCCGGCTGCTCCGCAGGCCACGAACGTGCGGCAACCGAAGGCAATCAACTCCTCGAGACAGGCTGCCACAAACGGGGCGCCCAAGCCCGGGTGTGCCACTGCCACGGCCTGTCCCCGGTGTCCAATAGTGAAGACGGGGAGTGGCCCCATTGCCGACCGGATGTCCGTAACATGGGTCAGCAGCGATTGTGCATGCAGGCTGTCAATCACGTGGTTGTAGATGGGGAGAACACAGTGCCGGGGCATGTCCTCAACAGGCCGCAGGACTTCCGACGGTTCGATCAAGGATGACTCGCTGCCATCATGCTCAAGTATCGGATAATCCGATTTCATCTTCTTGCTTCCACCGTTCCGTCTTATACCGGGCGCGCTGTTCCGCTGATCCCTGCGGAGCCCGTTCTTAAGTTGATTCCAGCGCCACAACAGCAATCCACCGGGTGTCGTCTTCGAGGGGTGTGCCGGCCACATCAGACAGGAACTCCCTGATCTCAAAACTGTTTTCCTCAAACAGCTCCTTCAGAGATTCCGTGTTATAGCACTGATTCCAGACGTATATCTCGAGGACTCTTGCTTCCTCAATCACTGTGTACTTATCGCAAAGAAGATTCTCCTGCTCATACTTGTAAGTACTGGTGAACACATGGTGAGGGGCCGATGACCAAAATCCACCTGCCGAAGAAAACTCATACTGTGTTCTCTCGACAGCTTCTCGCCATTGCGCCATCGAAGCGACGTCAAGCAGCAATGCTCCCTGTTCAGGCAGTAGCGCCCGGGATACCCGGAGAAGTGTCCTTCTCTGATCGGGACTGAGCACTGAGAAGTCACCGCCGATCATAGTGATCAAATCAAACTGGTCGTCCAGCGAGAGTTGAAGATAGTCACCAAGAATATAGCGAATGCCCAGGTTTTTCTGTTTGGCCATAGCTCGGGCATAATGTATCGATCTTTCGGACAGGTCGACACCTGTAACCATGGCACCCCTTTCTGCGAAGCGCGTTGTCCAAAGACCTGGGCCGCACCCGAAATCGCATATTCTTGTCTTTCCAGGGACTATGAAGCGCGAAGATATCCAGTCGACAGACCTGTCAATGAACTCCGTGTTGAATGACGCAGCATCATGGCTCGGATCGAGGTGGGCATCGAGCATGCCCTTCGAAATGTGTTGATCATTCCAGAGCTGCGGCGACGTGTAGTATTCGAAAGGCTTGGATCGCCTGAGAATTCTCTCCAGTTCGGCAAACAGCTTCATCTCACGCTTCGTTTCTTCATTCTTCAGCATGACGCTGCAGGTCAGGCGTGCCGTCAGGCGTTGCCAGCACCTGCTGGTTGGCCTGTCTCCCGCCTTGCCACCATCCGGTTCACCGCATGCTGATGCGGAACGCCACTGGACATGCAGTCGAAGATCTCCTCCGTACAGAACTCTATCCTCCAGTCATGGTAGTAGGTCAGAAGCTCGCCTGAAAGCCATGTGTGGGCAGTCTTATCTGCATCGGGCGCCTTCGGGATGAATGACTTCCTGACGAACACCGAGAAGACATTCAATCCGCCGGAACAGGTATGCTCCTGGTAGTTGGCGAATAAGTCCTGCCGTAGTTCTGGGGGCACATATTGAAGCACGCCGGTGGAGAACAGCACATCGAAGGGCTCTGTGAGACGGAATGCGTTGATGTCGGCTACGAGGGCATTGATGCGCACGCCGGCGCCAGCGGCCAGTTGCCTGGTTTTCTCGACGCCCCTGGGTGACGTGTCAAAGGCCGTCACCTGGTAGCCATTGCGCGCGAAGAAGACGGCATTGCGGCCTTCGCCGCAGCCGATGTCAAGCAATCGGAGCGGCCGGTCAGGCGGTAGAAGCTGAAGGACCCGGTGGCACATCTGCGACGGAGCCTTGCCCCAGTAGTACCCGGGCTGCTCGTATCGTTCGTCATATGGATTCGTCATTTTAGGTCCTAGCGCACGATGGGGATCGGGCGCAACTACCTGCCTCGCCCGTATGAGCCCTGCCATTTGGCCTGGCAGCCCAACGCTCTGGGCGAGGCGCGCTGGGCATCATGCCTAATGCGTTCGTTGGTTAGGCCACTTCCATTCTCTCCACATAGATGTCGCGGCCGTGTCTCCGAACTGACTCGGTGGCCACCTTGCGGCAACCCAGCTTTGTGTAGAAGGGCACCGCGTTGAGTGTCGCCCTGACCACGATCGGGCGTACACCGATCTTGTCAACTGCGAAGCGAAACAACTCGGTTCCGTATCCTTTGCGGTGATCGTGCGGATCGACGAAGAGCCCCAGGACCTCTGAATCGGCAGTGTGTACAAAGCCACGAACTATGTCTCCGTCAATCAGGCTGTAAACGTGGGTCTGGGCAATGATGCTCGCCATCCCTTCCACTGACCGTCCCTTGTGCCAGATCGCGATGACCTCCGGCGGATAACTTGTGACACATCCGACCTCCGTCGCCCGAACCATGATGTCGAACAGGCGACCAGCTTGCTCTATTGTTGCTCCTTCGATTCTTATCATTACTGCCTTATCCACTCTCCAATCTAACGTCTCTTCTGTCTCGTTGTACACCCGCATCCCCACCTTCGCCAGAACACGATTTGATGCCAGGTTTCGCCTGTCTGTGCTTGGCGCTATGATGGCTCTGCACCTGGCATCTTGAAACGCCCACTCAATCAGTTTCTTCACCGCCTCAGTTGTATATCCCCTGTCCCGACAGGCTGCGTCGATGCCGTACCCGATCTCTGCCTCTCCTTGACTGTTCGGCAGCCCCTTGAAGCCTGCCAGACCAGCACCGTATTGTCTATCTCTCACGACGATCAACCAATACGTATACCACCGGTGCTCTGAAGGCTTGACCCCCTCCATCAGTGAGACTTTCGTCTCGATGGCTCGACGAAGCGGGTCTGTGACAATGTCACGCGAAACCTCAAACCCCAATTGCCGTTCCAAGTCCTCGGGAACTGTGACGTAGCACCGCAACTGATCCAGCGTGAGCGGGACAAGCCTCAATCGCTCGGTTTGTATTTCTATCATCAACACCGTTCCTCTGCTATCTATGGCCTCGCAACTATTCCTATATCCATTTCCTACGCCTCTCTACAGGCATGTACTGTATGGTGCCCCACTATGAAGTGTCAAGGACTTCCCAGTCTAGATCGTGTTGAAATGCGAGGGCTGATTCGGTGTAGTATTTATGGCATTGATTGTTATGCGCACTGAGGCCCTACCGCTCCACCTGTCTATTCCTGAGACTTGAGCCGGGCGACCATGATCACATCCCCACCCTCTCCTGTGTCGGAGAATGGCCGGCCGTCGTAGTCACCCAGGATCTGTGCCACCTCCATGCCAACGCTTTCGATCAGTAGCCGTATCTCACCTACAGAAGGGTAGTACTCTGCGGCAGGCGTAACGTAGGCTCGGGAGATCTTACCGTCGACGACTTCGAGTGTAAGGAAGTTCAGAACAGACAATCGCCGCTTTGCCTCATAGCGATTGTAGGTGAGGACCACATATCCCAGGCTCGGGGATTCCTGGTACACAGAAAGATCATAGCTGCCGTTCTTGTTTGACATCAGGCTTGCTGAAGGGAGCATGAAGTCCAGGATGAACTTGCCATATGGCTTGAGATGCCGGGACACCGAGCGAAAGCAGCCGCGTCTACTCTCGTCGTCAACCAAGGCGAACACGGTGTTGAGCCCGAGTATGACGAAATCGAAGAGCATGCCGAGAGCGAAAGCGCGCATGTCGGCCTCTACTTGCACCACCCTATCGCGCAGAGAGGCTGGTATTTTGCCTCGCAGGACTTGATGCATGTCACGTGAGTTATCGAGGGCATACACAGTGTGTCCGGACTCGGCAAGGGGAATCGCGACTCTCCCTGTTCCACTGCCCAGCTCAAGGACCGCGGCGGGAGTAGGTCCGATTGTCCTGAGGTAGTATGCCACATCACGCGTGCCGCCCTGCACAGAATCGTAGAGTCGTACACTGATGCCA
>Ga0209986_10005175_pt1 | contig 10865 bp, 16 predicted proteins | sample BlataG_FD_183168 | JGI IMG/M metagenome (GOLD analysis project Ga0209986, IMG submission 183168) | Deep subsurface microbial communities from Black Sea to uncover new lineages of life (NeLLi) - Black_00105 metaG (SPAdes) (version 2) | ecosystem: Environmental > Aquatic > Marine > Oceanic >...
TTCTACGGCACTCATCTGTTCATAGAGATTTGTGTCCTCAAAGCAAACACCCATATCCCCCTGCACCTTCTCAACGTTCTTGGCAACATCCATGCCAAGTAGTGTAGCCTTTCCGGCTTTGGGTCTGAGCTGCCCCGTCAGCATCTTAATGGCAGTCGTCTTGCCGGCACCATTAGGGCCAAGAAACCCCAGAATTTCACCTTCAGCCACGTTAAAAGTGACGTGGTCTACAGCAACCAATTCGCCATACCAGTAGGTCAGTTCCTCAGCAACAATCGCATCGCCAGCCATGTCATCTCCTTTCCCACTGTACGCTGGATTCAGCCTGTTGGAATTCTATTACATACCCGAATTGCCCATTTGGTCAATCAAGGATCAACCGCTATGCCCTTTCCCCACGTCGGGAAGCGCGTTCAGACGACCCTTGGACGCCAGTTCCTCAATGAGGATAGCACAGGATTCGACTGCCTGCGCGGCCCGTCGGTAGGCAAGGGTTTGAACTGGACCCCCTCAAGGCCGAGGAGCTCGGCGATCTCATAGAGAATCCGGGCCACTTGCCGGTTCTTCATCCTGGGTGGAGATGGGCAAACAGATTAGGGCAATTGACCGTCTCCATTCCTCCCCTCGTCATGAAGGTAAGAGTCAGTCCTATCATGCCGATCCTTTGGTCAAAACACAAGCAGTAGACCAAGTCGTCATAGCAAAGGAACATCGGAAATGCCACGGCCGGGGCTTGCATTCTAAGCCGCACCGCTCTGTGCCAATGGGCTCTCTAAGGCAAGGGCTCGATGCGGATTGTGCCGTTCGAAGTGCGAAGCGACATTGCGGCTTTGACCGGGGGGTTTAGCACCACGTCCCAGTGATCGCCCTCCGTGTCGCCGACCAAGGGCAGAGAGGAGCGTATGCCTCCGTCCTTTGCGTCAACTTCGAAGGAGACCGATGCGTCGGTGTGAATCCGCACCGTGATCGAGCCATTGCTTGTATGTAAGGTGTTGTCCATGCCAGACGGCGCGCCTTCGTAGCGGATCGCCCCGTTGCTCGTCTCCGCGTTCACCTCGCCGTCGATCTTCTCAAGATCGATGCTTCCGTTCGACGTGTCGGCCCGAACGTTTCCGACGATTCCCTCAAGATCGATACGTCCGTTGCTCGTGTCGGCGCGGATATCGCCGGTGACTTCCCACATCTCGATCTCGCCGTTGCTCGTGTCGGCGCGCACGTCGCCGGTCACCTTGTACAAAGTGATCGCACCGTTTGAGGTGTCGAGATCCAGACGCCCAGAAACCGCTTCGATGGTGATTGCTCCGTTCGACGTCTCTGCGTCGACCCGTGTTGAAATCGGGACCGTCACCTCGAAGCCAACGCCGCTGTAACGCCGTACGTCCTTCTCCTGATCCGAGGCTTGATAGCGTAGCCGAACGGTCTCACCGTCTTGTGTTACGTGATAGACGATCTCGTCCCGGCGCTCTTCCGCTTCCTCGAGAGTGTCCCCGCGTGTTCGAAGTGTGGCCACCACGTGCACCTCCTGCGCGCCCTCGACACCGCGGACGATGATCTCACCATTCGAGGTGTCCGCGTCGATTACGGCAGAGTCACCGACAGAAAACATCGCTTCTTCCGAGCGTGTGGCCTCAACCTTGGGCCACTGCTCCCCTTCCTCGTCACAGCCGACGAGCATCAAGAGCGCAGCTGCGACGACCAACCCGATAACAACTTGGATCAACGTTTTGTTCATAAAAGCCCTCCGTTGGATACCCCCCAGCTTGCTGGGGGGAGGAAAACGGAGATTCGCCAGATGCGAATCAGCTTGTTGTTCTTACTAGCGACATGTGCTCTCACAAGGATAACCCCTCAACGTCGGAGACGAGCTCCGACGCTACGAAAAGATGGATGTAGCGTCGCACCTTGTGTGCGACGTTATCTATGGTACAACACAGTGCTACATCGAACTGTGGCATAAGGACCAACTACGTTTAGACATCTAGCTTCTTGCCCTTCAATGCCCCGCAGCTTGCTGCGGAGTTCTTTACTTCGACCTCCTTAACGTCTCACCACGTGCCGGCGATGATCTGCCAGGCGAGTGCTCCAACGAACACGCACGCCACGCCACGTGTGGTGAAGCTCCGCGTGCCCGCCCACAGACGGTAGGCGAAGTATCCCAAAAGTGCCAGAACCAACAACCTAAGAACGATCAAAAATGCCTGCGTCATCCCTCCACCTCCTGCCAGATCCGTCCGGCGATGATCAACATAACCACGCTCAAGGCAAGCATAATCCACAGAGGCTCTTGGGCAACAGGAACGCCATTTACCGTAATCTCGAGCTCCTCGGGGGAGAATCGTTCCGCCAGTGCAGTTAGGCCCGCGTACATTCTCCATGTAGGAAGGGAGTGGGAAACACTGAGGATCCCGTCACCTATCCAGCGCAGGAGGAAGGGCGTTCCTGCGACCATCACGATCCCCGGGATCCAGCCTGGTCCCGAAAGCCTAAAGGCGCTTGAAAACACCATCAGAAGAAGCGTCCAGACGAGGAATGGCACCAGCACCGCGCCGATGCAGTAGAACGGCCCTGCAAGCAGGAGCTGCAGGACGCTTCCCGCATCGGGATGGATTCCAGCCTGGAGGGCGACCCACCACAAAAGCCCGCCGATGATCACGTAGTAGACGATCGCCACACCGAGCGCGAAAAGAAAGCGAGCGAGAATGTGAAGGTACCCAGACGGTGGGGTTAAAAGCAGAATCTGATACTGCCCACGTCGCGTCTCCCCGCGAATGCGGCCGATCATGAAGCAGAGCACGATGACGCCTACGAGCGCCGCAATCCCCACGATCGCCACCCGGATCCCCGCACGTTCTCCGACATCGGTCACTGTGACCTGGTTTAGTCCCCAGAACCAGAACAAAAGCGACCCCAAAAGCGCTGCCGCCCACACGCGGCTTCGCCGGTATTCCAGCCATAAAAGTGTCGCAAAGCCTTTCATCCCAGCACCTCCCTGAAGGTCGAGACCACGCTCTTTCCCTCCTCGCGAAGCGCCTCGGCTTTTGTGTCCAGGGCAACGCGGCCCTCTTTCAGGAAGACCACCCGCTCGAACAGTCCCTCGGCTTCCGCAACCTCGTGAGTGGAGAGGACGATCGTCGCGCCCGTTCGCCACTCACGCACGAGCGACTTTAAGATCCGCTCGCGGGAGATAAGGTCAATCCCGGCCAACGGCTCATCGAGCAGATAAAGCTTCACGTCGCGGGAAAGCGCCATCGCCAGACGCAAACGTCCCCGCTCGCCTCTGGACATTGCCTTGGTCTTGCGCCGTGGAACCTTCAGAAAATCGAGCAGCTCATGATACCTCTCCGGCTGAAAGTCTTGATACAGCCCGGCCATGAACCGCTCGCCGTCTCTTGGCGTCATCCAGGCATAGAGGGCGTCCGTCTCACCAAGGTAGACGAGTTTAGCGCGATTTGCCCGCGGCGGGCCGCCGAGGACCGTGATCTCCCCCTTTGTGGGAAAGAGCAAGCCGGCCATCAGTTTCAGCATCGTCGTCTTTCCACTTCCATTGAGGCCCAACACACCTAGGACCTGACCTTCGTCGATATCGAGCGTGAGGTCGCGCACGCCCTCGGTTTTAACGTAGCGTTTGGTCACCTCACGAAGCTGTGCCAGCATCGAGTACCTCCTTCAACATGCTTATTGCTTCTTCTTGTGAGACATCAAGCGCTTGAACCTCTGCCGCGTAGCGCTTCGCCGCCTTTCTTAGTATCTCCTTCTTCGTCCTCATCACCGGCGCATCGGCCCGAATGAACGTCCCCAAACCACGGCGTGTCTCGATTATACCTTCGAACTCCAACCTGGAATACGCGTGCACCACCGTATTCGGATTCACTCCCAAGACTTGCGCCAACTCTCGCGCCGAGGGCAGCTTATCGCCCGGCCTCAAGTCTTCCCGCGCCATCAGCCGCCGCACGTTCTGCCCGATCTGCACGTAGATCGGCCCAGCCTCCATGTCGATCGTCCACGACAATTTTCCTTGCATGGTGCACTAGTATACTAAGACACTAGAGAGATGTCAAGTAATAGCTCGAAGTTCCAGAAAGCCACGTTCGAAGTGCGTTCTATCGCTGGGTTTCATTGCGGCGTCGGGGAGATCGCATGCTGGTGTGATCTGCTGGCTATTGAAGAGGTTTCCCGGCGGCTAGAGTTGACATTAGCTACTTGTGGATATATTATATTGCAGGGTTGCACGATAATTATTGTTGCGAGGACGCTACGCACCCTCGCAACGGGGCTTCGGCTTACCATCCGCTGCTGGTCGGCGCGTAGCGCCGTCCATCAACGGATCCAGCGGACGGACTCCGTTGCGAGCAAGCTCGCGCTCCATCCACCGCTGATCCGCGGCTTGTTAGGCGACCAAGTATGGTAACAGCGAAGTGAGGTCCATCAATGGCTAAGAAAAAATCGAAGAGAAAAGGAGCGCCGAAGGCTGCCGAGAAGCGTGGCAAGAAAGCCAAGAGAAACTCATCTTCGAGGAAGACGATAGCAACGCCTCCTTGGTTTAGGTCGCCCTTCTGGCGTCTGCAACATCGACTGTCGCCATTCTCACTTCCCTTCGCACCCAGTCCGTCTGACTTGCGAGAATGGAACGTGGAGATTGTGCCTCCAACGTTCTCCCCCGCGAACCCGCTTCCCGCAAACGGCAAACTGCAGGTGAGCCTTCACCGGTTGCTGATTGAAGTTGGAATAGCGCAGACCTTGGCCACCTCGTCCTGGGACCCTAGGTCATGGTTTGCACTTTATCGATATGGATGGGATTTTGCTGGGACCGCCCCACTCTTGCGGTTCTATTCAGGAGTGCTCAAGAAGGATCCTCGTCTGACTGCGGTGGGATCGGAGGAAATCGCCACAGGGATAACCTGCTACCTCTTGCGAGAACATTTTGATCTTGATCATATTTCGGATGCATATGAATGCATTCGGCGAAAGGAGCTGACCTATGTAAACCCTGGTTCAAAAAAGCGCCCGGATTACTTCTGCGAGGACTCCCAACATCTCACCGTTCTGGCCGAGAGTAAGGGGGCTACGGGAACTAAGAGCAAAATAATGCCCAAAATCGATCCAGAAGGTTGGAGGCAGGTCCAGAATGTTACGCCAGTAAACTTACGCCTGAGGAACCAATGTGGTCGTGTTGTCATAGGGACTCACTTTTGCGTCGGTGGTTCTCATCCCCGGTCCGAGACCACTTCGATTATAAAGGACCCGGATGGCGAGCCGAGTCAGGAGCGGAATTCAGAATCTGATATGGTGATACGCCTAGCCTATGCTAAAGCGCTACGATTCATAGGGCGTGACCCTCTTGCTGACCGCCTCCTTGCTAGGGGCGAATTTGCCGAGCCATTCCCTGGGATCGAGAACATACGTCCGCTTCTACCTGGGGACTTGCCGATTCTGCCGTTGGGCCTGACTCCATTCGGAGACGTAATTGGTCTTTATGAACCGACGGCCAAGGCTTTGTTTTCCCGAGCCACCGGCTCCATACGAGAAGCGGTTACTGAGTCGCTAAGGGGATTTCGAGACGGGCGCACAGCACTCCATTCGGTTGGATATGCCTTGCCCAATGGCGTAATTGTCATCCATAAATCGGATGAGCTGATCTAGGGAGTCTACAATGGCGAAACCATTATGGAAGCGTAACCAAAGGGGTCAAACCTTCATTCTTCGCATCTCCTCCGTTCAGGGCGAGTAGTGCTTCGCACGGCATCCAGATGGACTTGCTCGAAAAGCTTCATGGCTGTAGGCTGTCGTGCGAGAGTACCAATGTCAATATGACGAAAGAAAGGGAAGGGTGGAGTAGGCGGGAATGGCGATTGTGATGATCAGCACGCAGTGGCGATACATTGCTGGTTTGGACACCGATTCATGGTTAGACGTCGATCAGCACGACTTCCGGTCGTGACATGGAGATAACAGAGGTCACAAGATCCAAGATACTGGATCAGCTACTGCTGTCTGAACGGCCGTTCTATGGCCGTATGGATCTGGTTGCATTCCTTGAGCGCGTCTGGCCCCTGTCATCAATGCCTTCGACGGATACCCGTTTCAGTGATGCCAGCGGTGACATCTGGCAGCACATGGTCAGGAACGACGACTGGACGCCTGAGTTCCTCCTGACAACTAGGCTGAATCTCCTCAGGTCTGACGACGAAGAGTTCCTGCGATTCTTGGCGATGTGTCTACATCCTCTCGCCGTTCAGGATGAGGAAGAGGCACAGGAGTTGGCCGATACCTTCAACAAGCATCTCGAGATTGATGGCTATCGCCTGGTTGTCACGTCACATATATCGGGTAAGCCGCTGTATTCAGGAATGGAACTGGAGGCATCCAAGCATGTGGGTGAAGAGTCGGCAGTCTACGAGATCGTCCTCTCATTCGCAGGCGAGGATCGACCGTACGTGGAACAGGTTGCTGGTGTTCTCAGCCATAGCGATGTAAGCGTTTTCTACGACAGGTACGAGGATGTGACCCTATGGGGGAAAGACCTGGCTGAGCATCTTGAGAAAGTCTATAGATCAGCTCGCTTCTGCGTGATGTTCATCTCGAAGCACTACGCAGACAAAGTCTGGCCAAACCATGAGAGGAGAAGTGCTCTCGCTAGGGCGGTCAAGGAGAAGGAAGAGTACATCCTGCCAGCGAGGTTCGATGACACGGAAGTGCCAGGAGTTAGACATACGATTGGCTACGTAGATCTCAACGACACAACGCCGCAGAGGCTGGCCGAGATGATCCTGAGGAAGCTAGGGCGCAGAGTTGAGACGTGAAGACGTCTAACCAGCGCATCGAGCGGACGGCTGCAACCCGCCGCTTCTTTGTCTCTTGGGTTGCTCAGGATCATCTCCATTTGACCGCCGCCGCTCACGCGCAGTCGTTAGGCCCCCGCATCCAAAGTGGAGGAGCCCATCATGCCAGACGAGGCTGCACTGATCGCCGACACAATCACTCACATGCGGGACAACCTCGCCGGGACATCGATTTTCCTTCTGGTCCTCAATCACCCACGATTTCCAGCAATACTCGAATCGTTTGGCATAGACCCAGGCTCCACAATGGGATTTAGCCGCAAGGATGGCACCAAACATCCGCCACTTGATGTCCACGAATTCGAGGGACACATACCTTATCTCCAGGGCTTGGTCCCTGGCTTTTGATTACCAAAGAAGGCGACCTGTCAACGCCTCGGCCAGATCCTCCCGGTCGGGGGCTTTCTGGATGGTTCTGCAATTCGGGGGGCATCTCTGAAAGCGCGCGCCGTTTCGTGGGGAGCAGTACTTTGCTCGGCAGGCCCGATGGACTTGGTCGAACAGCTTCATGGCTGTATGGTGGCGTGCACGAATAGCAATGTCAGTATGAGGGAAGGAAGGTTAGAATGGTCGGGAAAAGAAGTAGCGGCGAACGGTGCCCGTCGGCGCTATGGTGCAGATTCGCACACTAATCATTGTTGTGCGGATCATGGAGGAGTGAGCTGTGACGACAGATACCCTACGGAGGACCATCGCGGAACTGGTAAAATCCGTGAACCTCCTCTACAGGAATGGGCTTCATATCCCGTCTGTGATGATGACTTACGCGGCCATCGACATTCTCGCTGCACTCGCCCGGCCGGCCAACGCCCAAGAGACGAGCGGTGCGAATTTCCGCGCTTGGGTGGACCAATACCTGCTGCCCGGCAGTCGCCTCAAGTGCAATGCTGACGACATCTGGGGAGCCCGGTGTGGCCTCCTGCACGCCTACGTTCCTGAGTCACGGCACTCCCGTGATGGCAAGGCTCGCAAGCTCGTCTATGTCATTGGAGTTCTAGATGAATCCGCGCGTGGCACGACTCAATTCGTCTTGGGCGAATACGTTACCGTTGTGTCGCAGGATCTGTTTGACGCCCTGTCAAAGGGGTTGCAGCGGTTCATGGACGCATTTGAGGCCGACCCGGAGTTACGGGATCGTGTTGCGCGTCGTACGTGTGAGTTCCTCGTGCCCTGGGCGCCAACGACGGAACAGGCGGAGTAGCGGCGAGACCGCTCAACAACACGCTCAAGCTGGCCGCTCTCATGAGTTGTTGGCACAAGGTCGCGTCAGCTGAGCGTGGACGTTAGGTGGCCGCAAAGTGAGCTTATTGCGAATGGAGTAGCATTTGGGCAAGCGAAAGAAAGAGCCTAGAAAGCCTACCAATCCGTACGGGTACGTCGCATTCAGCAAGGACGGCTCTGTAAACAAACGAATGTTCCAGTTGTCCGGTAAGAAAACGCTCCAGGAGGCAGAGGTTGTCGACGTATTCGCTTCAGGATTCAATAAGCATTCGGAGGGAAGAGAAATATCTGATATAAAGCCTCTGCCTGAGAATGATCAAGACTTCGATATGCAGGTCAATGGCGTATCGACACTTCTGCAGGTGACTGAACTTGTAGACCGAACATTTGTGGCACCTTTGACCGCGGATGAATACAACGCCTGCGAATACGATGAGTACATTCAAAAGGGTTTTGGGGAAATCCCTTGCGGCATCAATAAAGAGGCTCGGGATAAGGTGTTGGCAGGATTGATCCGCATGAAAATAGATATGCACTACACAATTGAGCCCGGCAAGAAGTTCTGGCTGCTGATATTCTCTACACACACGGATTATTGGACCGAACATTCTGAGGCTGGGGTAAGGCGCACGAGTACAGCGTTAGACACTGCCCGCGCTGAACTCGGGCTAATGGACGATGTCCTATTTGATGAGATCTGGTACACAAACCTAATAACAAAACCTATACGGATATGGCCGGCCACCTAACAAGGCAATGGAGCGGACCCGAAAACCGTTGTCTGGTATTTGTAAGTGAATTCGAGGGACATATACCTTATCTCTGGGGCTTACGGTCTGACTTCTGCTTGCGGAGAATGCGACTTGTCAGCGCCTCGGCCATAGGTACGAAGATTGGGCCTTGTCTTTTGGTGGCGTCCACCTTTAGGACCGGGTGCCCAAATCCTCCGATTGTCTCTAGCTTTTCCCCAGATCCAAGAAGATCCTACCGGCCTGCACTTCGAGCGCTGCGCCTTGGGTCAGCAACGACGCAACGTTTTCTACAGTTTCTTTGTCGAGTTCGCTGCTGCCGCTCGCTATCGCGTTGACTTGTTGATAGTGGCCGCCGGCCTGCTCGAGGAGTTTCGCCGCCTTGAGGACGTCCTCGTCTCCTGCAAACCGTTCCTCAAGGTACGCCGCGTTGTCCGACCGAGTATAGGGCAGCGTTTCCAGCGCCCACGGGTTGGTGATGCGTTTGTCTTTCTGGATCTGATCAGCGAAGCGCCGGATAGCGGCGGCTCCACGGAAACTACTGCTGGTTAGTTGAGCTTCGGGCGTTTCATCGCAACTCAGCGTACGAAAACGTCGAACAGATACCAAGTTACCTCGAGTTTGGCACCCAAAGGCTTGTTACTCCGTGACCGATGTGACATGAGCACGTGGAATAGACGAGGAGGTAGAACGCCTCCGGCCTACACCAATACTGGTAGCCCTCTCTTGGACTTCACCTGATCCAGCCCCAGGTGCGAGATGTAGCCCACAGGCACGCCTATCACGAAACCAGACATGACGAACATCAGTAACCCAAGGATTCCAAGTCCATACCATTGACAGGTCCCCTCTGCGTATTCGGCCTGCCATTCCAGCAATTCGGTTCCGGCCTCTCTGAGAGCATCTCGGACCTGTGGGCCATAGCTCGCCAGAGCTAGGCTCATACCCGTTCCCAGCGTGACAGAGTGTGCAAAATGCCTGTGGTTGGGATGATGTGCGGGCTCAATCATATCCGGGAGTCTCCCTCCACATCCTCCCCCCACTGCAAGCCCCAGTGCCTCAGCAAACGCCTGGGCAGGCGGCAGTCCTCGGGTAGTCACTGTGGCGACCGCCATTGATGCTATGATGCCACTGTAGATGTGTTCTTGTCTATTGGACATATTCACCACCCAGCGATGATTATACCACAACGAGTCGGTCAATTCCCTGGAAACCACGATACCCCCTTCCCTAAATTCGAGGAACATACCTTATCTCGGAGGACGTGAGGGCTGGCTTTTGCTTCCGAAGAATTCGATCTATTAACACCTCGCTCAGATCCCCAATCGGGAGTTGTGAACGGCTGGAATGAGGGCGTTTTACTAGAAATGAACTGGGTTCACGAACTGGGCTCCGGAGTCTCTGCGATTGTCATCTTCTTTCATAAGATGTAGAGTCGATTCATACCTGACAGGGCGGAAAGGGGGAGGCATGGACGAGGTTCATATGGTTGGTTCCCATCAGTCGGCCAGAGGCCTTTGGGGACTGCTAGCGCTCATTGTCTTTGTGGTGGCGATCGCGTTTGGGTTATCGCAGTGGAATCGCTCGATGATGGGTCCCTTCCCGCACGTATCGTTGGCGCAGATTCGTCTGCAGCAGGCGGTCTTTCTGGGTGCGATGATCGTTCTCTTCTGGCAGACTCTTCGTGTAGGCCGCAGGGCTAAGTGGGTCGCCATTTCGTTTGTTGCGCTTGGTGTCATCATCCACGTCTACCGCATAGTTACATTGGGCATCCTTGCCGACGGTGGTAGTACCGTCTCATTCTCGAAGATTTTCACGGAATACTCCTATCCCGTCTCCATCCTCTACTACTTGCCCTGGATGGGAGCCTTCGCATTGTTGGATGTTGCGAGGTTGCGGCGCTGGATCGACCGACTCATACGCCCTGGCCTACCTGTGCTTGCTGTTGCCGTGTTCCTCGCGATCTACTACGGGCTGCGTCGATACACGAGCTGGGCGGGTTCTCAGGCACTGGACTACGGCCGTCTTTGGCCATTGACACTGGGAGCCCACAACA
>Ga0209986_10005176_pt1 | contig 10864 bp, 6 predicted proteins | sample BlataG_FD_183168 | JGI IMG/M metagenome (GOLD analysis project Ga0209986, IMG submission 183168) | Deep subsurface microbial communities from Black Sea to uncover new lineages of life (NeLLi) - Black_00105 metaG (SPAdes) (version 2) | ecosystem: Environmental > Aquatic > Marine > Oceanic >...
CAACTCTCTAAGTATGACCGCCGGTCTCAGTGCTTTTACGGGCATAGCACATTACACAAGCGTACCACAAGATAAACTCACAGAGCTGCTCTTTACTCTTCGTGCGCTGGTCGGCGAGAATAAAGCCAGTATAAGGTCACGACCCCGCGTAGCCACCCTCAATGGCCAAAAAGCTACTATAGATATATCTCTCGATGAATACTTTACCGTTGTTACAGACCTCTATGGTTCGACAGGTACACTGCGGACAGAACTTGAGATAATCAAATCCGGCGTGTCATTAGATATAACACCGCACATAGGTGATAATAACGATATTACAGTTGATGTTATTACCGAAGTCAGTGATGTAGCTTCTCGTCAGAACCAGATAGCGGGAAACGAGTCAGGCGACCTGCCGATAGTGCGACGTCGCAAGGTTGACACCTGCGTCCGTATCAAGCAGGGCGATGCTATTGTTATAGGAGGCCTTATCGAAACTCAGGAACGCAGCGAGAACAAAAGCGTTCCTATTCTTAGTTTAATTCCTCTTCTGGGCGGCATCTTTAAGACTGTGGACAACATTACAGTGGAAAAGGAAGTAATAATCTTCATTACCCCGCGGCTGGTGGAGGAAGGCAAAAATCCACTTTCCGACCGACACGATTTGCTCAATGTGGAGCAAGAACTTGAAGCCCTGCGGGAGGGAATTGCCCCGCTCGACACCCAGGATCCAAATTGTCATCCGTCAGGAGCTGTCGGAGTCAACGTAAATAACGAGGGTGATTCTTTACGTAAGGACTCCTCGTGAACAAATGAAGTTAAGAGTAAGCCATATCATTGTCGTTATTATAGTCGCTCTGATTTGTTCTTCTCTGCTTATGGGTGAAGATTTTATGTACTGGGAGAGTAATTTCGCCTCGATTGTACTGCCTAACATCACGACACAAAGTGGAGGCCAGTCTGGTGGCTCGAGCATTACGCTCTTCACGAGTGGCGACGCGGAAATCTCCGCCGACAATACTGATGCAACCAGACTTACCGAACCCGGTGGCGACAGCTTATACACAGAGTACAAGCTCGAGTTTGACGGCGACGGAGCAAGCAAGACCGGTGGCCCAACGGTTGATTTTACCAGTTATGATTCATTTCTAAACTCCCCCGTTCCCGTCACGTATGTACCAGATGACAACGATGTAGAAGTGACGCTTTCTGTCAGGGCGAGCAATTACCCCGGTCAACTGGCTAATGCGGGCGAATATACCGCCACACAAACCCTGACAGTTCATTGGGTCGGCCCTTAAAGAGTTAAGAAAAATCGAGCCTAAGACACTTGGTAATCACTCTGTAATTAACCACGCCATGGCGCATCAGGGTCATCGACCTCGAGGTCGGGCATGACCCAGTCCTTGTGGGGCTCCTGCCTGGTCTCGCCTATCGGCCACACATACAGTTACGGCAGTGCTTAAGCCGAGGACCACCGCGATGGACACGATGCGAATCGGCAATGCGTTGACGTGTATTGCTTCCATGAGCTTTCTCTAATCACTTTAGCATGCAACTATCTAACAATTCTCTCAAAAAGTCGGATATTAGTTCGTGAAGAGTTCTTCAATTTTCTCCACCACACGCCTGCTCATACCGAATTTACAGAAACAATGTTACACTAACGCCACGTCCCTGTGACCGACAATATCCATACATACGGAAACTTATCTCTCGTTGCCCCACAGTTGGCTGTCATTGCCATGGCCTTTTCGCCATTCATGCCTCCACTTGTGAATGTCAGCAGGTTGGATGAACCGTTTCGGTTTCCTTGATTCCTTGTCCGGGATGGGAGAAAGTTTCGCCAGAGGCGGAGCTTGATACCAGTAAGCAACGCTCGCCAGGTCCAGTGTAAGGCAGTTGTTGTGTCCATGTTCGATGCTGAACTTCAGAGATTTATCGAAGTATATCGGGTCACTAATGTGGAACCGGTATACATGGGTCCTCCCCAGCCAGCCCAGCTCATCGTTGACTCGCGCATACCCGTAGTATGGATGGGTGAACAGAGTTTTGGGACACCAGGAAGTATTGAAATAGTCTTCGGTCCCGGTGCCGTGCAGAGTGGGCATCCGGTCTCCGTCAATGAATATCATATCGTCGCCCTCGCCGTACCACATGGTAGTTGGAGAGTGCACGTAGTAATTCACGCCCACGAAATGGCCTTTGCCCTTGATGTCAGCAATGAGATAATTGTCTTCACCCCGTGGGTTCCTGCCTTGTTGTCCCAGCGTGCGCCACTCGTTTTCGCCTTCCGGCAAGGCCTCTGTCAGTTCATGGTTGTACCATGCACAGAAACGGCCCATGTTTTTTGGCAGTTCCTTTACTTCAATGTAGTCAACATAGTAATAGAAGGCATTGATATTCCTGCCCGTTTGGTTCTCTATCTCAATTCTCGCGCCTTTCGAAAAAGGCATCACGAAATACGAGACAAGTGCTCGACCTTCTTTCGGCCCGACGGCAAGTGGCAGACTAACAAAGGAATAGCTCTCGTTCCACCCCTGTCCGAAAAAGGGACCGATCGGTGATTCCACGGAAGCAAATGGATTACCGTCCCAATACATTCTCAATATGATGTCATTTCTGTTGAGTTGTTCCGGAGGAGGCGCGATCGTAATCCAGATATGATTGATCATGCCCGCCCCCTTCACATTGAAGAGTTCCTTGATTTCCCCGGCTTTGATGTTCTCGAATCGGTCGTTGTTGCCACCTGTTCGGTCATAGCTGCTGACTCGTCTTGTTTTGAAGTCGGTTTGGATTCTGGCAAGGCCGGACAAGTCACTGTGGTCTTGGGCTGCAATCGACTCGATAGAACCGATAGCCGGCAAAAAGCTCAACATCAAAATCAAAAAACGTCCGCTCATTGTTGTTACCTCCTTTCGGTCAGGTGTGCCCGGGCAAAAAACCATGGGCCATATTTATCTGTATAGGTCTGTCACTGTCTCAGACTCACTTGGCTGAGTACCCGATACATCACTCGTTTATGTTATCCTATGAAATGGAACGACTTGTATCAAGTCATAAAGCTCGGTGTAAACCTCTCTTTTTTCATGTTTCCAACTCTTTTATTATTTATCTGCCTTAGCTGCTTTGTTCTATTTATTGTATTATCTCCTATCTAATGTCACGATTGGTTATAGATGTTTTCCGCTCAACCTTACATTACTATTGAGTCATTGGAGGTCTCTTCAAAGGGCTCGGATTATAATCCGCGGGTTTTTCCGGTTTGACTTGTTCTTCCGGAATATAGTTACCAGCGTCGAAAAGGGGCCAGTCATCTGTCCTAAAAGGAGATGCGGGGATGCCCTCTTTGTTGTAAAGCAGGTTTCTGTGGGAAGGATTCATGGCCCAGGCGTAGCGAACCGCCACCGGAGCCGGAATGCCTTTCGCTGAAACGATGACCGAATCGTGTTTGATTACCGCATCGGCCCAGACGAAGTTCCTGTCTTTACCAGCGATAGCGAAGCTGTCCAGCGGTCCTTCTTTGCCTGTCATGAGACCGGAGCCGACAGAATCAAATGTCAAAACGATATTATTGCCTTTAACATGATGAGATTTGTAGAAGGGGCCGTATTCAACGAAATCCTTGCCATAAGTTCTCTTTAAGGCCAGATAAGCTAAACGCAGACCGATGGGCTTCTTGTCTTTGGGGTGAAGAAGAATATCGTCGCCCGTATCGATCGCGACTGCCACACCAGTGTTCGGTACGGACTGGGCGACAAGACGCATCATTTCGCGACTGACGGCCCAGGCCGCATCGGGCTCGACCGGTGCGGTTTGCGCCGGAAGCCAGCTGGGCAATTGTACGAAGTAAAAAGGGAAATCTCCGGCCACATTGCCCTCGGACATCTCATGCCAAGAGGAACGATAGTAGCCGATAAGCAGCGGCAACTGATTGACGTAGTTGGCGGCCTGCGCAACATCCTTGGCGTTTCTTTCGCCCTGATACCAGATGACGCCCCGAATGCCGTAGGGGCGGACAGGGTAAATCATCCCGTTGAATATATTTCCCGGGTATTGATGCCCCCAATTGCTGGGGGTTCTTAACTTGGGTTTCCCCTTTCGCACGCCCTGCTTCCAGCTTCCGAGGGCTCTTTCGAGTTGTTTCTTTGCCGCTGCCTTATCATAGGCTGCCGATTCCGCGTCCATCTCCTCGACGATTTTGCGGGTCCGGGGATCATCCATCTGAATCGCTTTGGGCATCCAACCTTCAATAGGCGTTCCGGCATAAGGCTGCAGCACGATGCCAAAAGGGATTCGGAGTTCTTGATGCAGTTTTCGGGCGAAGTAAAAGGAGACGGCGGAGCATGTGGCCGCGGTTTCCGGTGCGCAGGGGGTCCACTCGGCTATGCAATCTTCTTGTGGTTCATGACTGTGGCATCTTTCCGAACGGAATATGCGGAAATTCGGGTAATTGGCGGAGGCGGAATCTTCGGCTCCATCAAACGTCGCGCTGAGCCTCCATCCCATATTCGACTGTCCCGCGCAGAGCCACACTTCGCCGATCATTACGTTGTTGATGGTGATTTCATTCTTGCCTTTGATCGTGAGGGTGTAAGGGCCGCCATACGATGGCGTATTGAGACAGACCTTCCATTTCCCGTTGTCGTCGGCGGTTGCCGAGGCATTCTTGCCCCAACTTCCTGCGACCGTTACCGTCTCGCCCGGATTGGCCCAACCCCAAATAGGCGCCCCCATCTGCTGTTGTAACATCATGTTATCACCAACAATAGCGGGAAGCCTCACGTCGGCGGTCGCAGTGGATGCCAGGAGGACTAGGCACCACACTAACATTATTTTCAATCCAGCACGTCTTTTCATTGCATTATCTCCTATCTAATGTCACGATTGGTTACATCATGTTAGTCCGCCGCCGCGCCCAATGCCAAAGTCTTAGAAGCTCTAACAAAACCTGACTCTAAAATGAGGAGTCGCTTCAAGAGTCTATTTGAATAGATTCCTCGGCTGCGCTCGGAATGACAAATTAGGTTTTGTTAGAGTGCCTTAATAAAATCTCGCCTATCGATCATATCAATTCCTCTCAATTATGCTTATCTTTTCTAACCTTCATCGTTTATTTCTCACTTAGTGCGTCTAACAGAATGAGATATTTGAAACAATGAGCGAAATGAAATGCTTGATACTTGCAGCAAAAGCCAGATTCTTCGCTTCGCTCAGAATGACAGTTGGTCCAGACATTCATTTTGTTAGGTGTTCTTAATATGTGGATACCTTTGAAGTTGAAAACTATGAACAGGCTAATAACATTTTCGCTTCTGGTGATTGCATCACTTGCCGTTTCGGTCCAGGGAAAAGGACTGGAGATACTGAATTGGAGCCAACTCCCTGAACTGCCGCCACTGCAAGGGCAGGCAATACAGCCGGGTCTTGCCGGTCCTTTTTGCGGAATTCATAATGATGCTTTGATAGTAGCCGGGGGAGCCAATTTCCCTCGACCTGTCTGGGAGTCGAAAAAGGTATGGCATGATGATATCTATGTGCTCGTAAAAAAATCCGGAGGCTCTGCCCCGGGCGATGGGTCCTATCGTTGGATAACAGGTTTTAAGCTTGGAAAACCCATCGCCTACGGCGCTTCTGTTTCGAGCAGGCATGGGGTTGTATGCATCGGCGGCAATGACTCCGAACGGACATATTCGCAAGTTTTCCTGTTGCAATGGGACACGGATAGCAAGGATATCACAAGAACCTCGCTGCCGAGTCTGCCGGATACCTGTGCGTATTCCAGTGCCGCCATCATCGGCGACAATATCTATGTGGTGGGTGGAACAGCCGGCCTGGGGCTCGAAACAGCCAGGAGGAATTTCTGGTCCCTGGATATGTCAAGACTCAATGACCCGGGCTCGTTCAAATGGAAACAGGTTCTTCCCTGGCCGGGGCCGTCTCGGGCGTTTGCTATCGCCTCAGCACAGCACAACGGCACAACCGATTGTCTCTACGTCATAAGCGGTCGCCGGATGAACGCCGAGGCGGGAGGTAGTGCACAGGTGCAGTTTCTCACAGATGTATATGAATTTACGCCGGCAAACTATGAACCGGAAAAATACAATCCTGAAAACGGTACCTATACGGGCAAAGTCATTCCCTGGCGAAAGCGTAAAGATGTTCCTCGGTGTGTAATGGCTGGTACCGGTATGAATGTGGGACAAAGCCATATTGTCGTGCTTGGCGGCGCCGATGGCAGCCTCTATCACAAGGTCGATGAACTAAAAGACGACCATCCCGGTTTTCCAAAGGAAGCTCTGCTATATCATACAATCACCGATACCTGGACAAGCGCTGGTTCCATTCCAATCAATCATGTAACTACCACAGCCGTCCGTTGGGGGACTGACCCGGTGAGTGACCCAATAGTCATTCCCAGCGGTGAAATTCGCCCCAGAGTTCGCTCTCCAAAGGTGTGGCAGGTTCGCCTGCTTAGGAGTGGCGAGCGTTTTGGGGTCGTCGATTTTTCTGCGATTGGAATATATTTGTCGGCTATGATTGGTGTCGGCGTGTTCTTTTCTTTTCGCAATAAGAATTCAGATGACTTCTTCCGCGGCGGCCAGCGTGTTCCCTGGTTGGTGGCGGGATTGAGCATCTTTGCGACCATGCTCAGTTCCATCACCTTTATCGCCATCCCGGCCAAGGCCTATGCCACCAACTGGGTTTACTTTATGTATAATATGACGGCAATTGCTATTACGCCTTTGGTTATTCTGTTGTTCCTTCCCTTCTTTCGAAAGATCAACGCGACAAGTGCCTATGAATACCTTGAAAAACGATTCAACCGACCAGCGCGCCTCTTTGCCAGTGCGTCTTTTATTTTTTTCCAAATCGGACGAATGGCGGTAGTGATGTATTTACCGGCTCTGGCTCTGGCGGCGATAACGCCTATGTCGGAGCATCAGTGCATTTTCTTGATGGGAATGTTAAGTATCATCTATTGCACAATGGGCGGGCTTCAGGCCGTCGTGTGGACCGATACAATACAGACTTTTGTTCTTATGGGCGGGGCATTGGTCAGTCTTGCATTGATAGTTTCCCGTATAGACGGCGGTGTTGGCGGTTTTATTTCGACCGCCGCAACTCACAATAAATTTCACATGATAAATTGGGATTTTTCTTCAATGAGCTTTGCAACAACAGCTCTGTGGGTGGTTGTTTTAGGTGGAATCGCACAGAACCTGGTTCCATATACGTCCGATATGGCCGTCGTACAGCGGTATATGTCTGTTCGGGATATGCCCAGTGCGAGAAGAGCTATCTGGACGAATGCGATTGCCGTCCTGCCGGCTTCACTTCTGTTCTTTGGGGTCGGTACGGCGCTGTTTGTCTTTTACCAGCATAATCCCGGCCGACTCGACCCTGTCTTTAAGACCGATGCCATCTTCCCGCTTTTCATTGCGCGTGAACTTCCAGCCGGTATCGCCGGCCTGGTCGCGGCCGGAGTTTTTGCAGCGGCGCAATCAACGATTTCCACGAGTATGAACAGTACCTCCACGGCACTGGTTACAGATTTTATCCGGCCATTGAATCTAATCCAATCGGAGCGAGGATACCTGCGACTTGCCCGTGTATCTACATTTATCCTGGGTGCCTTGGGGATAGTTTTGGCCCTGTTGTTTGCTTCATCGGATATCAAATCGCTCTGGGACCAGTTTATGAAGATACTTGGACTGTTTGGCGGTTCTATGTGCGGACTGTTCTGTCTGGGGATATTTACCAAAAGAGCAAATGGACCGGGGGCGATTATTGGAGCTTTGGCGGGAGCGGCCGGAGTGTTTCTTGTGGAGCAGTACACAGACGTCCATTTATTGCTTTATGCTTTTGTGGGGATAGCGTTCTGCTGCATTTGTGGTTATTTTGCAAGTGCAATGTTTCCAGCTTCGAAAAAATCTATTGCAGGACTGACCATATATACACTTGAAACCCGGATTTCCCAGGTAAATCCGCGTAAAAAGTAAGAAACTAATAGTATAACGTGTAAATGGGATATATGAAATAGATCATGAAGATAGTAGTGCTCGATGGATATACACTTAATCCCGGTGATCTTAGCTGGGGAGATATGAAGGCTCTTGGTGAATGTACGATCTACGACAGGACACAGGCTGAAGATGTCCTCGCTCGCTCCGGTGACGCCGAGATCATATTGACTAATAAGACGGTATTGAGCGGAGATACGATTAAGCAGCTTAAACATCTTAAATATATTGGCGTTCTGGCGACCGGGTACAATATAGTAGATGTCGAAGCGGCTTTTAAGCGAGCTATACCTGTCACCAATGTCCCGACATACGGCACTGATTCTGTGGCTCAAATGGTCTTTGCACATATATTAAATCTGACGCAGAATGTTGCGCACCACGCACAAACTGTAAAAAACAGGCGATGGAGCAGAAGCCCGGATTTCTGTTACTGGGACATGCCCTTGGTCGAACTCAACGGCCTAACTATGGGAATCGTTGGCCTTGGACGCATTGGCAGGGCGGTTGCAAAACTGGCACAGGCCTTTGGTATGAAAGTCATTGCATATGATGTAAACGAAACAAACGAAATCCCTGAAGGGTATCACATGTTATCATTGGATGAAGTCTTCAGACAGGCTGATGTCCTGAGCCTGCATTGCCCGCTCACAGCTGAAACTGAAAAAATTGTAAACGCTGAGAGTTTGTCCCTGATGAAGCCAACCGCTTTGTTAATAAATACAAGCCGGGGTGCCCTAGTTGACGAGCAGTCGCTAGCTGAAGCGATTGATAAAGGTATTATAGCTGGAGCAGGGCTTGATGTGCTCGATACTGAGCCACCCAGGAAAGATAATCCTCTCTTCGAGGCAAAGAACTGTTTCATTACTCCACATATAGCGTGGGCAACCAGGTCGGCAAGGCAGCGGTTGATGGATGTCACGGTCAAAAATGTCAGAGCCTTTCTGTCAGGGCAATTAATTAATGTAGTAAACGGCGTTAGTGGATGATAAAACCGATGTTGTATATTGGGCGTATAGAAAGGAATAAAAAATGAAACTAAAAGCATTGTTCCGTTGGAAATTCATAACCATAGCCGCAATGTTTATTACTATGTTCAGCTCATGCGCATGCGCTAAACCATTGACTCAGAAAGCTCCCTTTGTCCAGGGGGTTGGCGGCTACAAAGGTAACGTCACCGATATCCGGATTATCCGTCGAGTCGAACAACATCCGGACTCATGGCGGGTCTGGCAGCCGTTCATCATCCAGGGACAGAAAAAAAAACACTTGATCGTCGCCTTTGGCGCAATGACCAACGGCAAGAAGGACATGGGTGATATCTTTGCCAGCGTGTCTAAGGATGATGGCAACTCCTGGGAGGAGCCGGTAGTCGTTTTCGACCACATGAAAAGAGAGGGTTCGATCCAGTTCGCCTATGCCAATCCGGTTCTTTATCGCGCGCCAGGACAGGATGTTATCTGGTGTTACGCCATGCGCTGCCCCATCGTTTACGAAAACAGCGAGGAATCGCAGCTCGTGGGTGCTTTCACCGCGGACAGCGGACGCTCCTGGACCCAGGTCGAGATGGCGATGCACTATACCGGCCCGCTCATCATCAACGGCGGAATCATCGAAACAGATCTCAAGGGTCAGAAGCGTTTTCTCCTGCCAGCGCACCGCAACACCCTGCAAAAAGATCCGCTTGGTTCGCGTGATCAATTCGTCCTCAGCAGCACTAGCTTGCTCGAGTGGAAACTGGAAGCTTTTATCCCGCAACCAAAAAACGGCAGAGTTTTCCTTCATGAGGGTAACATTGCCCCCGGCGACGCGCCGGGAGAACTTAAGATCGTAATGCGTACAGCGAACTACTACGATACCAATCTCACCACCGATCCGCCTCGCGCCTATTCCAGCATCAGCAGGGATGGCGGCCACACGTGGAGCCCCGCGAAACCTGAGCCGGCGTTGCACAATGCGAAGTCGAAGGGCTTTTTCGGCCTCGCATCGGACGGCACGCATATTTATGTGTATAACGACGGTCCTGCCCAGCGAGAAACAGCCCCAGGCTTCCCCAATGGCGGCAGAACTTCCCTGCGTTACAAGACCAAGCCCGCAGGCGGCAAATGGAGCGAAGAAAAAACTTTCTTTGACGCTGGCATCAAGAACTCTTACCCGACGCTGATTGAGGTGGCGCCGGGCGATTTCCGAGCTGTGTGGGATAGCGGAACAGCCGACCGTCCCCGCACATACATACACTTTGGCAAATTAAGGATCAAACCATGAACTCCACAGATCTACGTGAACGCCTGCATACTGGGAAAATGCTCTTCGGTACGCTGATTGTCTCGCCCTCGCCGCGCTGGCCCGACGTGGTGCGTGGTTGCGGACTGGACTTTGTTTTCATCGACACCGAGCACATTGCGCTGGATCGCGCCGAACTTAGCTGGATGTGTCAGACCTATGCCGCACTAGGTCTGCCTCCGCTGGTGCGCATACCGGCGCCTGATCCTTACACAGCCACAATGGTGCTTGATGGCGGCGCAGCGGGCATCATCGCGCCTTACGTGGAAACTGTGGAGCAGGTACAGGCTCTGCGCGGCGCGGTGAAATTGAGGCCCATCAAAGGGCAGAAGCTCCGGCAAATAATTAAGGGTGCTAAGGTTGAGCCGGAACTGAAGTCTTACATAGCCGATGGTGCGAAGAGGCGCCTTCTTATCATCAATACCAAAAGCGTTTCTGCCATCGAGGCGCTGGATGAAATCCTCGCAGTCCCTGACCTCGATGCTGTACTCATAGGACCGCATGATCTCTCGTGCAGTCTCGGTGTGCCTGAGCAGTGGGAACATCCGAAGTTTTTGAGCGCCTGCGAAACAATC
>Ga0209986_10005178_pt1 | contig 10860 bp, 9 predicted proteins | sample BlataG_FD_183168 | JGI IMG/M metagenome (GOLD analysis project Ga0209986, IMG submission 183168) | Deep subsurface microbial communities from Black Sea to uncover new lineages of life (NeLLi) - Black_00105 metaG (SPAdes) (version 2) | ecosystem: Environmental > Aquatic > Marine > Oceanic >...
CGAAAAAACTACTGGAAACAGCAGAAAAGGAAGATTTACACCTTACAGTAGGCTTTATAATGCGGTTCATTCCAGGAGTCCAGCACATCAAGAAAGCAATTGAAACAAAAAAAATCGGCGATCTTGTATGTGCCACGGCGAAAAGGGTTTCTCAATGGCCTGAAAGAATAGGCGATGTAGGAGTTGTCAAAGACATAGCAATTCATGACATAGACATAACAAGACACCTTTTTGACGAAGAGCCCGGTGCTGTTTATGCAAAAATTGGAAAAATGAAACATAGAAAGTTTGAGGACTACGCCCAGATAATGCTTACCTTTAAGGGAGACAAAAACGCTTTTATTGAATCCAACTGGTTGACACCATACAAGACGCGGGCATTAGTGGTTACCGGAAGCGAAGCCATAATGAAACTTGATTACATCACACAAGAGCTAACAATTGAGAATGCAAAGGAAACCTTGCAGCCGAGACTTGTTTGGCAAGAACCATTGAAACTTGAGCTTCAACACTTTGCAGATTGCATTCTAAAAAATGAGAAGCCGCTGATAACAGGGATGGATGGATTAAATGCCCTCAGAATTGCAGGGGCAGCATTGAAATCTTCGGCAACAGGCAGAGCGATAAAGCTGAAGTAGAAAACTAGGGATTCTGCATTTCCTTTCCAAGGTTGAAGGGCTTACCCTCTAACAGGATCTTTTCAGGAATCTTTTCTTTCCATTTTCTCAAAAACGGCAAGTCTTCGCCTTCTTTTCGCAGCTCATCAGGAAGCATCTCTGGAATTTCATCCCGTATCGGATACCACCTTAAGCATTTTGGACAGATGATCATGCCTTCTGCGATTTCCTCTTTCTCATCAAAGACATATAATTCAAGCGGGTAATGTTTATCCATGGGGCAAGCCAAGATATCCATCAACTTCTTTTTTATGTTGTCATCCCTCCCACATGTTTTTTGTCTTTAAACTATAAAACATTTTCAGAGATTTATGTTATTGTTTACTAAAAATGAAACCTTGTGCTATAAGTTCTTTCCACATTTGCAACGTCTCCGGGGTATATACTGCTTCTTTTCCATAATGCAGTTGGCACGGAAACTTTTCACACAAAAAGCAGCATTTAACATTCTTCTCTTTGGCACACTCCCAAAAAGCACAGCCTTTATGGGACTCTCTGGACAGTCTTAATTGTTTGCTAACCCATTCACACCCCAGACAGCGTTTTTCTTCACGCTTAAAAACTGGACAATATCCACAATAAACACCACATATGCCCACTTCAATGTTCAACAGCCTTCACCAACTATAATCTACAAGACAAACATCCATATCTGCTTTTTTCACCGATCTTTGTCAGTTTCTCATTTTCCACAAAAACCTAGTTCAATGTCCAAAACTACCTGACACCAGTTAGGACCAATTGTTCTAACAATCCGACCAAAGGGAATAGTAAAAGCTGCACCTAGGCTTTCAAGCTCTTCAGCCACCTTCAACTTCACTTTCTCAACAGGATTCACGGTTTTCCCAGCATGCTCGAAATCATAATAGTGTATCCATCCTCCGACTTCTTTAAGAGCAGAAAGAGCATGGGGTAGATGTTCAAAGGCTTTCTCAGGTAACGGCATCAGAACCCTATCCGCTACATGGCTTAGTTTTGCATCAATGACTTTTCCTGCGTCTCCCTTGATAGGGATCACTTTCAGGTAAACCCTGTTCAACCTGATGTTTTCCTGCATAAACTGAATCGCTAAGGGGTTAATATCAATCGAATATATCTTTTCTGATTTCGAATGGCCAGCAATAATTAATGAGAAACAGCCTACTCCAGCAAACATGTTCACAACAACCTCGCCGTTTCCAACTTGTTTTGCAATCCTCATTCGTTCATAGAGAAGCCTAGGCGAAAAATAGCATTTTTGAACGTCAACAGAGAACAGGCATCCCGATTCTCCATGCACAGTCGTGGTTTTGTCTTCGCCAGCTACAAACTCCAGTTTTCTAAGTCGAAAATCCCCGCAAACAGGACTTGTTTGAGCCAACACTGTTTTCACATTCTTGTGAACGCCCATGATTGTTTCTGCAATGACCTGCTTGTATTTTCTAGTTTCTTCAGCTATCCGTATGATAGCTATGTCTCCAACAATATCATATGAATTATAAATGTGAGTTAACTCCTCGGGGGAGATAAGTTCTGAAAGACGGGTCTTCAGACGTTTCTTCATAGGTTTCCTCTCTTTTGGCTTAGTATTTGTGGAAACCTTTTTAAAAGGTGAGAAAATACTCGTTCTTAAGAAGAGGAACCCCTATGGAGAAGAAGGAACCTACAGGTATTGTTTATGAATGTATAAGATGTGGAGCGAAGGTTCCTTTAGAGGAGTTGGAGCTCCGCGGTGGGCAAATTAAGTGCATCGTCTGTGGATACAGAGTTTTGAAGAAAATTAGACCACCCGTTGTCAAACGTGTTTCATCGGAATAACAGCCTAATGCTAACTAGAAAGCAGAATACCTAATCCTTCGAAGACTAGATTTGATTAGCTGCTGAAACCAATGACTTCAGAAGATTTCTTTTTCACCGATCCTACGAAGAGTCTTTCCACGAAGCTTTATTGCTGGACCAACAACTTCCTCAGGTCCCTTTTCAGTTGTCTGTCTTTTCACGGTTTCTCCACAGATTCCTCCTAGAAGGAGCCGCCTTTTCACGCACATAGCATATACACAGTTTGCAATGTCACACATGTCTCCTGTCCATTTACACAATACACCATCTTGACGGTGGAGAACAGCATTCTTTGAGCATTTAAAGAATTTACATGTGGGAGAACAACGCTTCACTTGAGTCAATACACGCACAACCTTTTAATCGTTTTATTGACAAAATTTTAGTGTTGCTACGTCACTTCAATAATTATAGTGTTTACAAGGGTTGATATAAAGTTTTTTCCCTTAGACTCCTTATTCCAGCTCTAGTCTGATGATTGCTTCGGTTTAAGACGTTTCTTTCTGTAAATTTCTATTGCAAGAATCAAAAGGGCTGCAGCAGCAATTATTATTGCTGTTGTTAACTGGCTTGTTTCAACAAGAAAACCAGCTATAATCACGTATTTCCATATCTTGATTTCAATAGTTTTTGATTCATCAATATAAGGTGTTGTCACTGAACAAGGATCCGATTGTCCAGGTAAATAGACCATTACTGGCAGGTCCCCGCCGATAATATCGCTAAAAGTAACTACACCATCCGATTGTGTTAGACTTGAACTCTGCAAGTCATCTCGTGGTAGCGTTACATTAGCATTCGGAATTGGCTGTCCAAAGTAATCTACTATCTTCACTGAAAACGTTAGGTTGTAAAGCTTGCAACAAATTTCGACATCTGTGTCATTAAACATTTCGACAAGAGTTTCGTTTAGGAACACGTTACCCATATAGACTTTTACAGTATAGTTTCCAAAGGTGCAATTGACAACGGCGAGTCCAACGTTATTAGTAGTCTTATTGTAGAATAGCCCACCCATTTGCTCAATTACTTCTACTCGTGCATTTGGCAGAGGGTTTTGATGATGTTCTTTTATGTTTAATGTCAAAGTTTTGGCGGGGCACAGTATTGTTAGGTTGAACCATTCTTCTGCTGGCAAATTTTCAACAGTGTTATTGTTTATGTTGAAAACTCTTTCGTAGCGAGAAGCATTTATGGTGTAGGTTATGTTAGGAAGCGTTGATTTAAGGAAGAAAACTCCTGAGGGGTCAGTTTCACCTGCTACACTTCTATTTTCCACCTTTTTCTCTTTTGTAGTCACATACTGATAGCTAATGTTTAAATCTGCAAATGGTATCCGAATCCCGTTTTTGTCTTTTACAGTAATCCCCATGTTGGTTAATTCGCATGTTAAATTAAACTCATCCACTCCAGTTATGGTCATTTGTGTATCGTTAACTTTCACGCCATTCCAAAAAGCTTCTAAGGTATGGTTTCCTTTTTCAAGCGATAAATGTGCCAGCCCATTTTCTTCGCTTGTCGCATTATGTGTTGTGATCGTAGCGTAGTCAAGAGCTTTCACTAGTATTTGTGAAACAGGGTCTCCAGCTAAGTTTCGTGCATAAACATCTATCTTGTAGCCTGGAACGATGAAGAGTTGAGAGTCAGCTAAAGGTTTCGTCGTTGCCTCCGAAGATATTGAAACGTTGTAATTGCCAATTGAAGCGTTCCACGGCACCTTCCACGTTGCATTAATAATTCCTTGCTGCGAAGCATTAACCATAAGTGGGTCATAGGTTTTGTTGGTTCCCAAGAATGTTATGCTAATATTCACAGATTCGTTCGGCTGATAATCCACAGCTCTGATTTCCACAAACTCTTCTCTATGATAATCACTTGCGTTAGTCAAACCTATAAAGAAACTGTTTTCAGCTAGATCCAGAGTCTTATTGAAAAATACGTGATACAAACCTGTGAAGTTAGTGTGTGAACCAGAGGGTTGAAACAGAGTTTTGTTCGGATATTTAATATTTGCATACCCATATCCTGTATCTGCTGTGCCATTAAGCTCCACAATAGCTGAGTAGGAGGTGTTGATGGGATAAGGAAGTTCAACTGTAACATTGGCATAATACACGGTATTTCGTTTTCCTCCAGTAACGTTCACATATAAAACAACAGAGTCGTCTTGCTGAAACTGCTTATATTCTTCTAGAGACTCCGGTACAATGTAGTAGGCAGGTTCTATCTGAAACCATGTTGTAGCGTTATTTTTTGTCAAATCATCCTGCAAGGTTATTGTGTAGTTCCATTCAGGAAGGAATGGAACCTGAAATGTCACATCCACCTTGTTTCCAATGGCAGTTGTTTTGTTAACTTCGATGTTATCAAATAATATTTTATAAAGACCATCCGTTGTATTTATGGTTCCACCAATACGAACTTTTTCTCCAACTTTCCCAAGGCGAGTTACAGGTGAGATAGAAACAATCTTCACGTCAGTTGCCTTTACATGTAAAAGAAGTAATGTAGAAATAAACGTTATAGCTAAGGTAACCATGAGAACAGTTAAGACCAATTTTTTTTTCAAGTTAAACTCGCTCCCAATTTACTCCGTACATTCTCAAATCGATGTGAACATTTACTATTAAGGGAACATTTTAAACTTTACCTTTATTTTTCTATCTTCATCTCTACTTTCGCTTTCTGAAGACCTTTGCATTATTCATTTCACAGACGTATTCAAAGCCTAGTTCCACCAGTTCACATATCTCTTCCAAAGTTATGGAAATAACAGCGTGAAAATCGTCATCTAAGTTGAGGAAATTCTAGCTCGCTCACATAATGATAGAAAAAAGGGAATTATGCGAAGAGGTCTCCATTTAACGCGCGGCTAAGAATGTTGATGCAGCTGAGAATGCGTGGGAAAAAAATAGGGGGGGGAGGGGGGGTCACTAAGGATGCCAGCGCAATAATCATACCTGCCGAAAATCAACAAGGAAAAAAGGAGATTAGGTGGGAATATCTCCAATAATGAAAGCAAAAAAACCTCTTTCTATACGTTTTTGACTCTACCTTAGCGCCCGCTTCTTCCATCTATCAAAGTTTTTTTCATACACTTCCCAATTTGCCCCATACTAAATTCTTGTTTTGACAAACCTCCTTTCACAGGCACATCAACTCGTGGGTACACGTGAAAACTCTAGAGTATTGCTACATGTCAAACGTTAATAGTTGGTTTCAACCATCAAACATAATGAAAAGATAGCCTAAGACCTAGGGAATAAGTATGATTGAAGAAATTCTAAGTTTAGTGCATAGCCATGAGAAGTGGCGTGAAAAGAAATGTCTAAACCTTATTCCTTCAGAGAACATCATGAGCCCGGCTGTTCGAAGACTTCTTTCATCAGAGCTGGGACAACGTTACACGGCAAGAAACCGTTTTTACATGGGCACAAAGTTTATTGACGATATTGAGCAGTACGGCGAAGAAATCGCAAAAGAAGTTTTTGGAGCTGAGACTGCAGATCTGCGTCCTCTTTCTGGGCATATTGCAGATTTCATTTTCCTAGCCAACTTCGCAAAAAGAGATGACGTACTTATGTGCATTTCCCCTGAAAATGGCGGATACCCAGGAATCTGGAAGAATGGCTTGCCTAAGTTTCTAGGACTGAAAACCGTGGCCTTTCCCTTCTCAAAACATGACATGAACATAAAAGTTGAACAAGCTGAGGAAGTCATAAAACAGGTTAAGCCTAAAGTCGTAGTTTTCGGTGCAAGCCTCATAACTTTTCCGCATCCAGTCAAAAAATTAGCTCAAGCTGCTCAAGAAAATGGTGCGTGTGTAGGATTTGATGGCTCACATGTTATGGGACTTATTGCTGGAGAACGGTTTCAAGATCCATTAAGGGAAGGAGCATCCATCCTGTTTGGTTCAACGCATAAAACCCTATTTGGACCTCAAGGAGGCATAATTTTGGCGGATAAGGAGCATGGAAAAACCATAAAAGCCAAAATTTATCCGGCTTTTGTAGATAACGCTCACTGGAATCGCATAGCAGCACTAGCCTTGGCGTTGGCTGAAATACGAAATTTCGGTAAAGCCTATGCAGAGCAAATAATTCGCAATTCGAAAACTTTAGCCAAAGCTTTGTATGATTATGGCTTGCCAGTTACTTGTCAGCATTTAGGATTCACCCGGTCCCATCAAGTGCTGTTAGATTACGGAAGCTATGAACAGGGCAGAGTTGTAGCGGAAAAACTCCAATGTGCAAACATAATTGCTGATTGCGGTGTTAGAATCGGCACATGTGAAGTTACGAGACGTGGAATGAAGAAAGGGGAAATGCTGAAAATTGCAGAGTTAATTAAGAGAACGGTCATTGATGGAGAGCAGACGGAAAATATCAAGAAAGAGGTTGCCGAATTTTGTGCTGACTTTCAGAAAGTAGAATACTGTTTTGAAAACTAGCTGAGGCTTCTACCAAGCTGTTTACTTCCGTACGTTTATGTGTGCACCAATGTTTCAATTTATGTCAATGGAAGAATTATAAGAAGAGGTCTATTAACAGGGTAAAAAATGATGAATCCATGTAGTATTTGATTTGAACCTTCGGTTTCAGCTGATATATGCAGGAACTTACTGATTGAAAATGTCAAAAATATCCTGCCGAGGCCATTAACAACTGAACATGACTGGCGAAGAAATCCAATCATTAAAACTCTGATGCAAGAAAAACATACAGAATCACCCCCCTTCTAAAGCACATGATTACCAAATCCAAGAAAGCCCAAAAAAATTGCGATGTGCCATACAAGCATCGAAACAAGCTCCTACACTCAATCATTCGAATAGCACTCAGATCTTTTTTGCGAATATTCATGAGCTTTTGAAAAACGTAGTGTGTTTTTATAAATCAGTTCACTACCTTATGCTTCAAGAATCATGTACAACTTTGGAAAGTGACATTTTGGAAACTCTGGTTCCCCCTCCGCTCATACAAGCACTAAAGCGACAGAAATATCACCTCGTCGGCCGGCACTCAGCTGTCAAAAGGTGCAGATGGCTCTACGAAACACTAATCCATAATAGATCATGCTATAAACAGAAGTTTTTCGGGATAAAAACACACCAATGCATACAGATGACGCCGGCCTTATTTTACTGCCCGCAACAGTGCCTTTTCTGCTGGAGAGCCCAGAGTGGCGACATGGGAATTACATGGAACGAAATGAAATTGCCAAAATGGGACCCCCCGGAAGAAATTGTTGAAGGAAGCATTAAAGCTCAGCTTAGAATATTGAGTGGATACAAAGGAAATCCTGAGACGAACTTGCGAAAGCTAGAAGAAGCGTTGAAACCTAGACATGCAGCAATTAGCCTGACAGGTGAGCCGACACTTTATAAGCCGCTGGGTGATCTAATCCAAGCCTTCCATAAAAGAAGGTTCACCACATTTCTAGTATCTAATGGGATAATGCCTTCAGCCTTAGCCAGATTAAGTGAAGAACCTACGCAACTCTACATTTCTGTTTGCGCCCCAGATAAAGAAACGTACAAGCAGATTTGCCGTCCACAGATTCCGAAAGCTTGGGAAAAGCTTAAGGAAACCCTGGAGATTTTACCCAGCTTCAAATGTCCAACAGTTGTTCGAATAACTTCTGTGCGTAAGCTGAATATGAAAAAAGCAGAGGCCTACGGTAAACTATTCGAGAAAGCTAGTCCCACCTACATCGAACCTAAAGCCTACATGCACGTTGGGTTTTCTAGACTGCGTCTGGGATACAGCAACATGCCAAGTCATAAGGAAATACGTGAATTTGCCATACAGCTGGCAAAGGAGACAGGTTACAATATAACTGATGAATCAAAAGAAAGCCGGGTTGTGCTGCTGAGCAGACTTGAAAAACCTATCAGATTCAGTGACGGTTAGTTTTTGTTGTAAATAAGTCATTCTTTTTTAGGTTCAGATTAAGCTGCTTGTTTCACATTATATGGTAAAAGTTAAATATTCCTTTGTCATACTCCTTAATCCGAGGCTTTAAACCACAAATTAAAGCAAGGTGCAAACAAAATGGTCAGCAAGGGAAGAGGACGTTTGTTCCGCAGGAAAGACGGCAAACACCTGATTTACCTACCGAAGGGCTTGGCTGAAGACAGCATGTTCCCATTCAAAGACTCAGACTCTGTATTCGTTAAAGTAAGTTTCAAACCAGGGGACGCAAAAAGGCTACTCATAGAAAGGTGGAAAGAACCACCAACAGAATATAAAAAGTGACTAGAAACATCAAAGGGTAAGGAAGCCGTCTCTTTCTCAGATGTTAATTTGTTCTCACGTATAAACTTTTTACAAAAGGCACATAAACTTTGTCCATAAGTAAATTTGTTAAACAATACTATAAAATACTCTCACATCAATTCTAAAGTGTATCAGATGTGAAGCCTATGCAATCTTTAAAACCCATCTTAAAAAAAATAAGGAAAGAGCTAGAAGAAAAAGAGAAAGTGCGAGAAAAAGCTCAAAAAGACATGCGAAAAGCAACAAGCCTCTCCAAGCATGCAATACTCCTTATTCATCAGAAAAGGTTTAACGAATCCAAAAAGACAATTGAAGAAGCAAAGGAAATCATTTCAAAGCTTAATGAAAAATCAATCCAATATCCAAAAATCATTTACTGCGGCTTGTTTAACGCTGCATGCCAAGAATATTCCGAAGCTAACATTTTTCTAAACCTGATCGAAGAATCAAAATTTATAACTCCAGAGGAGATCAATGTGCCTTCGATTGATTACGTGCTTGGACTAGCAGATGTAGTGGGAGAATATAGACGATTGACACTGGATACTTTGCGTGAGGGAGATGTAGAAAAAGGACAAGAATGCCTAGAGACAATGGATGATATATACATGGAACTCATGGGTATGGATGAAGCCTACATGCTTGTTCCTGGACTTAGAAGAAAATGTGACATCGCCAGAAGGATTGTTGAAACCACACGAGGAGACATAACACAAGAAGTGCGGAGAAGTTCGCTGGAAAAACATATGGAACACTTTGAAAAACTAGTAAAAACAAGGCGATATGCTTCAAGAAAGGCAGATAAGTAGAAAAGAGTGGATGCTGTCTATTTGAAGCCTAGCTTTTCCATCGAAAAAGCACATGAAACGCAGCTAAGGTTATCTGAACAGATTATACTTGAGGATGTACTGCCTAGAAAAATCCATTTTGTTGCTGGTGTTGATGTAGCTTACGTGGAAGACTTATCTATTGGTGCGGTAGCAGTTTTGGATTATACTTCTCTGAAACTTGTAGAATCAAAAACCGCAATTTGCAAAACTCGCTTTCCATATGTTCCAACACTGCTTTCATTCAGAGAGATTTCGCCAACAGTTCTATGCATCAAAAAGCTGCATTTGCAGCCTGATGTCTTTCTCATTGATGGTCATGGAGTTGCACATCCCTATCGATGTGGATTTGCAAGCCACCTAGGATTGGTAATAAGGAAACCAACGATAGGTGTCGCTAAAGGCATACTGTTTGGTGAAGTTGAAGATACGAGGGCTGAAAAGGATGTTGTGCTGCTTAGAAACGAAGACGAAGTTATTGGCGCGTTAGTTGCAACAAAACCTGAAGGTAAACCCGTTTACGTCAGCACAGGACACAGAGTATCGTTGAAAACGGCAATAAAAATCGTTAGGCACTGCATACGCCACAGTCGCATTCCCGAACCAATTCTGAAGGCTCATCAGATAGCAAAGGCGGAAAAACGAAAAATCAATATCACCTCAGCTGTAAACAAATAGAAAGTGAAATCCAAAATGCTTCATCCAAAACTTAAAGCATTAACAGATAAGATTCGAGATGGAGAGCTCCGGAAAAAAGTTGTTGATCTGCTGGAAGATCCAACGTTTGAAATAAACGGGAAGAAAATTTCAGGCTTACCTTTTGATGTTTCGCCGGCTGGATTATCTCATCATCATTGCTATCCGGGCGGTTACATTGAGCATGTTGTTTCAACAGCTAACCTTGCGATTGCCATGTGTAGGTCTGTGGAGAAGGTTTATCATGGAAAAGTTAATCGTGACCTCGTCATATCAGGTGTTTTGTTACATGACGTTTTTAAGCCAGTCACATATGTTATGAACGAAAATGGCAGCTACAGCGCATCACGTTTAGCTGATTATCTAGATCATTTATCCCTTGCAATTGCGGAGCTTGTTCGAAGAGACTTTCCACTAGAATTGGTTCATATGGTGGCTGCTCATCACGGAGATTACGGACCAATCAGACCGCGAACTGTTGAAGCATTGATTTGTCATCTGGCTGATTTTACGGATTCACGATTGAACGGCAAAGTATTAAGTGCAGCATCATATCTTACACGA
>Ga0209986_10005179_pt1 | contig 10857 bp, 5 predicted proteins | sample BlataG_FD_183168 | JGI IMG/M metagenome (GOLD analysis project Ga0209986, IMG submission 183168) | Deep subsurface microbial communities from Black Sea to uncover new lineages of life (NeLLi) - Black_00105 metaG (SPAdes) (version 2) | ecosystem: Environmental > Aquatic > Marine > Oceanic >...
GCATGGCTTGCTGTGGCTGGTGATTATTGCGGTGATTAACAGTGTAATATCAGCCTACTACTATCTGCGGGTGGTGAAGGTGATGTGGCTTGGCGAGCCGGTCTCTGAGGAAAAGGTGCCTTCTTCTGGGGCGCTGAGGGTGGCTCTCTCCATTTCCTGTCTGGGTGTCTTACTACTTGGTGTTGTCCCCGGCTATGTAATGAAACTTACCGAGGTAGCAGCCAGGATGTTCGTTTTTTAGTTGGGGTTGTTTGGCGACTTCTTCTTCCCACCCTCCTGCTGTATCCGCCTTAGGTGGATAAATCCTAAATAAATTCTAATATCTAAATTTCAAATTCAAGACAGTTTAGTTCATTCGGAGTTATAAAGGGGGGCGACAGAGTTGACTCAGAGTTAGAGTAAAGCCTTATAGCCAGGACGGTTTTCTGCGATTGAACGGAGTGCTATGAAGTGCAGTTAGGGTAACAAAACAAGCGCTTGTTACCTTGACACTGCACATTCTGGACGATTGTTACTTCCGGGTCTCTCCAAGGCTAACTCGTCTTCTTGATCCTGTCTAGGGCCTCCTCCGCAGCTTTCCGAACGATACTCTCCGTATCCTCCAAGGACTCAGTGAGGGGTTCTACTGCAGCGACATCCCCTATCTCTCCGAGAGCGCGTGCAGCCTTCTCTCGAACTCGGGTCTCTTTATCCTTCAGAACCTTAATTAGGGGTCCTACGGCTGGTCTTCCCAATCTTACTAATTCACCCCAATCTTTCTTTGCGATCAAATAGGAAGCTTTATGTGTGTGGTTCTTAGGTCTCCAACGAAGCTCCTGAAGTGCCCGTGCTGCCTCGGTTCGAACTCCGACATCTTCATCCTCCAAGGCCTCGACAAGGGGCGCAACTGCTGGCTTTCCTATCTTGGCAAGTGCCTCTATCGCCTCCTCTCGAACTCCCCAAGTCTCATCTTTCAAAGCTTGAATGAGGGGTTCTACCATCCTGCTATCTTTTATCTTCCCGAAAGCCTCTGCTGCCCCGTTCGAATTGCTGGAACATCATCATTCAAAGCCGCAATGAGAGGTTCTACCGCTGGCTTTCCTATCCTAGCAAGAGCCTCTATCGCCTTTTCTCGAACTCCCCAAGCTTCATCTTTCAAATCTCTAATGAGTGGATCTATTTTGTCCATTTCACACTCCCAGGTCGTCTAATCGCTCGCCCTTAGATAAAGGTAGCATCTGCTGTAGTGAGTGTCAACAGCATCAGGCTTTTTGGGGTTTTCCCCAGTCCGTTCAAACTATGTAGCTTACACAATTCGTCATATTGTTACTACTTAGGCGACAAAAAGACATACCGTAATACAGCAAGCAATAGGTCATGTGGCCAGTGTTAGACAAACCAGGACCGTCGGATTTAGTTATGGCAATCTTTCTTAAGAGCAGGTCTGTATTGACATTGACAAAGGGAGTCCCTTTAATGTAAACTTTCTTTGGTGGTTTTAGTTTAGATTATTAGATGCTTATTTAAGTCACCTCAGATCTACCCAAGTATTGGATGACCTTAACTCTTACCAGGTATGTAGAAGAGAGGCGGCGGTCTAGTAGTTTTCAGGAAAAGTCCATCTAATGTTCCGATTGTAGGACTACCTTCACTTTCAGCGCTGGTGAGCGAGAGTTCTATTCATCTTGTGGCTTGCTGAATAAACCTTGGCGCTGTCCTCAGTGCGTCGAGATAATAAAGCACAGCGTTCTGGGGCAGTGGCAAGTATGGTTACCAGTCCCAGTGGTGACTGCTTTCGGCTACTTGACACACCTCAACACGGTGCGCAGAAACAAACTTAATAGAAGTACTAAAATGGCATCTATTTACTTCGTGGGAACACACAAGCCTATAATGTGCGGGATAGCTGACTACACGAGCTTTATCACTCGTGAGATTCCTGCTGGAAGGAGGGGCGTCATATCTTTTGATGTCGAGAGGTATGGCGCGCCACTAATAATTGATGACGAGGTAGTGACAGGTCGGGTTTGGTACGGTATACCCGGCTGCCATGAGTACTCTGCCTCAGTGATTTTGCAGGGGCTTAAAGAACTTGGCGCGAAAAAGGAAGACACCGTCTTGTGGTTTCAGCATGAGTTTGGCATCTGGCCAGGTAGCATACAGTTCATTGCTATGCTTAAGAATCTGGATATACCGAAGGTCGTTACTTTTCATACCATTCACTTCCAGAGCCCCGAAACTCCGACCGGCCTACGCAGAGACCAATATGACTTACTGCGAACCTTGCTGCCTTATGTTGAGGCTATCACCGTTTTCAGTCGCGGGGTTTACCATGCAGTCACTTCGGCATTCCCTGAACACCGTGACAAGGTCTATGTCATGAAGCATGGCATACATTCATATCCAGAGATAAGTCGCCTGAGTCGTAAGGAGGCTAAAGAGAAACTCAACGACTTTCTGCTCTATGAATCGGGCCTTGACCGGGAAACAAAGGGAACCTTGTATAAGCAGCGGATATTCCTTGATTCAGACACTGTGGTGGTAGGCCAGACCGGATTCCTGGACCCTTCAAAGAACTCGGAGTTGCTTTATGCTGCCAGAGATAGTGTGCAGAAGGCTATCCCTCACAAGAGAATCATAGCGGTACGCATTGGAAGCCCGAGAGACGAATTGCAGAGAGTTTACGCCGCAAAGCTACGAAGAAGGCAGAACGGCAGAGATAAATTTCTTCTCGAAGTTCGGCTGCCTCAGAATATACTTCCTCTGGCGCAGCGAGCTTTCGATGTCAACTTCTGCTGGCCTCACGACTGCACTCAAAGTGGTCTTCTGGCACATGCTCTGGGTGCTGGTGTAATAGTCGCTAGCCGTGATTTGGAGGGTGTTGGCGAGACGCTGAAAGAGGCTGGCGGGCTCGTGGACACTGACCTAAGACAGCTGCTGCTGAAGATAAGAAATCTCATACTCAACCCGGAGCTTGGAGAGAGGCTGGAGGAGGCAGCACTTAAGTACGCCGCAGAGTTCTCATGGGAAAGGCAAGCCCGGAGACATTATGAATTGGCTGAACATATTTTGCCTCCGGTGCCCATCCGGTTAGCGCCATATTCACCTTTGACAGTTGAAACTATGGCTATTCCAGCCACTGCAGGGCGAAGTTAAACATACCAGCTCAGGTATATACCATTGACAGAGCTTATCCTGATACTTATACTACAAATCTCTGTCCGGAGGTATAATACCTGAGCTCGTTTTGTATTATAATGGTGACGCTAAAGAATTGGCTCGGGGGATTTACGGCAGGTCTACATGACACAAAAATATGTAGAAGGGTTAGGCGAATTGAGTTTCCCTCCCCACAGAAGGGGGTTGTAAGGAATGTTGCGCTCATGCGAAAACCCTCGGAGCTTTTTCAGGTAGTTGCTTGGGGGAGATTAACAGTGATCAGTTCCTTTAGTGACCAGGACAGTAGTCATATTATGGCTTCAGGTTCAAGCTTTCAAGCCAGCACCGCTCGAGAAAGAGCAAACACAGCCTCTTTCGAGGGAGTGGAGGAGTGCTTTAAGGCGATTATGCGAGAGCCCTTGAGCCAGGCGGAGGAAATAGGCGAAGCGGACATCGTGGTCGGTATTCCCTTCTATAACGAAGTCGACACTATCGGGCCAGTATTGAAGACAGTAGCAAAAGGACTGGAGGAATTTTATCCAAATCAAAAATGCGTGATTGTGGCGGCTGGCTCTCCCGCAGGCGGGAAAGCTCTCAAGGTGATAAATACCCTCCCTCAAAGTGCTAAGGTAAGCCAAATAGCTTTCTTGTTGGATGACGAAAGGATAAATGGAAAGGGTTGGAGCGTGCGAGCAATTTTGGAAATAGCTCGAATCCTCGGTGCTGACCTGGCTATTGTAGAAGCTGATTTGAGAAGTCGGACTAGGGATGGTGCCGTTGAGGGATTAGCCCCGGAGTGGATTAGTCTTCTCCTCGGCCCCATTAAGAGTGAGAAGATGGATGTGGTCATCTCTCGATTTAACCGCCATCACTTTGAGTCCCCTATTTCCACTCATCTGGTTTATCCTCTGCTTACAGCTATTTATAATCGCCCTATTCATGACCTGGTAGGGGGGCAATGGGGAATTTCTCACCGCTTGCTTCGAACCTATTTGCAAGACCCTCGTTATCCATGGAGCACCGAGATTAGTGGGTATGGCGTAGATATCTGGTTAGCTACCACGGCTATTACCAACGAGGCCAGAATTTGTGAAGCTAACCTGGGGATAAAGATTCATAAACCATCGGTGGCAAAGACAGAACTGGTGCTATGGCAGGTAGCTGAGGTGCTCTGTGAGCAGATTGTAGCTGATAAGGAATGGTGGGGAGGGGTAGAGACGATTCGTGAGTCATCTCTACTACAGCCTTTGGCTACTTTCGGGGTTAAAAAAGCACATCAACCTGACGGGGTGCAAATATTCCCCCAGCAACTGGTAGCCAGATATAAACGGGGTTTCAACAAATTCCATTCGCTTTATGAGAGGATTCTGCCCGAGGAAGCTTACCGACAACTGAAGCAAATGGCCGGAACTGAAACTAAACTGTTTGATTTCCCCGCCAAGCTGTGGGCACAAATTGTCTATCACTTTCTGCTGGATCTCGCTTTTCGCAAGGAATTTGCCAAGGGTGATCTGATGAACTCTTTTGTCCCTCTTTATGAAGGATACGCCGCTGGCTTTGCTCTGAAAATACAAACCCTAAAAGCTAAGTTGGGCTCCCTTCTCCCCGATGAGGCAGAACATTTGACATCCTTGGAGGCGAAGAGGCAAATAGAGGGGCTGGAGGATGAATTTATCCGCCAGAAGCCGGATTTTCTGGCTGCGTGGGAAGTGAGAGAGGAAGCCCTCAAACCTCCAGTGCCTGGAGTGACCTACCGCGAGTTCATTCCTGGCGTACCCTTAGTGGTGCCCTTAGAACTCACCGCAGCGGATGGGAAGGTAGTAGCTACTGCCAATGGCATTTATGAGTCCGTCTTTGATAGACACAAGAAGGAATTTGAACGATTTGTTTATGAAAGGCTGAAAACCCCTGGAGATGCCAGCTCCCAGGAAATCGCAAGGCGAATAAGGAATTTTATGCACCAGGTGGAGAAAGAGATAGACAAGAGTCTCCTGCCTGGAGACCTCTCTACTGTGGAAGGAACTCGAGAGGTGGTAGAGGCCATATTCCGCCATCTCCCACATCAGGATACTTTCGCCTTGGTTCCTGAGATGGCTTCTTGGCTTTTGTGGCAATATCCTCCCTCCAATCTACTCACTGAACTAGGCTACAGCAACCTTAACGCACTGCTTGAAGAATATGAACCCAATGACGTTTTAGCCCTGGCTAACTGGTCAGAGGAGCGGGAATATGCGGAACAGATTTGGGCACTGATAAAGGAAAATGACCGCCCGGAACATTTTGGACCATGCGCCCTGAAACCACTGGTGGTCAGCCATGAAGAATTCCCCTCACTGGTGGAGATGAAAGAAAGCGGTGCTCTTTGCAAGATCGCTGGGAGAGTGGTAATTAGCAATCTACACAAGGGCATGGGTGGGGAATTCCCCAAATTGTGCTACTTTACCCACATTGCCAAGAATATTATTGAGGTTGAGAGGTTTGGCAAGGTGTGGCGGAGATTCTCCGAGGAAAGGAAAGACTTCGGTGAAAAGGTAATAAATTCACTAGAGGGTCATTGGGGGAGAGACCCATTATCAGCCCACAATATTTTCGAAAACGGGCATCAGCGAGTATTGGTAGAGAGGCTGAGAGAAATGATGCGTAGGCTTCATCAAGAAGGGGGAGAGAACAAAGCTAAATTAGTTGCCCTTCTCAATAATGTGATTGATTCTTACCACTTGGCTTTGACACTTCCTGATGGTACATTTATCCCCTGCTCCGCCTGGACTTGGGCGAGTTATAGCTTTAAGGGAGGAAGGGGATTGCCTACTCCCCTTTCCCTACATGTAGAGCGGGATTGGTCTTCGCGAGAATTCCTCACGGAGTATTTCAAAGCTGCTGGGGGGAAAGAGGAAGCAATAGAGGAAAAGATTATGGAGCTTATAGAAGAGGGCAGGGAATGGGAGGATTTGTCTCGCATTCTGCTTGGAGGAATAAAAGAAGCCGAGGAGATAATGCCAGAGCAAATTGTTACCCCGGAGCACCCCGCGGCAGGAGCTTTAGTCCGTTTTGTGGGGAATCCTATACTTAAGCCTATCAAGCAGCACCATTGGGAGTCAATATGCGTATTCAATCCGGGCGTCATAAAGTTAAACGGCAGGGTTTATCTCATTTATCGGGCTGTGGGAGAGGATAATATCTCCCGATTCGGGCTGGCCGTAAGCGATGACGGATTTAAATTTGTTGAAAGGTCAGAAAAACCAATATTCGAGCCCAAGGGCAAGAGCGAGGAGAAAGGGTGTGAAGACCCTCGGTTGACCCTCATCGACGCTCGCATTTGCATGGTTTATACTGCTTATGACGGCTTAGTTGCTCAAATTGCCTTAGCCTCTATTGGAGTTAATGATTTTCTGAATCATCGCTGGGGAGCCTGGCGAAGACACGGGCTGGTTTTTCCTGGGTTTACTGATAAAGACGGTACTTTATTTCCCGAACGCTTTAATGGGCGATTTGCCATGCTTCATCGAGTTGATCCGCACATCTGGATAACGTTTTCTCCTCATTTGCGTTGTCCCTGGCCCCGGAAAGAACACAGAATACTGGCCGGCTCTCGGCCAGGAATGGTATGGGATGGGGCAAAAATCGGTGGTGGAGCTCAGCCAATAAAGACTAAGTATGGCTGGCTGCTTATCTATCACGGTGTTGATTATGCTCATGTCTATCGGCTAGGGGTGATGCTGCTTGACTTAGCTGATCCAAAAATCCTCCTCTATCGTTCACCCAATTCCGTTCTCGAACCCACGGAAAGGCATGAAGTAGGAGAAGCTGGCAAGTGCTGGGTGCACAATGTGGTTTTTAGCTGTGGTGTGGCGCCGCGGGAAGATAATAAGGAGATACTTGATGCCGAGGACGAAGTATTAGTTTACTACGGCGCTGCAGACTCAGTAGTTAGTGTTGCTACGGTCAAAATTGCCGCTCTCATCCCTGAGGAGTTCAGATAAAACCTGTCGCTGGCGAGGCCTAACGGACTTGTTGCCCCAAGATTCCTAGGCAAAGCCGAACACCGCCTTGAAAATCATATCTGGAGTCCTACCTATTGAATGCCTCGAGCAGCCGAGCAGGATTCGGAATCCGCTAGAAAGCGAAAGAGGCCGCAAAAGTTCTTGCTTTTAACCTGCGCGGTCTATCGACTGGGATTCAACCGTTTTACCCAACAATCAGCCACTTTGTTCACCCCCAGGAGCTTTAAGTTTGTCTCCAGTATGGCTCCAAGTGTGGATGTCAACTATCGAATTTTGGTATAGTGAGAGACGTGAAAGAGCAATGGCATAGTCTTGGGTGGGATGAAGCATTGCTGGCGCTTGATTCTAAGCGTTCGGGACTCACTGAAACCGAGGCTAAGGCACGGTTACTCCAGTACGGTCCCAACGAGTTAAGGGGGAAGAAGAAAACCCCACCGATACTGGTTTTCCTTCGGCAATTCCTTAGTCCTCTTATATATGTACTCCTCATTGCTGCCATAATCTCAGTTGTTGTGGAGCATTTCATAGATGCTGGGGTAATCCTGGGGGTGCTCTTACTCAACGCTGTTGTTGGCTTTATGCAGGAAACGCGAGCGGAGAGAGCTATGGAAGCTCTAATTCAGATGGCTGCGCCCAAGGCAAGAGTAAGACGTGATGGCGGGGTGAAACTGCTGCCAGCCAGAGAAATAGTACCCGGGGACATATTGCTCCTTGAAACTGGCGATAGAGTACCGACTGATGCCAGATTAATAGAGGTGTCCAATTTAAAGGTGAACGAAGCCACCCTCACTGGTGAATCAATGCCTGTAGATAAGCATACCGAAGCCCTCGGTGAGGCAGTACCTGTAGCCGATAGAAAGAACCTGATATATATGGGTACAATCGTTACCTATGGAAGAGCTGCAGCTATGGCAGTGAGAACAGGTATGTCAACTGAGATAGGTAAAATTGCCACCGCCATTCAGGAAGTAAAGCCAGAAAAGACACCTCTCCAGAAGAGCATTGGTAAGCTGAGCCAGTATATCATCGTTATTTTCCTGGGAGTCTGTAGCCTGCTGGTAGTTGTCGGATTGCTCAAGGGGCTGGGATGGTTCGAGGTGTTCTTATTGGCGGTCGCCGCTGCGGTTTCAGCCATACCTGAAGGGCTACCAGCAGTTGTCACTGTTGTCCTGGCGGTAGGCATGCGGATAATGGCACATCGTAATGCTATCATTCGCAAGTTGGTAGCTGTAGAAACCCTGGGGTCGGCTACTGTCATTTGCTCTGACAAAACAGGAACCCTGACCCTAAACGAGATGACGGTGCGGCGCCTCTATGTTGATGGTCAGTGGGTTGAGGTGACTGGTGAAGGCTACGTGCCGGAGGGGGAATTTCATCGGGATGGGCAGATACTGAATCCGGAAGGCGAGCCGCCGCTAACTTTGCTCCTGAGGATAGGAGCCCTTTGTAATGACGCCTTGCTGATAAGGGAGGACGAGTGCTGTAGCATTTTCGGAGACCCAACTGAAGGCGCGCTATTGGTAGCCGCTGCCAAGGCAGGGGTGAATAAGGAAAAATTAGAGAGAACCTTTCCCCGCCTGGATGAAATCCCTTTCCAGAGTGAAAAGCAGTACATGGCTACCCTTCACCCCCGAGACGGGGGGAGGGTGGTCTTTGTAAAGGGGGCGGTAGAAAGACTCCTGTCCTTAAGTAAGCATCTCTTGAAAGGAGACGAAGTCGCCCCATTAGGGGAAGCCGATGCTCAAGCTATTATGCAAGCCAACATTTCTATGGCGGAAGAAGCCATGAGAGTCATCGCTACTGCCTATGTTGACCTTCCAAGCGAATTGGAAGAGCTGAGAGACCAGGATATCAGAGGCAGTCTGGTCTTTGTTGGTCTGGCGGGCATGGCTGACCCGCCTCGTGAGGAAGCCAAAGAGGCGGTGAGGTTGTGCAGGCAGGCCGGCATTAAAGTAGTGATGATTACCGGTGACCACAAGGTAACGGCTGAGTCTATTGCTCGTCAGCTAAACTTACCATCGGGCAAAGCCGTAACCGGTGCCGAACTTCAGCAGATGAGCGATGAAGAATTATCAAGACAGGTAGAGGATATGTCGGTTTTTGCCCGGATTGAGCCTTTGCACAAGCTGAGAATAGTTAATGTGCTCAAGAGCCACGGGCATGTTGTCGCCATGACCGGGGATGGGGTTAACGATGCTCCGGCGCTCAAAGCAGCTGATATTGGTGTTGCTATGGGTATCACCGGTACCGATGTAGCTAAGGAAGCCTCTGATATGATACTGGCTGATGATAATTTTGCCTCGGTGGTGGCAGCGGTAGATGAAGGCAGAGCAATTTTTAACCGGTTACGCAATGTGGTTTTTTTCTTGCTAAGCACGAACCTGGGAGAGCTATTGGCACTTATCCTCGCTGTTTTGTTCGTTGGTAAAGCACCACTGCTGGCGGTGCAGATTATCTGGGTTAACTTGGTTACGGACACAGCAGTGGCTATCCCCCTTGGGCTTGAGCCAAAATTTGGTGATGAGCTCAAACAACCTCCGCGTCACCCGAAAGTGGGTCTCATCTTTCCCGGGCTGCTCCTTCGTATTGGCTTTATGGCTATCTTGATGAGTGTTGGCATATTCTTGATTTTCAACTGGGCTCAAGCTAGGGTGAGTCTGGAAGAAGCTCGCACCATCGCCTTTTGCTCCTTGGTTGCCTTTGAATGGTTCAGGGCGTTTAATGCCCGTTCTGATGAGTATACTATCTTCAGGTTAGGTGTTTTCCGTAACCGTTGGCTAATCATTTCTATCTCGGTAGCCATTATGTTGCAGCTAGCAGTTATCTATGTTCCCTTCCTTCAGGTGGCTTTCAGCACGGTACCTCTAGGTATTGAGAAGTGGGGTATCGCTATCCTGGCCGGTGGCAGTCTGTTTGTTATTGAGGAGACTCGCAAAGCTTTATTCCCCCGGCTCTTTACTTTAGGAAAATGGAAGCCACTACAAAAAGCCGCTTCCTAAGGTACTAGCTTCTAGACTGGGGTATGAGAAAATCATCGCTAACCAGACGCCTTAGGATACATTTCATCGTTTTGTGCATCAAATATCTCCTTTGGGTAGCAATTTTTTGAGGCTGTCTCTTTTGCCCTTTCCACTTGGTTGAACTTGTTATACAATGGAAGCAGGAAGACACAAAAGGCCTGACCGATTAGTGCTATAAGGGTTGAGCTTGACAGAAGACGCCGGGGTGGTGTTTCAGGAATCAATAATGGAGGGAATAGCATAAAAAGAGGAAGGAGGGGTAGATGAGAGTAGCATTTTACGCCAGAGTGAGCACAGATAAACAGGCAGAGAAATATGGTATCCCCAGCCAGATTGAGGCATTGAGGAAAAGGTGTCTGGAAAGGGGCTGGACTCTTGTACTTGATGGAGATAAAGATGCCTTTATTGACGATGGCTACAGCGGGGCCGAATTGGATAGGCCGGCCCTCAATCGTTTGCGCCAGGCAATTAGGGAAGGAAGAGTAGATGTGGTCTTGGTCTATGACCCCGATAGACTCTCCCGCAAGCTCTACCACCAGATGATTCTGGCCGAAGAGTTCGAAAAGCAGGGGATAAAGCTAGAGTTTATCACCCAAGACATGGGTAATTCTCCCGAGGACAGGATGTTCTTCAATATGAGGGGGCTGGTGGCAGAGTATGAGCGGGAGAAGATAAGGGAGCGCACCGTGAGAGGTAGC
>Ga0209986_10005180_pt1 | contig 10852 bp, 8 predicted proteins | sample BlataG_FD_183168 | JGI IMG/M metagenome (GOLD analysis project Ga0209986, IMG submission 183168) | Deep subsurface microbial communities from Black Sea to uncover new lineages of life (NeLLi) - Black_00105 metaG (SPAdes) (version 2) | ecosystem: Environmental > Aquatic > Marine > Oceanic >...
GCTGCTGATGGCACCATGACGTTCGATGAGATGCTGCGCATCCTCGGCAACCGGCCTTTAAAATTACCGGCATCCGTGCTCTATCCGTTCAACAGTATAATGTGGTTTTTGCGTATTAAGTTTATGTCAGAATTTCCAAGCCCTGCTTTGAACATGGTGCGTTATCCGTGGATTGCCAGTAATGAAAAGCTGAAGAAAGAACTAGATTATAAATTTAAGTACACTACAAAGGAGGCCTTTGAGGATTTCGCCAGACATGTCAAGGCCACCAGTTAATCGGTTAAGCATAAACGTGGTTGGCAAAGTGATAAAATATGGGTATGCCGAAATGGTGGGATACATCGGCGGGAGCGTGGGGGTTACTCCTCATTGGCGTGGGGGTTGGTATAGTGTTGACTTATATTTCCCCTCAAGTTGGTATCCCAGTGGGCGTTGTAATTACCTTAGGCGGAATCTTTTTAATTATAAGAGCATATCGTGGCAAAACTAAATATAAACTATCACTCAAAAGAGGAGGTAGCAAAGTGCTAATTGGTTTAGGTATCTTCATCATTATTGCTGGTATTATTGGAGGCGGTTTTCTTATTAAATCCCAATTGAATATTAAAAGTAGTGTTGAAACAACTATTGTCCGTTGTTGCGTCCGAGGTAATGAATACCAAATATGGGCTAGCAATCCACCAGGCAACGATAAAGATACTGTGTTTGTCACTCTCGGTACGAGTAGTATGATAACTGACATCAAGGCACTAATGGGTGCTAGCTTACCGACCATAATAGAGGGTGGACCAAATGGGAATTTCATCACTTTCAAGATAACTGAATTACCACCAGGTGTAAGCCTTGGCTATCTTGTTGATGTCGTCTCCAATGCTGAAACGCCCTACAAATTCACAGCTTGGTCAGAGACAAAGGCAAGTAACATTACGGCAACATTCATAGGTGAGTGCCCTAAGGTTACAGGGGTTGGCCCCGAAGAAACAGCACCACCATAGACACAAAGCCAACTATTGAACAGTGTGAGAAGTGATTAAGGAACTGCAACTCCAGATAAATGAAGAGTCAAGTCTAATAAAGAGCGAAATTGATGTTCTACTGAAATTACGTACCAACCACGTTTATACTTAACCAGTTAATCCCACCAGATTGTAATCTTCCTGTAGTCCATCCCCAGCTTTGCCCACATTGCCAGGGTTTCCTCTTTTGTGCCACAAGCATCTTGACGAAGTCAATATCACCGTGTTATATTTGTAGTAGCGGGTAAGTCCTGCGTTAAGTGTGTTACCGGAAGGTGGCATAAACTAGCTGTAAGCTAGTCGCTCGCAGGGGCCGCTTTTTATTTGCAAAAAATCTCTTGTCAAATTTCACCACACGCAGTTGCACTTAATCTTTCTATAGTCCATCCCTAGCTTTGTCCACATTGTTACTATTTCCTTACAAAAGGGGGGCACATTAGCGCATAACTGTATTTCACTTTAAGCATCCTATCAGCGTTAAATGTATCCGTTTATCAAGTGTTGAACTTGCCTTTTTCTTCTACCTCTGAGAACCAAGCTTTAGCGATTTAATGCTGCTCTCAAGTCATTAACACAGTTAGCTTCCCACTGAGAATATGACTCAGGGCTGGTAAGGAAGACATCCCATGCTTCATTGAGCAACAAGGGAATATTAATACTGCCCGACGATTGTTTCTGGTCAGTGAACATCCTCAAACTCGCTCCTATGCAAGCTTGGTAGATATAGTTAGCCAAGCTCGTGAGTAGAGAGTCAGGGTATGAAAGGTGATAATCGGGGGGCTCCAAATTACCTGTCAGAGCAATGTATCGTTTCCATCTTTGGTCTATTTTCTCCACAGCATCTTGAACCCTTGTAACTCTCAACATGGCAAAGATTGCTCTCATCCGTGACTCATCTGCTGGATGAGATGTTTCGTCTCCCGGGCTGAAGATATTAGGGCTCATTTTGGAGCAAAGCGACATATTCGCCCATGCATATGCGGGGCCAACCAGATAGGTGGCAATCATGTCAGAGGCAAATTCTTTTATCCAGGGGCCTTTCCAAAGAGCATAAATATGTTCGTAAAAAGGCTTATAACTTGGAGGCTGCCTGCCTGCGTCTACCTCTCTTTTCTCTTTTTCTATATACCCTGAGAGGTCCTCTAGAAATTCGAAGGAAAAATCTCTCTCATGGTGGAAAAACAAAATATGGCCTAACTCATGACAAAGGTCTGGAAGTCCCAAGAGAAACGAACTTTCACATACAGGCACTGAAATCAAATTAAACCGTACTTCGGACCAGTAATACTCTCTGCTGAATGTGGAAACTATTGGAAGCGGCAACGGGTAATTGATTTGTGTTGCTAGATTTTTACAGAGAAGAAACATCTGGTGATCCTCTTCATTATACCTAGTGATGACCGGAAGAGGATACGATTCGATTAAGTACACTATTTGCGCAAGACGCTTGTATTCATTAAGTTGGTTGGGGAGTAATTGTGGTGCCCCAAAGGCTGGATCTTCTAAAAGCAGCTGAATGTCATGGTAGATATTGCTAAGGAAGGCATGAATACTTACCACATAGTCCTGCATATCGGAAGGAAATGCCTTGCTCTGCAGAACTTGTTGCGATGTAAGACATCTCTTCCTTAGGTCAAAAATAAGACCTCGAAGGAAGTCCTCCACTACTTCCTCCAGAGTTTGCGGAATATGCTAGATGTCTCAGCATCAGTGATAGCAGCCAACTCATCTAGCAAAGTCATATCTTTGGGGGTTAGGCATGCCAAATCACGGTTCAGGTGGTCGTTGGCCTGTCTCAAATCTGAGATATAGTATTCAAGCTCACCCTTCTTGGCTTCGTTTAGTCGTTCTATGAGCGAACTGGGAACCATAAAGTCCTCTCGCTCCTTGCCTGGGGATGGCGAAAGATCTTGGAGCACGACAGTTAGAAACTGCGAGAGCAGCTTTTGACTGTCAAGCACTTGCCCCAGGCTGAGCGAATCTGCTCCCGGCAATTTGTATTGTGCTCTTTTCAGGACAACCACCGCATTATTAATCTTCTCCAGAAGATCAGAATTAATCTTATACACATGCGACAAAGTGCTTAGGTCGCTCATCCTTATACCTCCTTTCGATAAAATTGGGGCTACTTGCTCAGCTAGCCAACATTGGCTTGCATTATCTCTTCAATCTCCTCCTCTTCTTTCTCGAATATTTCCTCTTCGCCATAAAGAGCCCTATCGATGTCCGCTTCTGCAGCCACTGGCTCAAGGAATTCATGGGCTAACCTTATCGTGAGCGGCAATCGCCCGCAGCTATCCGGAGCTGACCATATGAGTTGAGAAAGAGCAAAAATATCCTCTAATACATATTCTATATCCAGCCCTCCTTCTACTATAATTGCGTGTAATGGCCTAGCTGTTCCTTGGTGTATAAAAGGTTTACCGGTGCTGCAAACGATCCCCTGCTTTGCATCTATTGGGAACCAGCTTCCTATCCTGGGATTACCAAGCGTATCCAGGAAGTCTCCCACACCAATGCGGATTGGATAGGCACTTTGCTTCAGGATTTCAACGACGCCTAGCTTAGTTTCAGGATCGAGAATACCTTCTCGTTTGAGGCTTTGAACAGCAGCTCTTATCCCTCTGAGTTCACTTTCATGGGCCCTGCCGTCTCGGTGAATTACAATGGAACGTGGGCAAATCAGTGGCGGGCAGAAGAGCCTAGAAAGGTCATCCTCTATTTGCTTACATAAGACATCTCTAATTTGATTAGCAGGCAATCTTTCCTTTTGCTGAGATGGGAAATCGTGGAAGAAGCAATGTTGACCATTCTTATAGATAAAAGTGAAACCGGCAGTGCCTTTCAATACATCTATGCCTATGTATGCGTCATAATGCAAGGCATTTCCAAGGCTCCATAGCCATTTGTGATTCACTTGTAGCAAACCAAGAGCTGCATATTTTATATATGATCTCAGTTTTCCTTCCAAACCATCTTTTACTTCGTAGGTGAGTTGCTCTCCAGCGCTTTGCTGTTGATAGAAGCTCATGATGTTTGATGCAAGAGCACACTGAAGCTGAATATCGGGCCAAAGAGCTCTTTTAATGTAATTATGCAAATCTTTGTCAGCATTGGGAGGTAAGACTAGCAAAGCATAACCTCTAGTAACAGCTACATTCCGAAGGGCAGTTTGAATAGCTTTGGCTTGGCTCTGTAATGTGCGACAACCTCGGTCGTCATATAGCACTAACTTTGGGTTATATGGATGGTGAGGGTAAAATTGAAGTACACTCTGCTTAAATCGTTCTGTGAAGTCTTCTACTATGGGGCGTGGAACGGAAAGAGGTCTGATGATATATTGAGCATCAAAAGGCGAAACTGTTAAAGGACCGATCTTGGGATCCAACAAATAGCGCATTCGGATTTGCCCCAGTTCTCTCAAGTCAATGCCTCTGTCAGCCACATCCTGTTTGACCTGCAGTAAACTGTTATTTCCGAAAAGCTGATTGGGTACTGGGAAAAAGCGCTGCTCAGCCTGGAAAGGTTCAGCTTTTAGTTGGATGGGCTTGCCATTCAGTTCTGCATTTGCAAAATGCTGTTGAACAATCTTGGATACCTCAGCACATCGCTTATTTGGCGGTTGTATAGATTGGGAGTGGATAGCCTTAACTTTGGGATCCTCAGTGGGGTAGATCAACTTGCATAAAGCTGCAGCACCGTAATTCTCTACTTTGCTGCCAAGATTCCGGTATAGAATGGCTGGGCTCCGTGGGTCAAGCGATTCAATATAAGGCAAGCGGTCTTGACCGTGCTCTCGTATGGTGTAATCAAAGACGCTGAAAATTTCGCCAGTCTGGCGCTGTGTGAATTCTTGCTCTTGTACCATTTTGCCTGTTGCTTTGATTAATTGGATCTGATACCAGTCGTGGCCGAAGTGATATACGAAGTGGCGGTTGACATATTCAGACATCTCACTCCCATCATTCGCGAGTTCTGTTAACCAACGAGAGTCGACATATTTATAAGTGATATCGATAGCGAGGAATAACCTGCCAACTTCGAGGCTCAGGATTTTGAATCTGAATCCCTCAAAGATATCGATCTTCCATTTTTTATCTCTCTGGTTGATTGGCATTTTTCGAAAATACGATTGCCCCGCGTTCCACAACCTCTTATTGTGTATTAGAGGAGTGCGGAATGCGTAGCCTAAGAATTGTAGTGCAATGGGCATGTTCTCAGTGTCTAAAGAATCAAGCTTAATATGATTTACCCCCTCAATTGGAACAAGTTCTGCCACATATGGAATAAGGGGTCGCTTAAGCTTTGGTTCCGGTGAGTTGGCTGGAATTGCCAGATAATGCTTGCCATCTTCAGAAATCAAGGCAACTGGCTTTCGCAGTTCGTATGCCACATTTCTCAGCAATAGGTTAATGTTTTTGTAATAGTCGACACCCTTATCATCCTCCCTTTTCGACAACCCCGTAATCTCTAGCAGCCGATATGAGCAGTCAAGCTTGCTGCGATTCGTGATTTCAAACATGCTTAAAAATTGCCTATCCATGGTTCAGCTCCAAGCATAGTTTCCGAAAGTTGCAATGCTGGCATGTTAGGGGGCTGTTGGCGGAATCATAGTCCTCAAATTGATCCAATGAGTAGCCATGGTCCCCCACCGTGGCTTGTATCTCGGTTCCGCTTTTGAATATGAAATCTTCTATTTGGTCCAATTTATGTTGGGTTACAGTGTGCTGTGTAACTGAATCTGTGAGCAAATTCACCTCATATACCTGGATGTCTTCTGGTTGCAGGTTAGACCACTTTGGAGAGCGGAGGACGGCCAAAGCATAGGTGAGTGCTTGTCGAGTGTAATCGCTCATATCACTCTGACTTACTTTCCAATCCACGATAGTTGCCTTTCTATCTTGACGGAGATATAGTAAATCAAGCTTAACTGCAACTGTGAAAGCATCAATTTTGAAATATAAGGGAAGTTCTGACTTGTAGCCGAAGGGATCGCAAAGGCTCTTCACAAAGCCTCTTTCACTTAATAAATTCTGAAAGCATTGTGAGGCCCTTTCATGTACCGTTTCTATATGGTTGGGTAAGACCTCGATTCCATACTCATGCTCGAATAAAGCGAGGAAGTCTGAGCCAAGCGAAGTTTTGGATTGCTGCATTAGGAGTCGGTAATTGCAGTTCTTCGAGAACGTAAACTGGCGGCGTGCTGTTGTTAAAGTGTATTCAACCATTTTCCCTACATCCACTGGACTACCATTTCTCCAGGCGGGGATGAGTAGCTGATCTATTGCCCTATGAACCAGACTCCCTTGCCAAGCTGAAAGATGTTGTAGCTGTTTTAACATGTAAGCTTGGCGTCGCTTAGTATCTCTTGTCAGGGGTGAAGCCATCACTTGAGAAAAGAAGTACTGTCGTTGACAACGGCGAAAAGTGTTATGCGCTGAAATCGACCATTTCATCTACTAGTCCTTCACAAAAGAAAAACCACCCTCATTCATTTTCAGTTCTCTTCTCCAAGTATTGTAACAATTCCTTCCAGACTTGCGGGTTATGTATAGTTTGTGTTGCTCGTCTAAAAAAAAGCACTGCATCTTTATCTTTAAAAGTTCTCTCCATACTTGGTGGGATTTTGCCTGCTAGTTCTAGAAGCTCTAATTCATCTGCTTCAAGAGCATTGGCCAAATCATGGATCGTCTTAGCCGATGGTGCATACTCCAGTCTTTCGTTCTCTATCTTACTCAAGTAAGTGAAGTGAAGCCCGGTCATGTTTGCTAACTGCCGCTGAGTCAGATGTCTCTGCTTTCGAAGTTCTTTGATTCTTTCCCCTAGCTTCATACTGGCCTCCATACTAACAATATACAATAAGTTGATGTTGATGTCAACATCAACTTTTATACTAATATGCTGAGATTGCTAGGCATGGTAGGACTACAATAGCTCTCTTCCTACTTCATAACCTCTTGCCAGAGTTGGTGGAGGAGGCGCTGGCGAAGCCTGGGGTCGAGGATGGAGCCGAGGTAATCCTCAAAGACTGCATCTATCTTTTGCTTTAAGTTCTCTAACTCGGGGACAATTTCCGTGAGGTAATCCTCGTCCTTGGGTATCCTGACACTCTCCAGCCCGGCTTCCAGCCAGACTTTGAGGTAGCGGGCTTCTGTTTCTGAAGTACAATCTATGCGCTCTCTACCTGAAGAAAGCCGCCAGCCAAAGAGTTCCTGTTCTAATTTAACTTCACCTGAAATTCTAGGCAAGCTCTTGGTACGCAAAGGCTTGTGAGTTAAAATCTTCTCCCGGTAGAATTTGCCCAAACTGTCCTCACCAAGCTTATCTGTCACCGTCTTCACCAGAAGGTCAATATCAATTCCTTCCTTGGTCTTTCTCCTCTTGCCGAAGCTCTTGGCTCTTTCAATTCTGGACTTTACTAAATCTATCACTGCACGGTAGACTTCAAGCTGTTCCTCATTAGTTAAGCCTAGAATCTTGCCCATTACAATCTTATCCAACTCGCGGCGGTCGGGCTTCACCTTTTGTAGTGCAACCCTTTCGGGAGAGGAGGCGCCAAGCTCTGCGAAGGTATTCCCAAGCGAATTACCTTGGAAGGCTTTGAATTTAGCTAGAACACTCATTTCTTCGGTATCAGAAATCTCCCCAAGTTGTATGACCGGGATTCTTTCAATATCAATTCCCTCGAGTTTCAATGGGCCACTACCACCCCCGTAAGATCGCCCAACAAACTCTTTAGCAAGCGTTGTAGCAGCTGAAGAAAGATAAGCTGTAAGTAGGTTTTCTTTCCTCGCTTTATCTCCCTTGCTGATAAGTACCTCAAATAGATTATGATCTGGGAAGACTTTCGAGGGATTGTAAAACACAATGTGCCTGTAAGCTTGGATCATAGCTACGAGAAGAGTTCCTGGCTCGCGCTTGCCCAGATCATACCACCTCTTTCTTGAAGCGCAGGTGGGACGAAGGTGGTAGCCTTTGCTCTCACCTTCCCGAATGTATTTGAGAACCTTAGTGCCTTTTAAATCCTTCCTATCCTTGTGAACCATGAGCACCCGGTATTTTAAGTCCTTGGGTTTGACCACAATGGACTTGCATTCTCTGGGGCTCTTGATGACATAATTCGGCACCCAATTTCCCTTCTTATCTTGATGCATCCAGAATTCCTTCTCTATTCCTCTCCTTTTTATCTCCTCCTCGGTGAGGTAGAAGAACTCGTTAGCACCGGTTGTAAAGCCTCGCCTCACCTCGGCGATTTGCTTCAAGGGCACCAATTTTCCTTTGCCCTTCTCCAGAATCTTGAAGAAAATTTCCGGGGCTCTGATATATTTGCCCCATTTGGCACCAACGTATTTTCCACTTTCTTTATCAAATCCTTCCTGCCAAAGTTCTTTCTGAGACTTTGGGAAAATCCTCAAATCCTCATTCTGCCAGAACTCAAAATGAGCCATGATGGTCTTTATCAGATTATCAATTTCATGCAACCGCTCAATTTGCTTTTGCCACATTTCTTGAGCAGGTGGTATGAAGTAGCTCAGCGGCTTGAAGAGATAGACGAAGTGAACCAAGTTTTCATCCCGTTCTTTTTTGCTATTGCATTTCTCTAGTATAACTATACAGGTGTTGACATCGGCTTCCTCAAACCATCTCTCTACCTTTGACTCGATGATGGCAACGATTTTGTAGTTCTTTAGGAAGAATTCTTGAAGCCCCTTCCCGTAATCCACATCCAGCCAGGAATTAGAGACAATGAAGCCGAAGTGGCCACGATTCTGGGGAAATTTTGTCCCGTGGACAAAGAAGTAAGCGTGAATACCAGCCCTCTTTGGGATTTCAGCAATTTTCTTTCCTTTAATATCCTTAAGAGCTTTGTCTATGAGGCCTTCTTTATATTCCTTGATGTCAAGGGCAATTTCTGGCATTTCCTCCTGTCGGGTGTAAGGAGGATTCCCAACCACACAGTCAAACCAGCGGGGATAAGTAACTTCTCTCTCCTTTACACCTAGAGTCTTTGCTCTAGCTTTTCGCCATTTCTCAGGTAACTCAAAGCCACCTTCAGTGCTCAGGAGATTAAAGAAGTCTCCTTGAAGGATGTTGGGATAGTTCTTATCCACACCTAAATCTCGGATAGCCAAGTTTATAGTGGAGAGGTGGGCAGGAAACTTTGCAATATCATTGCCCCACAAGGTATCGAGGATATCTTCGTGGTTTAAACGCTGATTTCGCAGCTTTTTATGCTGATAAGCTCTCACTAGAAATGTCCCGGCACCACAAGCAGGGTCAAGAATCTTGTCATCGTCTTGTTTCAGGCAAAAACGGAGGATAATATCGACTACATCGGGGTTGGTGAAATACTGTCCTAAGTTATGCCGCTCATCTTTGGGAATAAGCCTTTCGAAGATTGGACCGATGATATCGCCTAGCTTGGAAAAGTCATATTGCTCGAGCACATTCACTAAATCTTTTATTTCCTTGGTTACCTCTTTCTCATCGAGAAAGGCGATGGCGTCAATGAAATCCGCGGTGTAGATTGTCTCGTAATCTATCTTTAGTACTTCATCGAAGAAACTCTGCAATATCTTTTGAAGCTGTGCTCCCTTGAATAAACCCTGAGGGATTTGAAGCGGAGCAAGGTCATGAGGACGCTTGGCCTGGAGCACATTGTAGAACAGGATTTTATTTACCAGGAGATAGGCGGTCTGCCTTGCTGCTTTATCGAAGTCTTGAGATTGCCAGGCAAAAAAACTCCATCCCTGAGATGCGAACCACTTGCCAAGTTCTCTAGCAAAGGCCTTATCCTTGTGGTAACGGTTATAAATTATCTCGGTGTAATATTTTGATAGCCGTTTTATCTTACTGTGCAGTCTATAAATGAGGAATTCGTCAGTTGGTAATTTAGGCTCAGCTTCTTTACCAGAGTGAACGGCGTAGAGCCTAGCAAGGAAAATCTCCAGCTGCTTTACGATGGCCTCTTTATATCTTGTCTCCTCAATAAGGTCTAAATTTTCTATCTCTGAAAGGGGATACTTATGAACAACTTGTTCCTCTTCATTTCTTTGCTCATTGACTTTTTGAGTATTAAACCAGATTAGCTCTTTAAAGTTTGTAGTGGCGAAGTATTTAGCCCTCCTAGCATTTGCCTTTTCCCAAGCGGGCTTTCTGAGGTTTTCATAGTCAAAGACGTCGAAATAGGGATGTTTAGCTTCTATAACACAGAGGACATTCTGGCTGCGGCGAGATTCGCAGATTATGATGTCGGGTGATTTTCTATCTGTGCCAGAGGTATCCACATCTGGGAGGCCTAAATCAAGCCTCTTTTGCTCAATAATTTCCCGCATCCAGTGCATAAGCACTGCTACTGCGCTGCGCTCTGTCTTCCAGCTAGTAGCATCATAAGGGCTAGGGATTCTAGTTAGCCTGCCACCAAACTCAGTCTTCTTCATGCTCTTTTAATACCGTGTTTACAATTCGCCGGGCGATTTCGAAAGCAGCGGCAATGCGGATGATTTTGACATCGGCGATGCCCTTTATATCCAAGAGTTTCTCTAAAGGCTGGTTTGCCATGCCTTTGAAGCCGTCGAATTTCTGCAGAATCTCTTGTGCAATCTCCTCTGCTGGCTTGCCTTCAATCCCCGGGGCGATGAGGATGGAGAGGAGCTCGGCGTCGGTTAATGTCTCCGCACCCAGCTCCCGGAGCTTGCCGCCGGGGTGATGCCATTTTTGCGGGTTATTGTTTGCTGCTGGTTCCACTTCCGCCTTCGCAAAAATATATGTGCTCGTTCTATAGACCTTTATAGGTGCCTTCCTTGCGTCTAGCCACTCGAACTATAGTAACCAAT
>Ga0209986_10005181_pt1 | contig 10850 bp, 12 predicted proteins | sample BlataG_FD_183168 | JGI IMG/M metagenome (GOLD analysis project Ga0209986, IMG submission 183168) | Deep subsurface microbial communities from Black Sea to uncover new lineages of life (NeLLi) - Black_00105 metaG (SPAdes) (version 2) | ecosystem: Environmental > Aquatic > Marine > Oceanic >...
TTGAGTGCCCTCATGTTCATCGCTAGTCTCTCCAGGGTAATGGCGGTCTTTAGCCACTCGGGAAGGCTATCTCCCCAGCCCCCAGGAAAGACAATGATAGGGTCCGTCAGAGCACCTACTATGTTGGAGATGCCTTTTTCAACTGTCTTATTCAATTGTCCTTTTCACCTCCTTTCTTCAGTAATAGCTCCCCTTTCCCTGGCGTGAGCTAGAGCTCGGCTATCCAACTCTAGCCGGGAGACTTCCTCTACCATGTTCTTACCTCGGCGAAGGACACTCTCTAGGTCGTTTAGCAGCCTGGCGTATTTTCGGGTAGCTGGCGGCATCCTTCGTAGTGTCGCCTTACGGTACACGATATCACCTCCTTTCTTTTATCCATGCCTCGGGCAAATACCGTCTCTCGTAGTCGCTATCCTTGGCGCGGAGGAATAGCCGTCCACACTTGCACCACCAAATGATGTACTTCTTATTGTCCATCAGGAAGGTCATCTCCTCCCCACACAGACAGGTCGGCCTCTGCAGCACAATATCACCCCCTTTCTGGGTAGAGTTACCCCTTCGGACCGGGTATTTCTCCGCTTAGTCCTTAAACCTGACGATATCTAGGCAGACATAGCCTTTAGGTCGGTAGGGGTCAATGGGGTACTCACCAAAGCCGTTCCAGAAGTCCAGTAGCCACATGGTATAGCCCTGGTATTCCTGCTCTCGGACATTGACTAGCTGGTCGGTGAATATCCTGACGCTTCCGTCCCTGTTACCCCACAGCACTATAACCGCTGGCAGATTAGGGCTACGGAAGCCAGCCATCATCTCCACTCTAAGCCGTCCCAGTTTAAGGCGGTTAATCCAGAAGTGGTTATAAGCTCCACCATAGCTACCGATATAGACATCCTTGCCCTCAAGCTGGTCAAGGACTTTTCCCAGCTTCCCTAGGGCTTCTCTACGCTTCTTGCGCAGGTTGATTTCTATAACCCTGGAGCCCACCTGGATTCTGGTTTTCGGCTCTGGCTGTTCCACACCCCCAGCTTCCTTAAACAGGCTGAGCTGGGTAGTCATCTGTATCACCCCCTTTCTATCTGATTTTGGGCATAGTTATCCTTTCCCTTCCCCTTAATAAGGGGAAGAGGAGCTATTAGAGGGGCGACGCCCCTCTTTAGATTAGTGATTGCTGACTGCCATACTCCAAAGCCTTGCGTTCCTCCTCCAGTGCTTCTTTGGGAATGAGGTTGCGGATACGCTCAACATAGCCCTTCATATAGCCGTTGAAGTTATCCACCTTGAAAGCCATCGTAGAGGTAGGCTGGTCAATATACCCTGGTAGGTTGGGTATTCGCTTCAGCTCCTCCGCCTTTTCACGGATTCGCCACAGGGTCGGCCTAATGGAGTTCATAAGCTCCTCAACCTCATCCACCTTCTCACTCACCTTGACGGCACTCCACTTGATAGGCATAGTTTCACCTCCTTTCTGGACATAGTTGCCCCTTCAATACCCGGCATTTTGGGTTACTCCTCCCAGACGACTACTTGCCGAATGGTGAACTCCAGTCCACAGGTGTTGCACTTGGCTTTATCGGGAACTTCTAAATACTCAAGGTCATCACTTCCGCACTTCGGACAGGATATAATTTCCCCTTCGGCATACTCCTTGCGCTGCTCCACTGGTATCACCTCCTTTCTGGGCACAGCTACCCCTTCGGATTCCGCCCAAAGCTGGCTATCTCCCCTGTTTCTTAACTTTGGCTATAGAGAGGTAATCGGGGCACTTTGGAGAGCACCGGTGGGTGTGCCCTTTGAGACACTCTCGGCACAGCCAATAACACTGACTTGTGTTTTTACATGGGTAAATGATGTCCATATGTCCCCTTTCTAGCTGGATTGGGCAAAAAGAGGGGTATCCGTTCCCACGCCTTCGGGGAAGAATACCCCTGAAAAAAGCAAAAAAGCGGGGCTTCCCCCGCCTTCCTGCGTGGCTGTTCTTTTTGAGTGTAAGCGTTCTATTCGGCTGTTACTGGCTCTGCATTGAGGGCAAGATAACCTTATCCTGGCCTTAAGATGTTCAATGGTAAGAGTGCCTTCAGAGAAGTCTACGCTTTTGCCCTCGAGATTCAGGGCCTCACTGACGCGGCAGCCCAGATGGAAAAGGACCCTGATAAGCAGTCTATCCCGTAGGCAAGTTGCTGCTCTTTCGAGTCTTTTCACATCGTCGACTTCCAAATAAGCCTTGGTCATTGTTTACCCCCGACTGTCACCCAAGGAATCCCTGCTAATGGTTGCGTTCCTCCGCTTTATGTTGCTACTCTTTGGGTCGGGTAGTGGCATATAAACCTCCTTACTTAGCCCGGTCAGCCTTACCGGGCCAATTCATTTATTCCCCGCTTCTTTACCCCTGGGGTCTTGAGTAAAAAAGAAGGCGGACAAGTGCTAAACACTTGTCCGCCTTACTTCAACCTACTAAAATGGCTGCTGGCCGGTATCTCTATGTCAATAGGAAAGCTTGTAGGGCTAAGAAAGGTGCTACAGAGAGGGGCTTCGCCCCTCTCTTACCTACACTCCCCCTTCCCTTATTAAGGGAAGGGGGTCAGGGGGATAGATTGTTAAACGACATCAGATTAAGCGGAGGCTGTTTGGTATCTCCATTGATAAAAAATTGACAAAGCATTATTATAAGACTATCAAGAGAGGTTAGAAGAATGCAAATTAGGAAAACGTACAGCGAGCTAAAGCCTGAGCTACTTTATGATGAGGTCAGGGACTTTATCCTCAAGCAGGGAGCAGTTGTAGGTGAGGCAAAACTGGAAACATACTCCTTACCTAGCGACTCGTCATCATTTATCTCCCGCGGCACATTAACCTTCAACATTCAGGGGGGAAAGGAATGCCTAAGAGTACATATCATGGGCTCAGCCAGAGGCGAAACCAAACTGATGCTTGATATCAATGACGAGCTTTTCCCCCAGGAGAAGGTCTCTGCTTTACAAGAAGACCTGGACTTTATTTTTGGCTCATACGAGGTTAAGCCTCGCTGAGATATGTGATATAATTTTATTGTGGTTATAAAGACAGTAGCTACCAATCGGAAGGCTTATCACAATTATCATATAGGCGATAGCTTAGAAGCCGGCGTTGCCCTTACTGGCACGGAGATAAAGTCAATCCGAGCCGGGAGAGTGAGTTTAGGTGATGCCTATGTTAGACCTGAGGCTGGGGAATTATGGTTACTGAATGCTCATATAGCTCGCTATGAAGCAGGTAGCTATTTGAGTCACCAACCAAGGCGACCCAGAAAGCTTCTACTGCATCGTAAGCAGATTGATAGTCTTACCAGCAGGGTATTGGAGAAGGGCTTTACTTTGGTTCCACTCAAGTTATATATTAAAGATAGCCTGGCCAAGGTTGAGGTGGCATTAGCCAAAGGTAAAAGGCTTTATGATAAGCGAGAGTCCATAGCCCGCCATGAGACAGAAAGAGAGATTGAACGAGCCATAAAAGGACAGAAGCTCGGAAGGAGGTAGTTTACCTTTAACCACCCATAATTGAATAAGTGGGGACGCGTGGGTTCGACAGAGGAAGTATGTTGCAGGATTGCAAGCTGAGGTGCCGCTAACCTCATAAAACAAGTGGCAAAAAAATAACTGGCGAACCTGAATTCGCTTACGCAGCCTAATTAGATAGGTTGCACATCCACCCCACCTGTCCTCAATGGGTCGGGATTGGGTGCCGTAAAATTGAGGTGCCACCATCCGGATGTCGATAAGGGTGGTGAAAGAGCTATCGACTGGCTTGACTAAACTCGGTCAGCAGAGGCTAGCCAGGCGAGATTAAACAGCTGACTAAGCTTGTAGGATATTCTGGGCAGCTTCTTCTGGACGGGGAGTTCGACTCTCCCCCGTCTCCACCATGAAATTTTGAAGGCGCCAGCTTCGCGAAGCTGGCACTTTTTTTCTTGGGGTAGTGCCCTGATTATTCCTGGGTACTGAATGACCACATCGCCAGAATAACCATGACCAGCCCAAAGGCTGCCACTACCATCAAATCCTCGCCGACGGACATGGTGTGCCCCAAAACGGTAATGCCCAGGGAAGTGGTGGGCTGGGCTCCGAGCACTAACTGGCGTATAGAATCAATTCCATAGGTTGCCGGGTTGATTTTGACCAGGACATTCATCCAGGGTGGCAGATTATTGACCGGAAAGAAAACACCGGAGAGGAATATCATGGGGAACATTAGTAGCTGCATTACCGCCTGATGGGCTTCCATGGACTTGATGCGGGAGGCAAGGAAGATTCCCATTGCTGACAAGGCGCAGGCTACCAAAAACATCACTGGCAATAGCTTGAGCAAGATTCCTGGGGAGAGCATGACCCCAAAAATGGGGGCAAAGAGGAGTATCAGAGTCCCCTGGATTAGGGCAATGGTGGCTCCGCCCAGTGTTTTGCCCGCCGCTACTGCTACTCGGCTGATGGGTGCCACCAATACCTCTTTGAGAAAGCCAAATTCGCGGTCCCAAACCACAGACACTCCTGAGGTGAAAGAGGTCATAAGCACTGTCATACCAATGATGCCGGGAAACATGAATTTGGAGAAATCAACCCCCGGGGCAAGCATGCCCATGGTGCCGCTCAGCCCACTGCCAAAGACGATTAAAAATAATAGGGGAAAGGCTAGGGCGGTCACCATGCGTATCTTATCTCGCCAGAACCTCAATAAATCACGATACCAGATGGTATAGATACCCCGTAGGTTGTTCATAGCTCTCCTTTGTTAGCCCAGTGCTCAGTGCCTCATCCGGTAGCGACCATGCTGTCGCACCATCTCTTTGAGCTCGCTCCTGGCCGCTTCATCCCTGAGCCGATGCCCGGTTAGCTTGAGGAAGGCATCATCTAGAGTAGGTCGACGCAGGCTAATGCTGAGGATGTCGGTGTCAAACTCCTTTATCAAAGCAGGGATAAACCTCTCTCCATTAGCAATCTCAAAGGTTACCTGCCCGCCATCGCATCTGGCTTTGATGTGGTATCGCTCCTGGAGCTCGGCTTGAGCCCTCTGGTCATCCACCGTGTTCAGGCTAATCATATCCCCACCCACCATGCTCTTCAGCCCCTGTGGGCTATCTAGGGCGATGAGCTTGCCGTAATCCATAACCGCGATGCGGTCGGTATACTCTGCTTCATCCATGTAGTGGGTGGTGAGTAGGATAGTGGTTCCCTCCCTCCGGCGTAAGTCGAGGATGAAATCCCAGAGGCGGCGGCGGGTTTGAGGGTCAAGTCCAAGTGTGGGCTCATCCAGGAAAAGCACCTTGGGGTGGTGGAGGAGACCGCGAGCAAGCTCAAGGCGACGTTTCATACCACCAGAGAAGGTTTTAACTATGTCGCGGCGTCTTTCCCATAGCTCGACCATCCTCAACACTTGCTCTATCCTTTCCTTTCTCACCGAGGCGGGGATATTGTACACCATGGAATGGAACTTCAGGTTCTCCAGGGCGGTCAGCCGTTCATCCAGACTGGGGTCTTGAAATACCAGCCCGATGCACTGACGCACCTGCCCCTGTTGATGGGTGACATCAAAGCCGCTGATTGATGCCTTGCCTGAGGTTGGCTTGGACAGGGTGCACAGGATATTGATTACCGTCGTCTTTCCCGCTCCATTAGGACCGAGAAGACCAAAGATTTCCCCCTGGTCAACGCTGAAGCTGATGTCATTTACCGCTACCAGGTCGGCGTAGCTCTTTACCAGGTGTTCCACCTCAATAATATGGCTATTTGACATCTTCCCCCTGCTTTAGCTTTTCAGCCAGCTCCTCTATATATGGTCTATTCTCCTGCCTATTCATGGAAAAGTTTCCTGGGATTTCCAACGGCTATTATATACCTGATAAGCAATTATCGCTATAGCAAATTTTAATGAAATCTAAACGCCGATTTTATGGGTAATTAATTCTGAAAGCCTAAGATTAAGGCGTGAATATAGATAACTTAGGTAAGGTAAAGCGACCAAAGACAGAGACGGAGAACAATAATGATTAAAAGTGTTGTCAGATGCCCAAATGATTTGGTTATAGTATTTGACGAGGATGACGAACAAATCCCTCAATATCAGGGGCGATATGAAGAAGTGAAGGAACGCATCCTGAAAGACGCCCCGCCCGAGGCGGTGTTTGGTCACTGGTTTGATTATGAGACCGATATAAGAACAGTTTCAAGGGAGAAGTGGTAAACAAATCCACTTCTGCCAGGGCTTGCCTTTAACGGTAAGCCCTTTTTTATTGTCTTTTTCACCTTTAAGCTATTATAATGTTTGTGCCTATTGGCATTTCTTTTGCTTTTGTGATACAATTGGCATCAAGATGGTAATTGAAGAGGAGGATAGCGGGATGGCTAAAGGAAGGGGGGCAAGCAAGACACTCTCTTCAGACATCACCGACCGCAAGCGGGTGGAGCATAATTTAAAGGAACGTATTAAAGAACTCGACTGCCTTTATGGTATTGCTAGGATTGCTGAAAGACCAGATTTTACTTTAGATGAGCTATATCAAGAAGTGGTAAATCTGCTTCCAAGTAGCTGGCAGTATCCGGAGATTACCTGCGCTAGAATCACTATTAATGGCAAGAAGTTCAAGACAGAGAACTGCAGAGAAACTGAGTGGAAGCAATCTTCGGATATCAAAGTACATGGAGCCAAAGCAGGTATTCTAGAGGTAGGTTACCTAGAGGAGAGACCAGAGCTTGACGAAGGACCATTCTTAAAAGAAGAGAGGCTGTTGATTGATGCTGCTGCTAAGCAGTTGGGAAGAATCACCGACCGCAAGCAGATGGAGCAGGCACTGCAACAGTCAGAAGAGAAGTTACAAACTTATTTAGAAAGCGCCCCTGATGGTGTCTATATCAACGATTTGAAAGGGACTTTCCTCTACGGCAACAAAAAGGCTGAGGAACTCACAGGATATAACAGGGAGGAAATTCTGGGGAAGAGCTTCCTCAAGCTCAATCTTCTTCCGGCGAAATATTTAGCCAAAGCTGGCAGGTTGCTGGCGCTTAACGCTATGGGAAAACCTACCGGACCAGACGAGCTTGAATTGATAAAGAGAGATGGCAGTCGTATATGGGTTGAGATAACCACCACTCCCATAAAACAGGGGGAAGGAAAGACAGAAGTTATTGGCTTTGTCCGCGACATCACCGAGCACAAGCAGGCAGAGGAGGAGATACGGATGAGCGAAGAGAGATACCGCCATCTGTTTGAGAACCTAAATGACGCAGCATTTCTCGCTGATGCCGAGACGGGGCACATTCTTGAGACCAACCGGCAAGGGGAAGTCCTATTGGGAATGAGCCGTAATGAAATCGTAGGTATTCACCAGTCCGCCCTCCACCCTCCGGGCAAGGCTGAGGAATATAAGCAGAGATTTGCTACACATATTGCGAGAGGGCATGCTGCGGACCATGAGGGTGAGGTCATTAGGAAGGATGGGACAATCATCCCGGTGTCTATCGGTGCCTCGCCCCTAACCATACAGGGGCGTCGTCTTATCCTAGGTCTTTTCCGTGACACCACCGAGCGCAAGCAGGCTGAGGAGGCGCTGGCAGATGAAGCGACCCGGCGGCGTATCCTAGTCGATCAGTCCAGAGATGGGATCGTTATCCTTGATCAGAATGGCAAGGTATATGAGGCGAACCAGCAATTTGCCGAGATGCTCGGATACTCTCCCGAGGAAGTCGCTCAGCTCCATGTGTGGGATTGGGATACTCAGTGGACACGCGAGCAACTGCTCGAGATGATCCAGAGTATTGACGCAGCCGGCGACCACTTCGAGACGTACCATCGTCGCAAGGATGGTACGGTCTATGACGTTGAAATCAGCACCAATGGGGCTGTGTACGCGGGTCAGAAGCTGGTCTTCTGCGTGTGCCGGGACATCACCGAGCGCAAGCAGGCTGAGGAGGCGCTGCGAAAGTCAGAAGAGAAATACAGAACTTTGTTCGAGAGCAAGCTCGATGGCATGGTAGTTATTGATGAAACAATGGAACCATTACTGGCTAATAAAACCACCGCCGAAATGTTTGGCTTTGATTCTGTGGAGGAACTGCTTGAAGTGAATATATTTGACTACATCCCGCCAGAGGAAAGGGAGCGAGCTCTCAAGATTATAACAAAGGATATGTTTGAAAAGGACATGCGACAGGTCAACGAGTTTCGGCTGAGGACCAAGTCTGGTAAAGAAATATGGGTAAGCGCAATTGGTGCACTAACTGAATATGAGGGCAAAGTAGCAGGTTTGATTTCACTCAGAGACATCACCGAGCGCAAGCGGATGGAGGAGCAGCTCGTTCGCTCCGAGAAGCTGGCAGCGATAGGGCAACTGGCCAGCGGGGTTGCTCATGAGCTCAGGGGTCCCCTGGGAGCGATTAAAACTGCTGCTTTCTATGTGCAGAGAAAGCTCGCCAAGAGCGACCTGCCGGCTACTGAGCCCAAAGTGCTGGAATTTCTCGATATCATAGATGGGGAGGTTAATATTGCCAGCAATGTCATAAGCGACCTTATTGACTTCTCTCGGGTAGCCAAACCAACCATCTCACCGGTTAATATAGGCGGCATAATTGAGGATGCCCTGAAGCATGTTCCCATACCTGAAAATGTTAACCTAGCCAGGGATATAGATAAGAGCCTCCCCATGGTAGTGGTGGACGCCGGACAGATTCAACAGGTGTTTGTCAATGTAATCTTCAACGCCGTAGAAGCTATGCCCCAAGGTGGTCGCCTGGGTATTAGGGCTGGAAGCAAGGGCGAATTTGTGGAGGTGGAGTTTACCGACACCGGGTATGGCATTCCCCGGTCGGCTATAGATAACATTTTTGACCCATTATTTACTACCAAAGCCAGGGGCATTGGACTGGGGCTAGCGGTGTGCAAAAATATTCTGGAAAGGCATGGGGGAGACATTGGGGTAAAAAGCAAGGTGGGAAAAGGAAGCACATTTACCGTCTCCCTGCCTGCCCAGGTAGTCTAGGTGAGTTTGTATCTAGAAAGAAGGGGAAATAGTGGAAACTAACATCCTGGTGGTTGACGACCTCAAGGGTATGCGGGTGACTCTGGGCGGGATATTAGAGGACGAGGGGCATAATGTAGTCCTGGCTGAGAATGGCTATCAAGCCATTGAGGCAGCGAAGCAAACTTCCTTTGACCTCATCTTTATGGACATAAAGATGCCGGGGATAAACGGGGTACAGACCTTCCGCGAGGTCAAAAAAATCAATCCTCAAGCAGCCGTCATAATGATGACCGCCTATTCTGTTGAGGACCTGGTGAGAGAAGCCCTGGAGGAGGGTGCCTATGCTGTGGTTTACAAGCCATTTGATATTGAGAATATCGTGAGCATCATTGAATCTGCCCTTCGCAAAACCCTGATTTTGGTAGTAGATGACAGCTTTGCTGACCGTGAAACCCTCAAGAACATCCTGGAGGAAAGGGGGCACAAGATTGTTACTGCCAGCACTGGTGCCGAGGCACTGGCGAGAGTTAAAGAGAAGCGCTTTGACATCATATTTTTGGATGTCAGGCTACCGGATATAGATGGGGCGCAACTCTTTGAGCAGGTGAAGGCTCTCGACTCCGAGGTGGCTGTGATTATGATGACCGGTTATTCTGAAGAGGAGTTGGTGAGGAGGGCAATATCCCGCGGGGCTTACACCTGCATTTATAAACCATTTAATGTAGATAAGATATTAACATTGGTGGGAGAGATTTCCCGGCGAAGGAGAAGGTAGCTATGTTCTCTTCGGTAAACATCTTGGTAGTAGATGGTGAGGCTACCACCTTAAGAACATTATCGGCGGGACTGGAAGATATAGGGCACATGGTGAGCACTGCCGCCGCAGGACGAGAGGCACTGGCACTGCTCAGGAAGCAGCCCTTCAATATTGTCATTGCCAACATAAAATTGCCCGATATCGGTGGTCTGGAAATACTGGAGACGACGAAGGAACTTAATCCAGAGGCAGCGGTAATTATGATAACCGACCATGCCAGCTTTGAAACGGCGGTAAGTGCCGTTGATGGAGGCGCCTATGCCTGCATGCTCCAACCAGTAGCTATGAATGAGCTAGCGACCATGATTGATAATGCTTTGAGAGAGCAGAAGTTATTTATTGAGAACCGGAAGTTGGTGGAGAGCCTGCAACGCTCCAACAAAAGATTGGAGGAAACCAACAAAGCGCTGGAGCGGGCAAGCCGTGCCAAATCAGATTTTATGGCAAAAATGAGCCACGAGTTGCGCACCCCACTCAATGTTATTATGGGCTTCTCTGAACTCATGCTGGACCAGGTGCCTGGTGAGGTCAATGAGGAGCAGAGGGGGTGCCTTGACGATATCTTGTCCAGTAGTCGGCACCTGCTGGGTTTAATCAACGAAATCCTTGACCTGTCCAAGATAGAATCGGGTAAGGTGGAACTCAGGCTGACAAATATAGCTCTGAGCGATATGGTGCAATCGTTGAGGAGCACCATGATGCCCATGCTCGTCCCAAGGGAGCAAAGCCTTGATATTGAGGTGGAAGAAGGGCTCCCACCGGTTCATGCCGATAGAGCTAAACTGAGGCAGGTATTTTTCAACTTGGTGAGCAATGCGTCTAAGTTTACCCCAATCGGAGGCAGGCTGAAGATTGAGGTTGCCAGGAGGGGCAATTGGTGTCAGGTCAGCGTGGTGGATAGTGGTGTTGGTATCAAAAAGGAAGACCAGGAGCAAATATTTGAACCTTTTTATCAGGTGGATAGTTCGGTAGCTGGGGAGAAGAAGGGGGCGGGGCTGGGGCTAACGCTTGCTCAGGAAATTGTGGAACGCCACGGCGGTCAAATTTGGG
>Ga0209986_10005182_pt1 | contig 10850 bp, 10 predicted proteins | sample BlataG_FD_183168 | JGI IMG/M metagenome (GOLD analysis project Ga0209986, IMG submission 183168) | Deep subsurface microbial communities from Black Sea to uncover new lineages of life (NeLLi) - Black_00105 metaG (SPAdes) (version 2) | ecosystem: Environmental > Aquatic > Marine > Oceanic >...
TTTTGTTTCACACACGTAGATCTCTCTTTTACTATTTCTGCAATCTTCATAAAGTAATGATCGATATCGATCCTTTCCGTATCTTCCAATAAAATTTCATGAACTGTTTCACCAGGTTTCATTATTGATTTACTTCTCACTTCGCTTCCCATTGTGTCTCCACTAACTTCCATTATTTTTCCTCCTTCGCTGTCCAATAATCTCGTCTTCAGTTGCCAATAGTCTTAGGGATGTGGGGGTATAAATAAGTTTTCTTAGAAAATAAAAGAGATAATAAAATAGAAATAATTGATTCGTATAATGTGGCGAGGAAAGATTTATGCACTGTTGAGTTCATCACTCAGTTTTCATCAGAGTATGATCAAAAAGTATTTAAATAACTCCTACCTTTAAGGGGATATATCATGGGATTATACTACAAATCTAGGTATACTTATGGTGAATTCAAGAGGTGATTCGGGTGAGGAGAAAAAAGGAGGAAAGAAAAGTTTTGAGTTTCGTTTTGATAGTTCTCATCGCAACGATGAGTTTAAGTTTGGATACAAATTCTACAAAAGATGAAGATAGTATTGAGAGTATAGAAAAAGATAGTGGCGAAGCAATGACTATGGGAGGTCAGGGGGTAACTGATCCCTGGCAGCTTCAAGGATTGAGGCCTTACGGACAATATTTCAATAACCTGGATGAGTACGTCTCTCCCGTTACAGGTCAATTAATCATAAAGCAAAAAGATTTTATACTGCCAGGAAGAGGATTGGATTTAGTTATAGAAAGAATATACGTTTCTCCGTATCTATTCATGAGGGGAAAGTCAAGCGAGGAAGATCCGTATATAATGACAAATCTCGGCGAAACCTGGAAATTAAATTTGTCGTGGATAGGAAAAGAGTATATCTATTTAGAAGATGGAAAACAGTACAAAATTGAGTGGGAAGGAAATAACTTTGATAATCACAAAGGAGATCATTTCAGGCTCCAAAAAGAAGGCGATGGATCATATATTTTATATAGAACTACCGGTACAAAATACTGCTTTGACACCGCTGGAAAACTAACAGAGATCAAAGATACCAATAATAACAGCATTATTTTTAATTACAATGAAAATGGAATCAGTACAATCACCGATACAATAGGAAAAACGGTAAATTTTACGTATCAGAATAACAAGCTGGCAACTATCACATATGAAGGTAAAACAATCTCTTACACGTACAGTGGGGATAGATTAGTGAACGTCACGGATCCAATTGGAAGAGTAACACAGTTCGAGTATAACAGTTCCTTAAATGAATATTTAATCTCTAAAATTACATACCCTACGGGAGCGTATACTGAGTATGAATATGAGGGGATGGAGCCGGAGGAGAAGTTCATGTGCCTATACGAAAATTCCTCGGGGAGATTAAAAAAGATCACAAGCCAAGACGGAGCAAGCTGGAGTTCTGCTGATTTACCCGCTTTAGGATATGATCCCTCCTTAATACAGCTCCAAGATGGAAGCTTCATGTGCATATATCAAGAGGATCAAGGTGGCGGATTAGAAAAGATCACAAGCCAAGACGGAGAGAACTGGAGTAGTTCTGTGAGCATATGTGGCATAGGATATGCTCCCTCATTGATACAACTTCACGATGGAAGCTTCATGTGCATATATCAAGAGGATCAAGGTGGCGGATTAGAAAAGATCACAAGCCAAGACGGAGAGAACTGGAGTAGTTCTGTGAGCATATGTGGCATAGGATATGCTCCTTCGCTCATACAGTTGCAAGACGGAACCTTTATGTGCATATACTATGATAGTAGTGGTAGACTAAAGAAGCTCACAAGTTCAAATGGAGCAAGCTGGAGTTCTGTTGATTTACCCGCTTTAGGATATGATCCTTCCTTAATACAGCTCCAAGATGGTAGCTTCATGTGCATATATGAAAATTCCTCAGGAAGATTAAAAAAGATCACAAGTTCAAATGGAGCAAGATGGAGTTCTGTTGATTTACCCGCTTTAGGATATGATCCTTCCTTAATAGAAAGAACCGACGAAAAATTCAGGGTAAAAACCCAAACCATATACGCAGACTCCTGCACAAAACAGGTGAGCTACACATACACCGGCGACTATTATAAAGTTAATTCGACAGACATCACAATCTCAGACTGCACAAGCACTCAGAAGACCATAAATCTAAATTTCGACGATACAGGACTCTGCACCTCCAAAATCATCAAGAATTCCGGAGGTACTGAGATCAGGAAATCATTATACGAGTACAACGACAATAGAGAAATAAAAAAAGAAGATGTTTACCACAACGGAACGTTTTTCTACTCCTTGTATTATGGGAGAGATAACTGGGGTAACATTGTCTACGCAAAGGATGGCGAGGGATATGAGTACTACTCCTCTTATGTAAACACAAATTATGAAAATAAATTCGTGAATTACTCTGGCAGTGTTGTATCGTTATTCTCAAACTCATTCTATGTCAATTCCGGTGTCAATGAGGATATACATTCTCTTTGTGTCGGTGAAGCGTATCTAAACAGTGGAAGGAAGGTAGAGACGTACTACCAGTACAACGGAGAAGGTAATCTCACCCAGTCAAAACAGAAGCACGACTCTTCATGGATATACACAACAAATGCCTACGATTCCTACGGTAACGTCATCTCGACCACTGATGATGAAGGAACCATTGTTTCCTACCAGTATGACACGAACCACGCCTACCTCACAAAGATCCAGAAGCCGATAGGCGAACTGAACATGAGTTACGATAGTTGTGGAAAACTCGTTTCACTGACAGACGAGAGAGGATACACATACACGTACGATTACGACCTTATCAACAGGGTAAAAAAGGTAACAAATCCCGATCTAACATATAAAACCGCATCGTATAACGATGCGAACAATATTGTTACGATAAAAGACGAGAATAATAATACTCTGACCAACTATTTTGATGATCTTGGAAGATTGATAAAAGAAGAACATCCCTACGGCTTTAAAGAATATACGTATTATTACAATGGAAAACTGAAAACTGCAAAGGATGAGCTGAACCGTGTCACGACGTACGAGTACGATGTTCTCGGACGGACGAAAAAGATAATAAACCCCGACAACACTTTTAAACAGTATATCTACGACGATCTCGCCAACACCATTACTTTCTTTGACGAGAACAATCACAAAAAAGAGTATTACTATGACAAGAATCAACGGTTAATAAAAGTTAAGGAGTTCACTGCTACCACGTACGTGACCGAGTATACGTATGATACCATCAGTCTTATTCAGATAAAGGATGCCCTGAACAACACAAAAAACTTTAATTATGATGATTTAGAAAGATTGACTGGAATAACGTATCCTGACTCCACGACAGAGTCGTTTACCTACGATACTGTGGGAAATCTAACCCAGAAAACAGATCAGAACGGCGCTAACATCTCATACCAGTACGATACCAACTATCGTCTCACTTTTGTCGATTATCCTACCGGCACTGATGTAACCTACGAGTATGATCTCCACGGAAATGTGACTAAGATGGTTGACAGCACGGAAACGCAGTATGTCTACGATTCCAGGAACAGAATCACGAGTAAAACAAGGATCATAGACGGCGTTTCTTATCCGTTGAACTACGATTACGACGATGTGAGCAATCTCACCTCGTTAGGATATCCCGATTTATTTACCCTCTATTATAATTACGATCCATTGAATAGAATCACCGATATGGGCTACGGTACAACGACATATGCTTCTTTTGGGTACAACAGCGTTTCCCGCGTGACGAATATCAATCACGGCAACGGCATCACGACGAATTTCGCATACGATAACAGGAACAGGATCACGAATATCGCGATCGGTTCACATCTCAGTTTGAACTATTCATACGACTATGTCGGCAACATCATAACACTGAACGATGTTAACTACCAGTACGATGAACTAGATCGATTGGTTCACGTCCAGGAAGGCAATACTTTTACAGAGTACGAGTACGATCCTCTGGGGAACAGGGTAGAAAAGATTGAGAACACAGGAGGAGGCCAGCCTCCTCAGGATTGGATGGATCCTTCTTGGACAAAACGAAAACCAATAACGATCACAAACAACACAGGAAATACGCTCACGGACTATCAGGTGAAACTCACCATATCGTACGACTCAGATATGCAACCAGACTTTGACGATCTAAGATTTACTGACTCAGATGGAACGACACAGTTACCTTATTGGATAGAGAGCTACACTGCCTCTTCTTCAACTACAGTTTGGTTAAAGGTGTCGATACCAGTTGATGGAAAAACCATATATATGTACTACGGCAATATAGCTGCAGCTGACGCGAGCAACGGAGATGCTGTCTTTGATTTCTTCGATGATTTTGAGGTAAGTAACTTTAGTAAGTGGGATACGGTAAGTTCAAATTGGAGTATAGATTCTTCAGTAAAATATGAAGGCACGTACAGTGCAAAAGGAGCAGGAACAGGAGTTGGAAATTTAATAAAAAATATATCAAATACTGCAGCAGTTTATGAAGGATATTTTAGATTTGGCGAAACTAATCAGTATCACTATCCTTCAATATCCCGAGATAACTTAAACCGTAGCTGTTACTGGGTCTCTGCAAAATCAGATGGGCACTTTGGATACTATGACGGGTCAGGTTATCATAATTATCCTGTTGACAAAACATATTCAGCAAACACATGGTATCATATTGTACTCAAATTTGATTACCCACAACAAAAATACTGGGTATGGATAGATAATGAGCTTTTAACACCTTCAGGTCTAAGTGCAAAAAACGATCAAGGGAACATAGGAAGCAATCTTGTAAGTTGGAGAATACTTAACACAGCAGGTGGTCAATCTGGAAATATGTGGTGTGATCCTGTAAGAATTCGTAAATACGCATCCACAGAACCCACTGCCACGTTCGGCAACGAAGAGGGATTGGGATCCGAAACAACAACAACGTACACATACAACAACATGAACGAACTCCTCTCCGACGAAACGTACACATACACTTACGACAACAACGGCAATCTTACCTCAAAAACAGGACCCGATACGTACGCGTACACCTACAACTATAACAATATGCTCACAGAGGTAAAAAAGAATAGCGAGATCATCGCGCAGTACTTCTATGATTGTAATGGCCAGCGATACAAGAAAACCGAGAACAATGAAACAATAATTTACATCTGGTCAGGAAACAATATAGTCTATGAAAAGAATATAACAATAAACGTAGAAACAAAATATCTCTACGCGAATCGGTTCCGCATCGCGAAAATTGTGGATGACGGTCTCAATGAGACGGTAACATACTACCACCAAGATCACTTACTTTCCACGCGGCTCCTTACGGATGCAAATGGCAACGTCATCGAGGAGGAAGAGTACACAGAGTTCGGTTCCGATGAGAACGGCATCGATGAACGATACAAATACACAGGAAAAGAAAAAGATATAACTGGCTTATACTATTTCGGCGCTCGTTACTACGATCCCACAATCGGAAGATTTATTACCAGAGACCCAATAAACGGTAATATAATGAATCCGCAATCTCTAAACCCGTATGTGTACTGTCTGAATAATCCGATGAAGTACATAGATCCAAACGGGGAATGGCATATAGGTTCGCATGATTTGCTGCCTGACGGGGACGTTGCCCCCAGCAACGAGAGGTTAGAGGAATATCTTAGTGGCGATTATAATTTTGATGAAGATACAGAAGGAAGAATACGGGAATGGAGCCATAAGGCGCATGAGGAAAGGATACGATTTGAATCTGAGCATAATTTAAAGTTACTGGGGGAAGAAGAGGGTTATTCTCCAGATTTTAGCTGGGCAAAACCAGCTGCAGGAGCAGCACTAATAGCCGGCGGTGGAAATTTGATAACGTGGGGAAGTCAGGTTATAATCGCAACTGCCCCCGAAGGACCTGCTGGATGGATTGTGGGTGGGTTCGTAGGCGGATTTATGATAGTAGCAGGGGGGGTATGTGTTGTGATTGGTTATCTTTTGATAAAGGATGATGAAGAAGAGATGTTCTCTGAAGGTGGTGGGGGATTCTGATGAAATGTTAACAGAAAATCTGATAAAGGAGGATTGATCATGCAAAGCATAGACCAATTAATTCCAATAATAAGAATATCTGTCTATATAATGTGGGTTCTCCCTTTATTTTTGATTTTTTTATGGTTTATAGTAAGACAGAAATTCATAAAAGTTTCATCTGAAAAAGAAGCACTTGAAAGAACAATACAAAACTTAAAAACTTCTAAGTTTTTAATTCTTTATCCTTTCTGGGTAATAATAATTATTTCAGGAATTTTACTTTCCTGTAAATATGAATATTATAGGGCGATGTTAATGTACATGATCCTTGTGATACTTCCAGCTCCTTTAATACCTTATCTTCTAAGAAAGTTTTTCGAAGAAATATTAAAAACTTTATGAGAGAAATAAATTGATAACAACCTGAAGCAGAGGAATAATCCATAAAATGTGTACATCACTTAAAACTTCTAGTCGAGAGATATAAATATGTAGTAAACGAGATCCAAAAAAGGTAAGCTTATGAACTCCCAAAATACGAACATTCATAGTTCCGATAAAAAGAAGGAACACATAATAGTAATTATTTTTGCGGTACTAATTAGTTCGCCATTTACTTTGTTAGCATATATATTCCGGTATAGTATTCTAGAGATTATGCATGAGGGCTACCTTCTGATAAAGGCACATTATCTTCTTTTTATAGGGATAATATCTCTCATTATCATTGAAATTATAGTGGCCTATTTGAAAGAAAGAAAATTAGCACATTTGCCAGAAATAAAAATAAAAGATATAAAAAGTGAAAAATTCAAAAAAGGGGACACAATAAAACTCACGTGTAGAATCAAAGAAATGAATAAACTTTCTCCATTAGATAAAGGTCCAGCAGCTGAAATTTCAGGAACGTCTGTTGCTTTTCCCATAGGCGGAGGTATACCTTTTCCTTCTATATTTCAAAAAATAACAATTAAGTATATTCTTGAGCAGAGAGAAGAGAGTATTACCGCCCAAGAAAGAAGAGGATATCATGATACTCTCAAATGGAAAGAGGGCGATACCGTCGCAGTTATTGGAAAAATTCTCAATAACAATAAACTAAGAGTTGTGAAAATAACAAAAATATAGGCAGATATACCTTTTCAGAGTGATATACATGTACGATCCCGCAATAGGAAGATTTATTACCAGAGACCCGATAAAAGGTAATATCATGAACCCGCAATCATTAAACCCATACGTGTACTGTTTGAATAATCCGATGAAGTATATAGATCCGGATGGGCGGGAAGCCCTAGACATATTAAGAGAAATGTACGGGATAACAGGGAAAAATCCAATGTCTCTATCAGATTATCTTTTTCTTGGGGCATAGTCGTATTCTGCGTTAATCCTCCAGTTGGAGCTCTACTTACAGGATTATCCAAGGGAGCATCACTTATTATATCTGAATATGAAAAAGAACGGATGTTAGAAGAAATTGTAGAGTCATATTTTAAACTGTATGAGAATGGAATGATAACTATAGAAGAGATAGAGTTTGCATTAGGTAGTTTAAGTGAGAAGAATAAAGATAAAGTACGTAGTTTGCTTAAAAAGAAGGGAGTTCCTTTAGAGGGAAAGAGTTCCTTAGAAAGTACCTCAGACAATAATAACGCCACTAATAGTAGCTCTGCATCATCCTCTTCTGATAATGAAGGGGGAGGCCTACCTGGCGGAGGGGGTGATGATCATGATTGGATCCCAGTATGATATTAAGGAGGGATAAAATGAATAAGAAAGAAAAATATGAGGCAATTATAATAATAATTGTAATAATTTTAATACCTATTTTTTCTTTCGAAGAGGGAAAAATAAAAGAAGAAAAAGAACGGATGTTAGAAGAAATTGCAGAGTCATATTTTAAACTGTATGAGAATGAAATGATAACTATAGAAGAGATGGAGTTTGCATTAGATTCTTACGATGAGAAGGATAGAAACTATATCCGTAACATTCTTATAGAAAAAGGAGTTCCCTTAGATGAGGAAAACAATAACGAAAAAGGATAAACAACATAAATGAAAAATATAAATACACAGGAAAAGAAAAAGATGCCACTGGCCTCTACTACTACGGCGCCAGATACTACGATCCCGCAATAGGAAGATTTATTACTCGAGATCCAAAGCCCGGAAGATTATCGAATCCGCAGTCATTAAATCCCTACGTGTATTGCCTAAACAATCCAATGAAATACATAGATCCAAACGGGGAAAGTTTTTTATCTGCATTGGGTTTTCTTTTTGGATCTTCGAATCCATTTGGATGGATAGCATTTGGAATTATTGGAACAGCTTTGGTAGCAAAGATGGTCTATGACTATTATCATAGGGATAGATTGGAATTGAAATGGGGTGATTGGGATCCAGATACTGACGATACGATCAAATGGTATAGAGACGATTGGACAGGCACGATTGACAAGTTTTTATATAGACGTAAAAGACGTAAAAATAATCAAGGAGAGATAGAGATGTGGGAATATTATTATAATAAAAGAAAGGGAAAATGGTATCGGCATGAAAAGGATCCGAAGTTCTCCCAACACAAATCAGGGGAGGAAGAGGTACCTTATGACGAATTACCAGATGCAGCAAAAAAAGGTCTTGAAAAAGAAAAGGGAGGAAGCGGAAAATCTCCAGGAAAGAAAGATCTAATTCCAATATAAAAGTGAGAAATCATGATAAACGAAAATATCTTAATAAACAGAAGGGGATGGATAATAGAAAAAATAGACGAGTACTTTGAGGGCAAAATAACGAGAAAAGAACTTCAAGAATGGGCATTTCAACACCGAGAGTGGGAGCCTAAAACAATAAAACTATATATAGATAACAATCCAAGTGATGTCAGTAATATTCTAGATTTGCTTTGTTATGTTTTGGGAGAGAGGATTGAGATAGGGATAACCGATGAGGAACTGATCGACCAGAAAGAATATTTAGAGAAAATAGAAGAAATTTTTAGGAGAGATATACTTCCGAGAATAGGAAAACTTGAAGGATACTATGTTGGAAGAAAGAACGGACATTTAAACTTCCTGATCTCTTATTCCAAAGATAATGAAAAGTTCTTGGAAAACATTATCTACAAAGATTCTAAAGTTGTGCAAGAAAAAAAAATGAAAATTGAAAATATAAAAAAAGAAATAAAAGATTTTCCTTCTCTTTTTGATAAGAAATATAGACTATACACCGAAAAAAGAATTGGGAAAGAAAAATATAAAGATTTTTTACTAGACTTATTGAAAAATGAAAATTTAAAAGAATATTACTCTGTTATTTTAAGAGAGTATCATATCATAACAAGAGCGTTAGTTACACCAATATCAATGAAAAATACAAATACACAGGCAAAGAAAAAGACATAACAGGACTGTATTATTTCGGCGCTCGTTACTACGATCCCACAATCGGAAGATTTATTACCAGAGACCCAATAAACGGTAATATAATGAATCCGCAATCTCTAAACCCGTATGTGTACTGTCTCAACAATCCTTTGAAGTATATAGATCCTGATGGGCGGGATCATATAACACCATTACTGGAAGATTATGTGCATGATCCATTGTTATCTCCTGTACCAATAGACACTTCCACATATCGTAGTACATTGTTGAGCATTCATAGAGTTCAAAATAGAGTATACGAACTAAGAACTAAAATCTCTGAGATAAATCGGAGTGGAAAATATGAATATTATTCAAGGAAGGCATCAGAGTGGGTAGAACGGACAAAAACCTGGGGTGATCCTCGTGATAACCCTTTTATGCCTCCAGGAAGTATAACTGATTTTATTGCTTTTCTTATCTCGTGGTTGCCAGTATTTGATGCATTATCAATCCCAACCGATTATTATATATTGAAAGAGGATAAATTACTTGGATATATGAGGGCATATGTGGAAAATCAAGAGCTTCTTGAAGAACTAAGAAAGAAGTATAAATCTTCCGATGGGGACCCTGGTGATAGAAACAACAATGGAGGGGGCAGTGGAAGCCTCTCAAGCGGAGACGGAGGCGGTGGAGGTCATGATTGGATCCCAATATGAGGTGTAAAAATGGAAAGTAAAATACTGACAGATTTAGTAGTGCTGGCTTTTTTCATTTTGTTAATAGCTTTTAAGAGATATCTTTTCACAGAAAGATTTTTGAAATTTCTTAGAAAAAATTGGTTTTGGATTGCTCTTCCTATCATCTGGATCATTTTCTTTATCTTAAAAAAGTTTGATACTCCTTATACACAATTTGTTTATCGTATAAGTGGTTTTTTTGTCTTTTATTTTTTTGTGTACGGCTATTATTCAGTATACCCCTCATTATTGAGAAGTAGGGAAAGGTTAATAAAAAAAATTTGGGTTATATATCTTCCTATTGCACCTATCCCTATTATATATTGGCCATATAACTACTTCACAACCGAACCGTACCATCCCCTCGATATCGTCATTTTTGTATTCTTCTTAGGCACTGTTATTTATGTAAGTCATTTTCTCCTGAAAGAGACATTTTTTTCTAGGGGAGAATGAGAAGAGTGACCCCTATAAAAATATACAAAGATTTTTATTCTCCTGTGAAGAGGGAGGGATATGGAAGAAATAGAAGTTATCTATGAAAACGGTGTCTTCAAGCCGGTGAAAAAGGTAAACCTGAAAGAGGGTTCGAAGGGGAAAATTACGGTAGTGGATAGAAAGAAGATTTTATTAAAGTATT
>Ga0209986_10005183_pt1 | contig 10848 bp, 11 predicted proteins | sample BlataG_FD_183168 | JGI IMG/M metagenome (GOLD analysis project Ga0209986, IMG submission 183168) | Deep subsurface microbial communities from Black Sea to uncover new lineages of life (NeLLi) - Black_00105 metaG (SPAdes) (version 2) | ecosystem: Environmental > Aquatic > Marine > Oceanic >...
TCCCCCCACATACTTATGACATTTTGTGACATTAATATTCGACAGGAAATGTGGCTTATTTAAAGTTATGTATTAAATTAGGAATTAGATGTGATTTATATCAGTAGGTGCGGAATGTGGGCTTGTGCAGTGTTTACTGCAATATTTGCAAACACGAAGAGAAGAAAAAGCATAGCTACCCCTGTTAAAATTTCACTCCTCTTTCTTTCTAAGTTGATTTTCATTTTAACCGCCACAAAAGATTAAAAATAGGTTGTTACCTTAGATACCGCCTCTTTTAACTTATCTGTACTCAATCTACCCTTCTTTATCTTCTCACAAAGCCAAAAACCTCTCATTCCATTCCTCATGCTTCCCCTCCATATCCCCTCCATGTACATATTTTCATCTCAAAAGCTCTGCACCCCAAACATCTATCCCATTTAAGCAAACTCTTCTTATCTCACTCTTCGACTTATCTGGAACAAACTCATCTGGTAAAAGTTCGGCGTCTATACGCCTGAGGATATTATCCAAATCATCTATGAAGCGCTTATCAAAACCTTCTGTGTTTCCTTTTAGGAGGTTCAGTTGCTCTATATATTCTAAAACTTTATGGTCTTTATTTGTCATTTCCTTTATTCTTTGAAGGATTCTGAACGATTCAAGAATTTTTATTAAATCTTCTTTTCCGTATTTCGCCTCTAACTGCCTTGAATCTCTACTTTCAACTGCTGGGGCAGATGTTTGTGATACCTTCTCGTAGTAAGACAAACTCTCCTGTGATTGCTTTATGTGGTTTCTCAACCAAGGAAGTTCAGTTTTCGCCTTTGCCTCTTTGTACATCTCCCTTGCCTTTGCATAATGACGCACTGATGCATCATGGTCGCCGATATGCGACAGAAAATCAGCAAGCAATGTCTCCTGATAACCATCCAGAATACATTCGAGTGCATCCAATTCGCTTGCAATCCCGGCAGCACCTTGTTTCTCAAAATGTGGCTTGCTAATCTCAAAATAAGACCTGGCTTGGTTGATCTCTGATTGCAGTAAGTGGCGGTCATCATGCTTTTGGTTTAAAACCAGATGCATTACTTGTGTGAGATGTGCCCAGCCCATACAGAAATTGCTGCTCGCAAAAAGACCCTCTCTCGCATCCCTTGACTCTGTGTGCAGCCCCGCTTCACGATACATCTTCGCAGCTTTGGCAAAACGCTGCTCAGCAGCACGATAATCGCATTCTTTGTGGGATACTGCTGCTTTCTTCTCAAGATACATCGCCATTTGCAGTGGGGTTTTCGTCTCTACAACTTGCTTTTTTGCCGTCACTACCACATGGTGCGCAATTGGTATTCGCAGATAATCCTCAAACTCCAACCCGTATTTCTCTTTAAAATGTGCCACCATGCTTGCTGACAGTGTTCCAAATGCTGTGTTTGAAGCAGTCGGGTCCATTGGCATTTGTTTCTCGCCCACCCGCAGCTCAACATATACATGCTCTGGAAGGATTACAAGAATCGGTTCAAAACCAATTGATCCAAGCATTGCAGCAAGTAAAATGGATTGGTCGTCACAATCACCAGCACCAACCTCCATTGTCTTGACAGGTGGCTGGAAATACTCACCTGCTGGATCGTTAACATAAGCGATACTATCCCGCACCCACACGTAAATCGCTTCGGCAATCTCAAGGAGATTCTCTTCACTCATCTCCTTGATGTTCAACGGGGCATTGCACACATCACTTGCGAGTTCATAAGCCTTCTTTCTTACAGCCGCGTCCCTCGAACCTTTCTTGACCAGTTCGACCATCTCGGCGATCCTGAGTATCTTTCTTGAAGGTATGAAATTCGTTGAGCCGCAATATGTATAATCAACCGGAACTGTTCCTTGTGTCATTTTTTATTTTTCTTTTGGTAAAGCTTTTCTTTTTAAGAAAAGGTTTCTTATAACCCTAATTTTTTGTCTACCTTCTCGCCTACCTTGTAGAAGATTGCGGCGAGAGCACCACTGGCAGCCCAACCGCCTATCGCCATCCCAACTGCGGCGCCACTTACCCGACCGGCGACTGAAAAAAATGCTGCGAACTCTTCTGAGTCGGATTCTGTCTCTTGCTCAACGTATTTGTATTTGGATTCGATTGATTTTACCCATTCCAAATGCTGGTATATTATTTCGCTATCCATAAAATTTTATCACCTCTCCTTCAAGACCTCTGCAATCCAAATATCTAACAAATTCCTGCAAAACCTCCTAACATCCACTTTGTGCTCCTCATCCACATACTCAAACAACTCCTCTTTCAAAAACCGTCTGAATCCATTGATTTCATTCGTTAATCTTTCACTCAGCCCCTCTGTGTATCCTTCTAACAATTTCAACTTATCTAAAAAATCATCAGTTCGTACCGCCTTTTGATAGCTCGTCTCGACCATTTCTACCATTATTTTGGAAGATTCAAGTGTTCTTACGTCTTGTTTTAATTTCTCAATCTCTATCCTACTGTGTGTTATTTCTTCTATTTTTTCTTTCAAGAGTTCCAGGTCTCGTATCGTAATTTCTGGTTTTGTGACGGATTCGAGGGTTATCACAGGTGAGATATTTATCGCTGTGGAGAACTCAACTTTTGCTTCTTCGTTTCCTGAAGCTGTAATCGTTGGAGATACGCTTATGTTCGGCGATACTGCAACCTTTTCAGGTCTTTTAGCATTCCTCAAACGAAACCCACATTTAGGGCAGAATTTTGCTTCTTCTGGTATTTCCGATTTGCAGTTTGGGCAGTGCATTTTATACCTCCTTTGCACAATTTGGACACAATATGGTGGTTTTATCAAAGAAAAATTGTCTTTTTTTAACTATCTTTTTAACAGAACAATCTTTACAGATTCTTTTGCCACAAACAGAGCAAGCATATTCTCCTACTGTGTCGTCACAAATTTCGCACATGGGACTTGCAAGATCTAGAAATGATGTCTTTTTTCCTTCAGTTGTACATTCATGGGATACTAAAAACTTTCCACAAAATTTACATTCCCAAAGAGAATATAGAGGAAATTCTACCCACCGCCCACTAACTGCGTTAGAATAATATATTTCTGTTTTGTAAAAGATACCCCCATCGTCATAATCAACACCCCATGAATATGCCTTAACAGGCGTAACGTATCCCCTGTTTCGTTTACATATTGGGCAAAACGCAACCAAAGAATAAGAGCCAAATTTATTAAGAAAATACCACATAGTTCCATCCTTCTTCTCCCACGTTATAACGCTTGCTTCAGATGATAAACTAACTTTGTCCTCCTTGGAAATTTCACAAAATATGGCATTTTTATAGGCAGGTATTTTCTCACTTTCAACCTTAAAATTTCTTTCAAATTCAGTTAAAACTATTTCCTCCTCTATACATCCTAAAAGCAGTTCATCGCATGCTAAACAACGATAAAGATGGTATATAGCATAAACCTCTTTTTCTTCTCCTTTTTCTATTACTTCATACACCCCCTCCATCTCTTCCAATTTCTTTAAACTGGCATAGTTCCCACAAAACGGGCAAAAATGCTTATCCTCGAGTTTAGCAAGAGTATCCTCTTCATACACCGGTAATTTACCAACTCCTTCTATCTTCGCATATTTTATTGGCTCCTGCTTCCATTTCAAAGTCATTCCACTTTCTGCCTTTGCAGAAACTGATATTTTTGGTGATACTTCTATCTTCGGTGCAACCTCCACCGTGTATTCACTCAAATCAGCGCCGCAGTGCATACAAAACCTACTTCCCTCCGGAATTTGTTCCCCACATTTTGGGCAATACATCTTCAACACCTCACTATGCCATCATGTTCTCAACGCTTCCAATACCCTTTCTTTTCCTTTTAGAGCGAGTGTAAAATTCGGGTCAATTCTAAGTGCTTTATCATAACATTCCATTGCTTCCCATAGCATTGATTCAAACTTCTTGAGATCTATCGTTGTGTGATCTCTTTTTACGAATTCTATTGCACTATACTCTAACATAAATCCTTTAGTGCATAATGCTCCTGTCGATTTTGGAGTTATTTCTAACGCTTTATCAAGGTATTTCATACGTTCATTAAATCTTAACTCACTATCGTATGATTTACCCACCAACGCCAATTCATTTTGCGGGTCTATTTCTAATGCCCTATCGAAATACTTTATTGCTTCTTTGCACTCTTGCAAGAATTCATAAAACTTATTGAAAGGAATGAATCTATTAGCCCAGTTTTGATGGATTATCGCAAATCCCATCCCTGCTAATGCTAATGCTGATATTGGATTTATTTCCAATATTTTGTAAAATGTACGAAATGCTTTGTCATGTTCTCCTAAATAGCTTAAAATATTTCCGTTATTAACCCACACGAATTCGGTAGTATTTTTTAGCTCTTCAATTTTCATAAACTCTTCAAGATGAATCTCATCAATAAATTCTACACACTTCTCTAAAGTTTGTCGGTCATACACTGAAAGATTCGTTATACCCTTCTCAAACCCGTCAACAAATACTTCTGTGAAAGCATCCGCTTTTTGTTTTTTGTCGTTTGATGGCAGTGCTTCTTCATAAAGTCTTCTGCCGATTTTTAGTACTTTCTCTCTCTCTTTTTTTCTCTCTGGTGTGAATAGTTCTTCGAGTGGTATCTCTAACAATTGTTCTATTTCTTGTGCAAGTTCTATCCGTTCCTCTAGAATATCATTGAGAGAAGTTATTTTCTCGAAAGTTTCTCCAACTTGTCTCTCTATTATTGGCTTCTCAAGCATTGATATGTTTATAATTGGTGATACATCAATCTTCGGCGAAATCTCTACCTTGTATTCACTCAAATCTGCTCCGCAGTGCATACAGAATCTTGCATCTTCCTGATTTTCTTTACCGCATTTTGGGCAATACATTCTATCCTACCTCTTTGCTCCTCTTTTGCTTATGGGTGCTTTTTCAGTTCTTTTAATAATTTCTCCCGCTCTTTTAGGGCTTGTGTATGATTTGGGTCAATTTTAAGTGCTTTATCATAGAATTCTATCGCTTCCCATAATCTCGATTTGTATTCAGGTAGCTTTTCTCTTTTTATACATCCATTAAAAAGATCTACCAACTCAAGTGCTTGAATATATTTCAAAACACCCTTCTGACACAATGCATCTGCTGATCTCGGATTTATATCCAAAGCTTTATCAAGGCATCTTATTTTCTCATTTCTATCCTTTTCAAACATAGATTTATGAATCCATGCCCATTCAAATTGCGGATTGATTTCTAATGCTTTATTAATACATCTCCTTGCTTCTTCCTCCAGTTCAGACTCTTTTGATACAAGAAATTCAAATGCTTCTTTGATAGACGTTTTTGGTTCAAATAATCCAAGTTCTTCATTAGACATCTTCCCATCTGCAAAATCTTTTAGCCGATAGCACATAACATCTCCTTTTGCAGCCCATGCATTATCATATTTTGGATTTATGTCTAATGCTTTATTGAAGCAACGATCTGCTTCATTATATCTTTTCAAGTTCTTTAAAGTCATTCCTTTGTTAAACCACCCTGCATCACTCAGTGGATTTATCTCTAACACGTTATCCCAACATTCCAAGGCTTCACTATATCTGCCTAATCCATCCAAAATGCCACCTTTAACACACAAAAGTGCTTCTTTGCCTGCTTTATCAAGATTTTCTAAAAGTATCTCCCAATTCGTATCAAGAATTTTCACACATCTCTCTAAATCTTGGGGATGATATTTTGAAAAAATTATCCCCCCTTTTCTTGCTTCTTCCGCTATTTTTAGAAAGGTATCTATAGCTTGTTGTTCTTCTGGTGTAATCTCTTTCGCTTGAATGTCTTTAAAAGTGTGTGCCTTTTCTAAAGCCTTGCTAAGCTTATCTTCCACCAAAAGGCTAATTTGCTCTTTATCTATCATTGGCACAGTTATATATGGTGATACAGTTATGTTCGGCGAAATCGCCACCTTGTATCCACTCAAATCCGCACCACAGTGCATACAAAATTTTGCGTCATCCTGATTTTCCTTTCCACATTTTGGGCAATACATTTTAGTCCCCTGTTTAAATCCTCTCATAAAGCACCAAACCTATCATTCCACTCCTCATACCTCCTCACCATTTCTTCCGTAGATGCTGGCTTCATCCTCTCCAAAGCGTGCTCAAAATCATTTTTGGTTAATCCCCTCGTCCTTATCTCATATTTCCTTATCTCCTCAAGCCCCTCCTCCGCAACATCCGCAACGCCGGGATTCAACTCCCTTATCATGCCGTAAACACCCTCCTTACACAACACCTTTATATCCCTGCCACTGTATCCCTCTGTTTTCTCCACAAGCCAATCATAACCCTCGAACTCAAACCCTTTCTTCTCTAATTGAATTCTTAAGATGCCTCTCCTCGCCTCTTCACCCGGCAACGGCACGTATATCCGCTTCTCAAATCTGCTTATTACCGCATCGTCAATATCCCAGGGCGTGTTCGTTGACGCTAAAAACAATACAAACTCTCCTTTTTTGCCGCCTGACAATCCATCCAACTCTGTCAGCAGAGAAGAAAGAACTCTTCTCGTTGCTTCGTCTATCTCCGCACCTCTGCTAAGTGCTATCGAATCTAATTCATCAAAAAATATTACAGAAGGTGATTCTTCTCTCGCAACTCCAAATAACGCATTCACTATTTTCGGCGATTCGCCATAATATTTCGACAGAACCTGCCCTGCCTTCACGTTGAAAAACGCAGCATCCAAGCCTTTCGCAGTAGCCGCAGCCAGTAAAGTCTTTCCAGTCCCTGGCGGTCCGAACAGCAATATGTTTCGCCATCCCTCTATTTCTACTCTTTCTGGCGTTCTCGCATACGCCAATACGATTGATTCTTTTATTGTGTTTTTTGTTTCTTCTAAACCGCCGATGTCATCCCAGGATGGCATGTTCTCTTTATTTCTCTGCATCAAATTCTCTTTTATATACTGCTCAAATCCCGTTCCGGCTTCCGCTTCTGGTCCTTCACGCTCTTTCTTTGTTTCACTTACACCGGCTGTTTTCATCTTCTTTAACTTCACCGAAGCATCCACGAACTTCTCAAACGCATCGTAATACTCCTTCTTTTTCATCTCGTCCTCTGTCTTCTTCACTAGAATCTCGCAGTGTTTACTGCATTTCTGATATTCTTCACTCGCCTTCGTATAGTCTCCACTATCGTAATACTTCTTCGCATTCGCCTTGCATTCTTTTATTTTGCTCAGGTATTCCTGCTCTAATAGCGGGTTCATAATCAAAAAAATAAAGAGACAAAGAGGCTTTAAATTTAAAACCTCTCTATCTCCAGACTCCTCTTCTTATCCTCTATCTTCTGGTCAAGTATCTCATCAAGCTCCTTCGTCTCTATCTCTTTTCCCCACACCGCTTCTACTTCCTCATCCGGCAACTGGTCTATCGCGTCCAGCACGTGCTTATCACTTATCTTTGCTATCTCACCAATTTTCGTCAACACCCGCTTCTCGTTGAAGTTCTCCGCCACCATGATGTCCATCAGCTTCTCCGACGTCAGCGTCCCCTCAATCTTATTCCAGAACTCGCCCTTGAATATCTCCTTTCCCTTCGACAGAATCGAATTCATCTTATCCAGTGCACGAATACCCAAATCTACCTTTGCGAGTTCCAAATCCTTTGTCGCTATCTCACCCTCTATCCGGTTCATCTGCCTGAGCAACGCCCTGCGTTCATACCTGTCCTTGTCCTTACCCTCCTCATACAACTTCTTCCACTTATCTTTCGATTTCCTTAGCTCCGGTATCGCTTGCTCCTCCTTCATGCTCAGCCGCATCCTCTCTTTCTGCACTTCCTCTACCTTCGGAACCTTTGCTCCAAACCCAAGTGTTCCCTTCAAACTTTCTACTATTCCCATTTTTTCACATCACCCCTTTTTTCCCGTATTTGTAACCACAGATTACACAGATTTCCAGAACAGAAGTCTGAAATCAGAGGTCAGAAGTCTGTTTTCTGTTTTCTGTCTTCTGTCTTCTGATTTCTAGTCTTGTGTTAATCTCGTGGTTTTTTTCATTTTTCAACGACAACTCCAAACTCCTTTTCATACTTCACCTTACCCATTCCTTCCTTCTCGAGGTCGTAAAACACCTTCTTTGCAAGCCTTCTACCTTTTTCGCCGCCGTCTGTCGCTTCTTCCACCACGCGGTCAAGCACGGCAAAATCCTTGAGTTCTAATCTTCCAACTACGTATTCCTTTATCGCCCTCACTTTCTCTTCGTCGAACACCGGCTTGAACAAATCAACGTACGCCTTTATCCGTTCATCCGATTCGTTATAAAACACCTCTCCCGTCTCCAAATCCACCAAACATAGCGAAACATACCTGCTAACGAAATTCTTATGGAAATCCTCGGAATTAATATGCTCAAACACCCTTTTATCGAATCCCGTAACCGATGCAATCCCAAGCACGTGGAAGTAGTTCCCAAGCTCCGCGCTGTCAATGTACCTCGTCAGCACGGACAACAACTCTGACAACGTCACACTCCTCGTATCAAACCCGTTCTCAGCATAATCCAGCAAATGCCCCAACACCGCAGCTTCTATTATTACTTTCGTCTCTTCTTTTCCAAAAAGCTTATGCTTCTTCTCCGCAACCACGTATCTTGACCGCAAATTCAAAGGCAACTTTCCCATCGCTTCTTCGTAATTCATTTTCAGGCTCGTCAGTATAGTATCCACATCGTTAAACCTATGGTGACGGCTCTTGGAGAGTATCTTCCACTCTTTTTTCGCTATCGGGTCGTATATCTTTCTTGGAACTCCAATCATCTTAACGTCAAACCTGCTGACGTAGTTCAGCTCTTGAATCTTCGCAACGTCCCTCGTTACAAATCGCTTTACCTCGCCGCCTTCTAAAAACGCCTTGAGTTTTCCCAATCGCTCTTCTACTTCTCCCTTCTCGTATTCCAATCCTTCTCTTTCGCCTTTTAATTCCGCTTCCTTCTTCTCCAACTCTTCTCGCAGCGTATTAATATTCCTCAATTCGTCCTCAAACGCTTGGCGTGCCGTATCTTTCAATTCCGCCCGTTGTCTTTCCTCAGCTTCTTTCAGCTCTAACTCCCTTGCATCCAACATCTTTTTCCTTCTCTCAATTGCTGCTATACTCTCATTCCACGCATTTTTAAGCTTCTCGTATCTCCCCCAGACTTCTCTTTTATCGCCCTCAAATTCTATGAGCCTGGAATTCAAAGCCTCCTTTCCCTTTTCTTTCTCCACAACTTCTCGCTCTAATCTTCTTAGTATTCCTTCCAACCGCATTCCCCCCTCTTTTACCTCTTCTCTACCTTTTAAGCTCTTCTCTAACTCGGAAAGGCTCTGATTGATACCGTCTATTATCTTATCTCTTTCTTCCACCGATTTTGCTATTGCTCCTTCGATGTCCCCCCAAACACCAACAGGTCCAATACCGTATTTTCTGATATATTCCGTTGCTGCAAGCTCCATCTTCTTTAGCCTATCACTGTAAACTCGCTTGAACGCAAGCGCCAAATCACCTCGAATCTCGCCCCCTATTATCTTGTCCATCTGGTCATATCCCTTGAGCGCAGCATCTTTTGCGAGTCTTACAATTCCTCGCTCGTCTTCTCTCCCTCTTCTTACATATTCCGCAATTTCAGTTTCCGATAGAAGATCATAGACATTAAACGCGTCAAAACTCCTGACAAAGTCCATCTGGTCATCTTTAAACCCATGCTCCGGGCTTCGCTCACCGTTATCCAAAAACGATACCACTAACTTCAACTTTGCCATTACAACGTTCGCTTCCAGAAATCCGTTTGTCGCTCCCTCGGGAACGTATTTGGTGAGGTATTCCCCCTCAACTCTTCTTATTTCGTCCCACCACTGCCTTCTGATATACTCTTCTGTCCCTTTCAATTTCTCCAAATCCATCTCCGGACTCGCTACCGTCTTCGGCAACTTGTTCAATCTTTCCAAATCTTCAATCCCTATCCCCATCTTCATGCCTCCATCACACTATATACTATTATATTATATTTCGCAGTATTTAAAACTTTCGGTTTTTTTACGTTTGTTATTTTGGAGATTATTGACTACCATTATTCTCCCTCCAATTTCACATTAAAGTAAGAGAAATCTCCGATTAATTCCCCTTTCAGCGACTTCGCCGCATCTTCTATCCCCTCCAAATGAATATCCGCCGTTGTTTCTCCTGCTTCTTCTCTTAAAACGACTTTTACACTCACCCCCCCTTTCCCTCTCCTCATGTATACCATGTATTCCATCTCAGAGAAATTGTCGCTGAGATACCTGTGCTCCCGGAGCGTAGAATTCTTCTTGCTAAAAATGAAACTAATCAACTTCTCCACCGACTTTATATTGTCCTTAAACATCACTTTTAAACTTTGTATCCTCTTCTCCGGTTCTATCTCCTCTATCTCCGCTTTGTATGTCTCTACCCTTCCTGCGTTTATCTTGGAATACAATTCCTCAAGGAAATCGCTTATGTTATCTAAATCCGCCTTTACAACTATCGCTTTTACCTCCAATACCTTCCCCTTTCTTTCCTGTTCCCACTTGTCTATTACGTAACGCACTCGCTTCTTCTCGGTATCATCCGCGCAATCCATGACGATGATGTGTGTTGTTGCCATCGCTATACTATAATTTATCGTAGTATATAAAACATTAGTATTTTTTTCGATTATATTGGGTAATTTTGGGTAGGGCTACTTAATCAAAAAGCTTCTCTAACACAATCCTCCATTTTGCATAACTTCACTTCCGCATCCCCACACAGAAGAGGCACGTATCGCATCATTTTACCCGAGTTAGTCAATAC
>Ga0209986_10005185_pt1 | contig 10846 bp, 10 predicted proteins | sample BlataG_FD_183168 | JGI IMG/M metagenome (GOLD analysis project Ga0209986, IMG submission 183168) | Deep subsurface microbial communities from Black Sea to uncover new lineages of life (NeLLi) - Black_00105 metaG (SPAdes) (version 2) | ecosystem: Environmental > Aquatic > Marine > Oceanic >...
TGATAGATTACGGCGATGCCCATATCACGGGCCTGGCGAGGATTGGTAATTCTGACCCGATGACCGTCGAAGGTAATCTGGCCGTGGTAGTCGTTAAACCGGCCGGCCAGCACGTTCATCAGCGTCGATTTTCCCGCACCGTTTTCTCCTATCAACGCATGGACTTCGCCGCGGCGGACATCGAAATCTACTTTATCGAGCGCCCGCGTGCCGGAAAACTCCTTCACAATCCCCTTCATCTGTAATATCATATTATCGCTCGAAAACACGTAATTCCGTATCCTTTACCTTTTGCTATAATCACCGAATTCGCGGATGGCATCGAACATCGCAATAACATTCTCGATGGGAGTTTCTTCGAGAATAGTATCGTGACTTGCACCGGCGACATAGCCGCCGCCCGGCATCATGATATGAAGAACCTCTCGGGTCTTCTGACGAACAGTTTCCGGTGTTCCGTCAATTAGTACATTATGTGAATCGATGGCGCCGTTGAAAAGGATTTTGTCGCCATGCTCGGCTTTAAGAACTCTCAGGTCCATACCGCGACAGTTCGGCTGGATGGCGTGCAGACCGTCGAGGCCGGCTTCTATCATCAACGGAATCAGTGGGGCAAAGCCGCCGCAACAATGCAGTTGAACTTTGAGGCGATAAGCATGACCAAGGTCAATCAGCCGTTTCAAATGGGGCAGCATGAAACGACCAAAGAGGTCCGGCCCCAACAATGGTCCGGTCTGGCTGCCAAAATCATTGCCAATGAAGAATATATCTATGGCCTCAGCGGCAGCATCGAAAATACGCCGGCTGACAGTTGCATAGTAATCGACCAGGTGCTGCAAGACCGCATCAACAAGCTCGGGCTGAGAATACATTTTTATATATAGATTTTCCATGCCTAACAGGTCGATTGCGTCGTGCCAGAATGGAGACCAATCACCGCTGAGGATGGCAAATTCTCCTTTGTAGGAGTTTGCCTCAGCTTTAATATTTGAGACGTCCATCCACGCCGGATCAGGCCATGGATAATCATGGATTTCTTTGAGTGAGGCGTCGGCCAGTGGATGATTTATCGGTTGACCATATCCCAGGCCGCGACGCTCTATTCCGAATACTGTGCGGGATGCAGCAGCTTCGGACAATACAAACTCAGGCCCGTTATACTCAGCGTAAACTCGTCTGAAATCATCTCCGAATCTTAACCGCAGACCCTCATCGTCAAGGTTCAATTCTCGCTTGGCCTTGGCCCAGAATTCCTCCGACACCCCGCACCAGCACGGCACCCGGTCGGACTCCTCGTGCGCGAAAGCCGTAAGGACACGTTCTCTTGAAGTCAGGCGCAATGGAAGACCTCCTCCATACTCGCCCACCACTGGCCTTCGGCCCGCGTCTCGAGCGGCTCCTGGCACGGCTTACACACATCCCACCACTTCTGAGTCGTCGGGTCAGCCACCATTTTGGCCATATCGGTGTCGAAATCATCACCAACGTATTCGAAATAGCTGAAGAGGTAGCCGTCCTTGTGGTAAATCGAATAGTTACGAATGTTGCATTCTTTTATCATCTTCAGCACATCCGGCCAAACCTGCGCATGCAATTGCTTGTACTCCTGAAACTTATCAGGTTTGACCTTTATGACCATTCCATATCTCTGCATAATTTGTCTCCGTATCCGGGATTTCAGACGTCCCTATCGAACTCGCCCAGGTTTAACGGATAGCTTCCATACTCACGGACTAACTCAATGATGTAGTCGTAGGTCTTTGGGTCGACGCTATCCGGTAGTGAGTGGTCGGACTGCAGGACAAATCCGCCGCCCTTGGCGGCATTGAGTTTGGTGAGTACTTCGCCTCTGACCTTGTCACGGTCATTTGTGGCAAGGACGCGTACATCGATATTGCCGTTAAACGCCCAGCGCCGTCCGAATCGACGCTTCAAATCGACCACGTCCAAACCAGCCTTTGCTTCCAACGGATTATAGGCATCGACGCCGACTTCAATCATATCTTCAAAAACCACGGAAGCATTGCCGCAGCCGTGATAGATGGTTTTCAAACCGGCGGCATGGGCGGTATCACAAATCCGTTTTAGTTGTGGTTTGTAGACTCTTCGCCAGTAATCCGGCTGAAAGAACATTCCCTTGTCATAGGCAATGTCACCCCAGATGTACATCCCCGTTAGCCTGCCATCGGCTGCGGCGATTTGTCCCTGTACAATACCGACCAAAAAATCGCCAAGCCTCTCGATAAACTTGGCCATTCGGTCCGGTGCTTCGGCGAGCTTAATCAGGACATTTTCGGTACCCATAATGCGCCATATCATCTCATGCGGGTCACAAACGCTTCCGAAGACACAGAAATCATCCACATAGGCATTCACTCGGTCAACGTACGATGGCAGCCCAAGGTTTAGCTCATCCGCAACTGAATTAATCTGGTCATCCATCGCCTCAAAGTACCGCCTTTTGTCTTTCGGGTCGTCGAATTCAAAGGCTTCCATCTGCTCATACGATTTCGTTTCAAAGTCTATATAGCGTGGCATCGGGTAGGTACTGCGCCGCTCGATGGTGGCTCCAAAACCGGTCCTGACAACCGTGTAGTCTTCTGCTTGTTCCAGAACCTGGATGCCCGTGATATGCGGGTCCATATTCGGATTGATAACTATCATGTCAAGGTCCCAGTAACGATACGGGTCGAAATCGCCACCGACATCCAGCTCCGCCCTTGCCCTGCGCAGAAAGTTCGTCCAGAAAAACTCTCCGACTGGAACGCGGTCTGCTTCACGATGTTCAAGGGCTGCAATCACACGTTCAGTTTTTAATTGTCCGTCACTCATATGAGTACCTAATCAAGGTGGAATACCTCTTCCATGTTTGCCCACCATTGGCCTTCTTCGCGGTTTGATAGGGGTATTTGACACGGCTCACACAGCTCCCACCATTTTTGCGTGACAGGGTCGGCAGCCATTTTGGCCATGTCAGCTTTGAAGTCTTCACCTAAGTATTCGAAGTAACCGAACAAATAGTATTTGCCGTCGTCAAGTTGGTGAAGGTAAATTGAATAGTTACGGATGTTGCAGTCCTTGATAGTTTTGAGGACGCCCGGCCAAACGGCTGCATGGAATTTCTTGTACTCGTCCAGCTTCTCCTTCCTTACGCCAATCACCATCCCAAACCGCTGAGCTTGTTGTTGTGCACAACCGGCGCCGACCGATACAATTGCCGCCAATATAATTATCAATACCAGTTTCTTCATATTGCGTATCTCCTTCTAAAAAATCAAATGCTTTCTTAACTAATATATACATTCATGCGCCGCATCGGCAACAATCTGTAATTTCTCCGGAGGCGTTTCAAAAAAATGATCTGCCAACGAGCAGATGTATCCACCTTCATAACCTACCTTCTCAAACAACTCGAACACTTTATCGCGTATTTGCTGCTCCGTGCCCTCCGTTACCACGTTGAATTGGTCTATCCCACCGATTAGTGCGAGTCGGTTTCCAATTTTAGCTTTGAATTCCCACGGCTCCTGGTTGCCTCCAATGCTTGGAGCAGCTAATGTTTCCGAGGCATCGCAGCCGTTGGCGATAATCATCTCTTCAATCCCTAATGTGCCGCCGCATGTATGGTATGTAATCTTAAAACCTAATTCGCCAAGTGCATCGTGTAATTTCCTGTCGTATGGCAGGCAGAACTCCTCGTGAATCTTCGGCGAAATAAGAGTTGAAGATGCCGCACCACCACCTGTTTCGATTAGGTCGAACTTCGTGCCATTCATCCCTTCGATAAACTGCAGCTTCTTGTCCAGCAGAATTTGCAAAAGCGCATGTACCCAATCCGGCTTGTCATAACAGGCCATTATCAGCTCGCTCACGTCTTTCAAACAACATGCATGCTGCCAGCAGCCTGCCTGGTCACCCCATACGAATCCTCGCAAAATGCCACGGTCCCCAATTTCGTCATAAAGTTCACTGACCGGTTTTGGATCAAGTTCGGGTACAGGCATATATTTTCGAATCAGTTCGATATCCTCGTCACGTTTGATCATATATTCGGTGATCCAGGTGGTTTTGCGGTTGCCGCCGGTCTTATAAGTCAGACTGCCTTCAGGTGTAACAATGGTATGATTTACAATCCGGTCTTCGGGGTCATCATTGATAATTTGCGTCTCGTCCTTCCATTCGCTGGTGGAGGCCTTGGAGAAGTCTGCCTTTGTCACCCAGAACTGGCCCATATCCGCAAAATACTGGATCTGCGCGTCCATGCCAAACTTTTCGAACGCCTCAATATCGCTTATTCCACCCAGGAACTTATCAAGGTGGTATGGCTGCCATTGATGAACTGAAACGGGAAGGCGATCGGGCTTGCCGCGCTCCAGGGCACACATCATTCGTTCCTTACTTGTCATGGCCTGACCCGTAATACGATTCCTTGCTCAAAGTAACCGGCTAAAGGGCTATTGGATGGAACAGATGGTACCTTAGAATATACTTTATAGTCAATACATTTGCTGCCCTCGACTTATCAGTAGTAACATAACCTCTTTATTGGCTTGGACTTAATATCCGGTTATACCTGGGCCTATAGTATCAGGCAATACTAATGAATCTGCGTCTTGAAGGATGCCTTTGAATCCCTTATAATAGTGACTATGATTTCCTTGTGGTTGTGCTGTTGAGCGATTATTCGAACCCGATGGAGACTTACAAGAGTATGGCTTTTATCAGGCAAGCGTAACTGGCGCTTAATGGAGTCTAATCCTGAAAACTTAGGTTATTATCCGTAATGGGAGGAAATTATTATGAAAAGACGGACATTTCTGAAAGCAGTGGGAAGCATTGCCACGGGCAGTGCCCTTGGTGCTCAGTCAATCTTAGGAACCGAACGACCAACTTCTAAGGGCAGGGATGAAAAGGTTGCCGGATTGCCCCGGCGGGTGCTTGGGCGAACAGGACGGAAGGTTTCGATTGTGGGATTTCCGGGACTGGCACTTGTCCATTATGACCAGGATCGCTGTAACGCCGGGCTCCATGATGCCTTCAAACGGGGCGTCAATTACTTCGATGTGGCTCCCGCGTACGGCAACGGTGAAGCAGAGATAAAGATGGGCATCGGGCTTCAAGGTCTCGACCGCAGTCGCATTTTCCTGGCCTGCAAGACAAATAAACGTGACAAGGAAGGGGCTCGCATGGAATTGGAGCGGTCACTTAAGCGGCTGAAGACAGATTATTTCGATTTGTACCAGTTGCACCATTTACGATGGCCTGAGGAGGTCAAACAGGCCCTGGGCCCGAATGGTGCTATGGAGACTATCCTAAAAGCCAAAGAGCAGGGAAAAATTAAATACCTCGGCTTCTCGGCACACACTACCAAAGGTGCACTTGAAGCTATGAAGGGCTTTCGCTTCGATACGGTAATGTTCCCAATCAACTTCGTCGAGTTCTTCAAGATGGGTTTTGGCAGGCCGGTCCTTGAACTCGCCGACAAGCAGGGTGCGGCAGTATTGGCCATCAAACCGTTGTCTACAGGCACCTGGCCGGAAGGTGTGGAGAGGACTCGCAAATGGTGGTATCGTACGACAGAGACTCAGGAGGAAGTCAACCTCGCGATGCGCTTTACCTTATCGCAAAAGCCCGTCGCAGCAGGAATACCACCTTCTTTCCTTGACCTCCTCGACAAGGCAATTGAGGCAGGAAAAACCTATCGTCCTATTTCTAAAGCCGAAACGAAAAAACTGCAGGAGATGGCCAAAACTTGCAAGTCCGTATTCCGCAGGGAAGAAGAACAGGTTGCCCGCGGCGGTTTAATACATAAGCCTCTCTATCCCGACAGCCCGCACGAGTGTTGTCCGTGTGCCTATGTATAAAAGGTGTTCGAATAGTCCCAACAAGTAATTGCAATTATCGAATGCTGACTGATTTAAGCTTACATCCCCAATCAGTTTTGGATGTCGCCAATTTGCCGGGAAAATGTGGCAAAGTAATCTTGCCTTCCGCATCCGCTACCAACACTTTCTTATCAAGCCATTTTCCAGTCCGAGGATTAAACCATCCGGCCTCGTATTTCGCATTCGGTTTCGCACCGGCCAGAGTCGCCGCCGGGCAGTCCTTTTCGAAGTATATTAGAAAGAAATCCTTCTTAGGGGCCCGCAAACAATAAGCCCAGCCGATACAACTATTGGCTTTGCCCGACCTGCTTGGTGAGAGAAGATTCGCACTGGGAACAAGCTCCTGGTATCTGCTCCCTTCGGATAGAATGAAAGTCCTTAAGTGCTGCATTTGAGCCGCGGATTGCCACTTGATGACGTCCCAGATATGGTTTTGGGCAGCATCCTCGACGTTACCCCCCCACATACCTCCATCCCATCCGCCTGCGCCGTAAATATGGCCGCCCAATCCCCCAGACAACACGCTGCCGTACATCCCGGAACGGCAATACAACGCCGAGGTCTCCGTCCCGCCCGGCGCACCCAGCATTCCGGCGTAGTAAGGTTCCCCGTTGATGCCGGGCACGGGTGGCGAGGTATTGAAAATTTCGGTCAAATAAGGGTAAAGATCGTGGGTGCGCTTATTCCCAATCTGATGGAACGTAAGCCATTTCGCCTTGTCAACATGACCAAAGTTCCGAAGTGTCGAAGGATTTGAGTTCGTCCCGGCCAAAGTCCCAAACGGCGGAGGACCATATTTCTCTATAACCTTGTTCGCCGCCTCGTTCCAATCGTCTGCCGATATGGTCGCCCCGGTCCAGTCAAGATGGATCGGACTAAACAGACAGATATTAGCCTGGTAGCAGCTCCATATGTACTGGATATAGCGCGTATAAGATTGGGGCCACTGGTAATGCTTCTTCCAGGCCTGGCCGATATCCCGGCGGGACACTTCGATAAAAGGAACATATCCCTGACTGTTCAAGTAGTCAATCTTTCTGTCCAGGTTGCGGAAATATGCAGGATTAATGCGGTCAACATCGGGGAAGTTTCTCGTATCCGGGGACCTTACCCGGGAAGAAAAACGCACGATTGCCGTCCTCATCGGTCATATTTTTGGCACTTTTTGTGCCGAGCTGCTTCCACGCCGAACGCAACACTGTACCATCGGCTGTTTTCAATGTTGAAGGTTTGTCATCATTGGCCCAGTTCGGAAAGGCGGCAATCATTGCAATACAATTGAAGCCTTGTTTCCTGCGAAATTTCACATAATCCTTAAAACCAGCCCCCGGCCCAATAGGACGCTGCAAGTCATCATCATACCATTTGTAACGAAAAGTCCCTACAGACCACCATGTATCGCCCAGAAGAAAAAACGGCTTCCCATCAGCGTATTCAAACGCGTGACCATTAGCGGACGCCTTAATCATACCGCGTCGACAAGGATTTTCCTGCTTTTGTGCTGCAGACGAGGGACGGGCAGTGAAACTCCCCTTTTTGCCGTTCAGCCCCGAATCCGGCTGGTTCGAGCCACTCCGCCATCTCCACTTACCGGCAGTGGTCGCCATAACGCGGACACGAAATATGTCACCGCCATCCCAGAAACCGTAACAGCGCTTCTTGAATACAGATTCGGGCCCTTCCAGGTCGACCCAAACCTCCACTTCTTTATACGCATTATCGTACGACTTCGCCGCTTTTAGAGTAACCTCCACCTTCTCCCATACATAATATGTCCCGCCAAAGACCTCGTTAGATGCTCCCGGTAAAACAGCACTAATTACCAGGAAAATAAGCGGTAAAAACCGACGCTTTTCTAACCCTCTTAATCGAAACATCATAATCCTACCCTTAATTGCTCACCTTATTTCACTTTTTCCCAAAACACATAAATACGAATCGTGAAATGAGAATACCAAGCGCACATAATAAATGCAAAGCTGTTCTTTAGGCACTCTAACAAAACCAAATTTGTCATTCCGAGCGCAGCCGAGGAATCTATTCAAATAATCCCGCGAAGCGGTTCCTCATTTTGAAGTCAGGTTTTGTTAGAGCCTCTTAATCCTTTTCCTTTCTACTATTGTCCTATCTGACAGACGGGGTGGATATTATCCTCGGCAGCTCGACCCGAAAACCCGGTTTCTGCAAACAATTTGTTAAACAGTTTCCTGGTTAAAACGCCGAACAATTGACACTTTTTGGCACTTTTCGTTGATTTTGCTCGTTTTGAGCGCTTCAGGAGTTGACAGGACAAACAGGAAATTCTTATACTAACAAGAACTTAGAAGTTCAGGCGCCTGTAGCTCAATTGGATAGAGCGTCGGTCTACGGAACCGAAGGTTAGAGGTTCGAGTCCTCTCAGGCGTAGTTAAGAGGACGGTTAGTGTTTTTTGCAAGTATTGCGAACGGTAACCTGTATTCTGCACAAAGGCTTACGCCATTAAGCTCCAAGTTCGAGAACACTGAATCAGCTATTTGACGCTTTGGGGATGGTTTTAGCGTAACATACCGTCTTGAAAGATGTTGTGCGAGTTCGAGAATTTTTACCGGCCCACCAGTATCTTCCTGTAAACCTAATTTGGTTTGTTCAAAACGTCGTTGTAACAAAGCCATTTCGCTCTGTCTTTCTCGTGCCAGTCGCATAAATCCGTCCACAAGGCTGTCTTCAGCTTGAGCAGCTCTCAGCAGAATAGCATCCACAGTATTCTGTGATTCCGATATTTTCCTTTTCAATAATTTTAATTCTTTTTGGGTATCAACCACCTCTTGAGTTGAGATTCGTTTCAGGTACTCAATGACCCAATTATAAACTTCCTTTGGTAATATCAGCTTATCTAACAAAGAGACGACCTGTGATTCAATAAGCTGTTCCGGTACCCACGCTGGCTTGGCAGAATGATTGAGATGTCTTCGTTGAGAACAAACATAATACGTGTATTGCTGTTTGTGCGTTTCCGCGGTTATACTATAACCGCAATCAGCACACTTGATAAGACCATGACCATATGTAAACTCTCGTCGTTTGTGACATTTGGCATTACCACGTCCATCGAGTATTTCCTGCACTTTTTGCCATACCTGCTCATTAACAATTGGTTTGTGTTTGCCTTCATAAATCTTGCCATGCCAGGGTATTTTACCAATGTAAAATGGGTGGCGAAGCAGTTTTGCCAGATGAGAACGCGTCCATTTTCGAGTACTTTGTGAAAAATACATTCCACGTTGGAAAAGCTCTTCTCGAAGCGTATCAATGGAATATTTGCCGGACGCTATTAACTTAAATATTGTACGTATAATTTCGGCTTTCTCAGGGTCAGGGGTCGGAAACTTGGAACCTTTTGATTCTTTGACTGTACGATAACCATATGGGGGTCTATGAGGATACTCGCCCGCTTCGATTTTACTACGAAAACCTTTGTTAACCTCTTCCCTAAGATTATCTGTATACCACCGAGCTACTACTCCCATTACACCTACTGCTCTGTCTCTGAATAAATGATGAACATATTTAGACTTCCTTGCCGATATGGTTAATAGTAATGATAACTGTATTGCAAGGAGGTCTGATATGCCAAGGAAAAACTATATTGTTGAATTGACAAGTGAAGAAAGAAAGCTGCTTAAGCGATTGATTAACACCGGTAAGGTAGCTGCCTACAAGCAGCGTCACGCACGTATTCTGCTACTGGCAGATGAAGGATCTGAGGGCCCCAAAATGACCGATGATGAGGTTGCAGAAGCTGTTGGCTGTGGCAGAGTAACTGTTGAGCGGGTACGTAAGCAACTGGTTACTCAGGGGCTTGAGGCAGCATTACAGCGGCCTAAAATCGATCGTTCTGCCCAGCGATTGCTGGATGGTGACGCAGAGGCCCATCTGATTGCCCTGGCGTGCAGTCAGCCGCCTGAGGGACATAATCGTTGGACGCTTAGACTGTTGGCTGAGAAGATGGTTATACTGGAAGTTGTCGAGCATTGCAGCAAGGATACCATCCATCGTACGCTAAAAAAAACGAACTTAAACCTTGGTTGAGTGAACGATGGTGTATTCCGCCCAAAGCCAGTGCTGAGTTTGTCTGCAACATGGAAGACGTGCTGGATGTGTATAAATGCCCCTATGACCCGAATCGCCCAATGATTTGTTTTGATGAGCGGCCCAAGCAGTTGATTAAAGAAACACGCAAACCGCTTCGGCCAGTTCCCGGACAGAAAGCTCGTTATGATTATGAATACGAACGTAACGGTGTGGCAAATCTGTTTATGATGTTTGAGCCGTTAGCGGGAAAGCGATATGTAAAAGCCACCCAGAGGCGAACTAAAAAAGATTGGGCCCAATGCATTCTTGAGCTGACAGACAAGATATATCCACAAGCTGAACAACTGGTGTTGGTGATGGATAATCTCAATACGCACACAAAGGCATCTTTGTACGAAGCGTTTGAGCCGGCGGAGGCCAAACGTATCGCTGATAAGCTGGAGATTCATTATACACCCAAGCATGGCAGTTGGTTGAACATGGCTGAGATTGAGATAAGTGTTTTGGCTCGTCAGTGTTTGGCAGAACGAATGGACAACGTAAAGCGTTTGCAAAAAGAGGCGATGGTCTGGGCTGAAGAACGCAACGCAAAAGAGGCGAAAGTGGACTGGCGGTTTACGACCGATGATGCACGGATAAAACTAAAGAGACTATATCCATCAATTGATTAGAGACAGAGCACTAGCCAGGGGGGATGGCTCAGAGCCGAAAACGGCCGCTGGGTCATATGGCTGTAGAGCGGGATAGAGAGCTAATTTTACAAATAATTTACATTTATTTGTCAACCGATAGGCTATTATAGCTGTCTATACTGGTAGATGGAGTATATGGCCTCGATGGTGAATACTGACAAAAGCTTAATCGACGCCCATTTGCAGGGCGATACGAC
>Ga0209986_10005186_pt1 | contig 10846 bp, 9 predicted proteins | sample BlataG_FD_183168 | JGI IMG/M metagenome (GOLD analysis project Ga0209986, IMG submission 183168) | Deep subsurface microbial communities from Black Sea to uncover new lineages of life (NeLLi) - Black_00105 metaG (SPAdes) (version 2) | ecosystem: Environmental > Aquatic > Marine > Oceanic >...
AATTGCGGGCACAAAGTAGCTCACATAGCTGGAGAGCCTTGCTTCGAGAAGAAGTGCCCGGAGTGCGGTACGATGATGACCCGAGCTTAGCAATGTGTTATGTGAAGAGACGACGACCCGGTCCGGGAGATTTATCCGGCATCATTGACGGGTAGACTATCAAGTAGGGGCACGGCACGCAGTACCTGCGTTTGTTTGCAGGTGTACCGTGCCCCTACTTGTTCCATCCGGAAATGACCGTCAGTAAACGATCAACGTTGCACAGCAGGATTTTCGGCGTCCGTTTTCCAGCGTAGCGGATTGGTTTCAATATAGTCCTGAAGGCTATTCAATTGACGTTCGTTTCTAATGACATGCTCGTAGTATCCTCGCTGCCACACCATCGCGCCGGGCGTGTCTCTGAGTTTGTTGATGCCCCGGGTTGAGAGTAGTCGTAATTTGGCAGGCGTAGTGTTTTTTTGTCGGACTGATTTGAACACAGGCAATCTTTTTTTTAAACCGAAGACGGTGATGTGAACCTCCGTTCATTGTATTTTCATTGTATAGCGGATTTTTTCAAAAGTAACTCCCCTGCGCGGGGGAGTGGAGGAATGAGCGCTCGTTGCTTTTAGTACAAGTGACTCGGCATCGATCAGATATGGTATGACTCGCAAGTAGACTACACGTTCCTCACCCTGTTAGTGGCCAGGTTGGCAGCACATCGATATCAAGAGCGTCGCGCTGGCCGGCTAGGAATCGCCTGTGCCCCACGGCGGCTACCATGGCCGCGTTGTCGGTGCATAAATCCAGCGGCGGCATTTGCACTGGAACTTTGGATCGTTTCTGGAATGCCTCACGTAGCGGCCGGTTGGCCGAGACACCTCCAGCGATCAGGATTTCTTTAGCCTCAAAGGCTTCGGTTGCCGCCAGGGTTTTGCCCACCAGCACATCGACCACCGCCGCCTGGAAAGCTGCTGCCAGGTTGGCGATCGGAAGCCCTGGGCGAGGCGGTTCGACGCCAGCTTCAAGCTCGGGTTGACGTTCCCGTACCTCACGTAAGACAGCCGTCTTTAGGCCGCTGAAGGAGAAATTCCATGTGCCCTCCAACCAAGCGCGCGGAAATTTAAAAGACTGGGGATCACCGTTTTCCGCTGCCTGTTGGATTGCTGGGCCACCAGGGTAGGCCAGGCCAAGTAGACGGGCAACCTTGTCGAAAGCCTCACCAGCGGCGTCGTCAAGCGTGCCGCCGAGGCGCTTGTAGGTTAGGTGGTCACGCATCAGCACCAGCTCGGTATGCCCGCCAGAAACGATTAGGCCTAAGAGCGGGAATGTCGGCTCGGGCTTTTCCTCCACCAGCCAGATCGAGTAAAGATGGGCTTCGAGGTGGTTGATTCCCAGCAGTGGTAGGCCGGAGCCCAAGGCCAGTCCTTTGGCCATATTCATTCCCACTACCAGTGAACCCGCCAGGCCGGGCCCTCGGGTGACGGCGATAGCGTCAATAGCCTCCAGACCGACATGGGCCTGTGAAAGTGTGTTGGCGACTACTTGATAGATAGTCTCGATGTGTGCCCTTGAGGCCATCTCAGGGAAAACCCCTCCGTACTGGGCGTGTATTTTAACCTGAGAGGCCACAACGCTGGAGATGATATTTCTTCCGTTCTCCACCACTGCGGCAGCGGTTTCGTCACATGAGGTTTCGATGCCCAGGATGCGCGTCTCTTGACTCATCATTTTTACACCCCTTACATCTTTAACACCAAATCCTTTGAATACTCTGCCAGAATCTCCAGGGTCCCGTCAGGATGCACCCATACTGTATCTTCAATACGTACGCCTAGTTCTCGATCAGGGTAGTAGAGTCCTGGTTCGTGGGTGATCACCGAGCCGGGCAACAGTTGGTCCTTGTTGCTCTCCACATGGCTAAAGTACGGGCCTTCGTGCACGGCTAGTCCCACCCCATGCGCCAGGCTATGAACATAACCCTCTTTGGTCTTGGGGTTGTTCAGAACCGTTGGATGGCCCTTCTCTTCAAACAGTTCACAGGTCATCACTTGATAGTCGCGGCAGGGTGTGTTGGGCTTCAGCGCTTGGTAGACAGTTTCGAAGACGTCGAGCACATCTTCATAGACCTGCTGCACTTCGTCGGGAGCGTAGCCTAGGCACCAGGTACGGGTGAAGTCGTGGAAATAGCCGCCGCCGGCTTCGCAGGGGTAGATATCGAATACGATCGGTTTGCCAATTGGGATCAGATCGTCGTCGGCGCCGGCGCTGTGCGGCACTCCAGCGTCGCGGCCGATGGCAAAAATCGTACCCTCCGGATTTTCAGCGCCGCGCATCGCCAGCCATAGATTAATCCGCCGTTTGACTTCACCCACAGTAAGAGCTTCACCCTGGCGGTCCACCAGCACGCCATCCTTGACCTGGTGGGAGGTGAGGAAACCGGCCACGTCGGCCACCACGGTGCTGGTTATTTCACCCACCTTGCGAATGCGTGCTACTTCATCCTCATCTTTTGTGGTTCGGGCTCTGGTAAGTACCGATCTGCTACTCGCCTCTCCGACCAATTCAACATCCGGCAGGGCTTCCCCCACCAAGCGGAGAGTGGCGTAGTGTGGTCCGATCTCGGTCTTGCCATAGAGCCCCACCCGACCGCGCACATCAAATTCCTTGAAAATCCGCTGCAAGAGCATCGCGCTGGCCCGGATCGGATCGCCACCTGCCTCCTGCAATAATTCGAGGGGGTCATAGTCATCTAGGTTTTTTATCTGCAGGCCCGTGCTGGCGGCCTCGTCGCGTTCCATGGATCCGTGAAATAGGACTGGGGAATGATCGCGCTTCTTGAGCAAGTAGCCGCGGGTCACATGGACAAGACCGGTGAAGTAGGTCATGTAGGGGTTGTGGCCCGCGGGACCGATTACCAGCAAGGCGTCGAGGTTGGCATCCTTCATCAGGCGGTCGATGTCGGTTTTCATGAATGGTTCTCCCAGAAAATGAATTTATTGGCTCAAGGGATTGGGGATTAGGGATCAGTGGACCTTCCAAATTGTTGTCTCCCAATCCCCGATCCCAAATCCCTAATCCCTGATCCCTTATCCCTTCAACAACTTCTCCAACGCTTTGAGCAAAGCATCCTCCTGCTCTCTTAGCACAGTTCGCGGGTCCAGAACTACACGATCATCTTCGATGCGAGCAATGACTGGCGGCTCGGCTTTGCGTAGGCGGGAAGCGAAGGCGTTGGGGTGCTTTACGGTCAAAGCCAGCAGCCATGTGAGCAGGGTCTCCTCCGGTAGGCTGCCTCCGCCGACGGTTGAGTTCCCCGGGATGACCTCGCCCTGGTCGATCCGCGCCACCCAGGCCTCGGCGCGCGCTTGCAGCTGTTCAGCTGGTGCGGCGATCATTTGCCAGACAGGAATTTCTTGCACGGCTTCGTCTTTCAGATAGTGAGTTAGAGTAGCTGTCAGCGCTGCTAGGCAGAGCTTGTCGGGTCGGACGGCGCGCGCTAAAGGGTGTCGGCGCAGGCGACCAACGATAGCCTTCTCGCCGACCAGGATCCCGGCCTGCGGGCCGCCCAGCAATTTGTCGCCTGAGAAGGCGACCAGCGAAGCGCCTGCCCAGAGTGATTCTTGCACCGTCGGCTCGTGACCGAGTCCAAACTCTGCTGTGTCGAGCAACGCGCCGGAACCCAGGTCGTCAAGCACCGGTACATTGTAGCGCATACCCAATGCGACCAATTCCGCCAAAGTTGGCTCGGTAGTGAAGCCGATGATCTTGAAGTTTGAGTGGTGCGCCCGCAGTATCAACCCGGTGCGTGCGTGGATGGCGGTTTGGTAATCTCCCAGATGGGTGCGGTTGGTTGTGCCAACTTCTATTAATCTAGCTCCCGATTGTTTCATTACATCCGGTACGCGGAAGCCGCCGCCGATCTCGATCAATTGTGAGCGAGAGACGATCACTTCCCGGCGACGCGCCAGGGCAGTGAGCGCCAGCAGCACGGCAGCCGCGTTGTTGTTGACTACCAGGGCAGCCTCGGCGTCGGTGAGACGTTTAAGCAGCTCTTCAGCGTGTAGTTCACGCTTACCACGCCCCCCACGTCTGAGGTTGTATTCGAGCGTGCTGTAGCCCTCGGCTACGGCGAGCATCGCTTGGCGGGCGGCTTGGCTTAGTGGAGCGCGTCCGAGGTTAGTATGGATGATCACGCCGGTTGCGTTGATCACCGGTCGCAAACTGGGCGCCAACCAGGCATCCAAAGTTGCGCTCACTCCGGCTAGTAGGACCTCTTCGTCGGGTGGGGGATCACCATCACGGATGGTTGTACGAGCCGCCTCCAACTGGTCGCGGATAGCTTGAAGGGTGAGTGGTCGACCATATATGGTCATTAACTCAGCAGCGGCCTCGCTCTGCAATAGGCGATCGACTGAGGGTAGGTCTCGCAAGCTCAACGGCCTGACCTCCAAGTGCTACGCTCCAGAAGCCGTAAGAACCATTCAATAGCGGCTAAGCCAGCGGCGAGAAGAAGCGCCAGCGCAAGGGTTAGGCTGCGGTTGATCTGCAGCCAGATACAGATTGCGGTGTATAGCCCGACCCACAGTCCCTGGCGTAGCAGGATCGAGGAGCGAGCAGGTTGGCTTGCGCCAAATCGGCGGTGTAGCAACCAAACGAAGGGAAGGGCAGTGCCGGTGGTGGCTATGGTCCACAGGAAGAAGAATAACCAGCGTGGACCCACTGTCGGAAGGGTGGTCTTCAGCAGTAGGTACAGGCCCAGCCAGCCGATGATGGCCAAGATGGTGGCAGCGATCATCAGGCTTCGGTAATCAGGCGATGACAGATCGGACATTCTACAGCGTCTTTCTTGGCTTGGTTAGGATTATAGCCTAGCGCCCTTCAGGGTGGAAACTCACCTTTGGAGGGAAGGTATGGACCCTGAGGTATAATCCACCACGAAATCCTATGTCGCTCATGAAGGTCACGAATCTGGCCAAATCCTATGGCGCCCACGATGTGTTTGAGGGCGTATCAATCGCGGTATCCCACCAGGCTCGCATTGCATTGGTCGGGCCGAACGGCATTGGCAAGACAACTTTGTTGCGGCTGCTGGCGGGTTTGGAGAAACCGGATCAGGGCCAAGTGCAGAGCGCGCGCGGGTTGCGAATCGGTTATCTTCCTCAGGAGGTCAGCTTCTCGCGTTCACCAATGAGTACAATCGGGCACACGCTGTGGGAATCCTGTCTAGAAGCCTTCGCCGATCTCCTGGCGCAGGAGGCTGAGTTGACTAGGTTGGAAGAGGCGATGGCCGACCCGCGTAGAGCGGATAGAGCTATGGCGCGCTATGGGCCGCTTCAAGAGGCATTTGAGCGCGCGGCAGGGTATACCTATCCAACCCGAATACGTCGAGTGCTCAATGGCTTGGGTTTCTCGCCTGATGAGTACAACCAGCCTCTAGAGCAGCTCTCCGGGGGCGAGAGGACCCGAGCTCTGCTGGCCAGGCTGCTTTTGGAAGACCCAGACTTACTGATCTTAGATGAGCCAACCAATCACCTCGACATAGCAGCAGTGGAATGGCTGGAGGGATGGTTGCGGGAGCGGCCAGGTGCGGAGGTGGTGGTCTCCCATGATCGTTATCTCCTGGATCGCATAGTCGATACTGTGTGGGAATTGTCGCCCAAGAGGATTGAAACCTACCGGGGAAATTATTCCGCCTACGTTCAACAGCGCGCTGAACGGCGTCGATATCATGGCGCACATTATAGGGCTCAACAGGACCACATCCGTCGCGAGCAGGAGTATATCCGTCGCAACATCGCAGGCCAGAATGCTCGACAGGCGCAGGGCCGCCGAAAGCGGCTAGAGCGTTTGATGCGTGAGCAGGCTCTCGCCCGACCGGAGGTAGATCGGACTGTGCAGATTGACTTCGGTCGGGTAGATCGGTCAGGCGACCGTGTTCTTGAGACCCGTGAACTAGTAATTGGGTATCCGGACTCGGACGAGCCTCTTTTCGAGATTCCTGACCTTATGCTCACCAGGGGAGAATGCGTCGCCCTGATCGGGCCGAATGGGGCGGGAAAGACAACCTTGCTTAAGACCCTGTTGGGCGAAGTGCAGCCGTGGGCTGGCGAGGTTCGATTGGGCGCCAGCCTGCAGGTCGGCTACTTCGCCCAGGCGCACGAGGGCTTGGTTCCAGAGCATACGGTTCTGGATGAAATTTTGGCTGTCAACCCGAAGTTGAAACGATCACAGGCACGGAACCTGCTGGCGCGTTTCCTGTTCACTGGCGACACTGTCGATAGGCCGGTCGGAGTGCTCTCAGGAGGTGAACGAGGTCGGGTGGCGTTGGCCAAGCTGGCCTTGGAGGGGGCGAACTTTCTGCTGTTGGACGAACCGACCAATCATCTCGACATCCCATCCCAGGAGGTTTTGGAAGCGGCGCTTGGAACTTTTCCCGGCACGATACTGCTCGTGTCGCACGATCGATACCTGATCGACGCCCTGGCGACTCAAGTGTGGGTCATCACGCCTGAAGCGCGCGCGTTAGAAGTCTTCGTGGGGGGATACAACGCCTATTTGGAAGCTCGGCAGCGGATAGCCGAAGCACCGAAAGCCCGTCCTGAAGCCCGGAATCACCGATGCCCTGCGGAGATGCACCCAAGGTCCCCAGTTGAAAAGAGGGCGGTTGAAGCGCGGATTGAAGCGCTGGAGGACGAATTGTCGCAGGTTGTGCACGGGTTGGAGCAGGCAGGCGATGACCTGAAACAGGTACGGCTGCTGGGAAGTCGTTATGCCGAGTTGGAGGCTGACTTAGAAGCACAAGTCGCCATCTGGGAACGTCTGGCGCGGGACGGGTAAAGAGCCTGAGTGTTGCTGAAAGGGTTCTACATAGAAATTCGGTGGGTTTGTAAAATCCTCCTTCGACACTAAGCTGCAAACCATGAGGTGCTTGCGTGATATAATCCGCCGGACTTGTACCAATGTCGTCCGGAGATAAAATACCAGTATGGATCCAGGTTCTAAGCGAACTGCAATACGTCGCAGCTCCTTCCCCCATTGGTTGATTAAGGTTCTGGCAGGTGCGTTTGTTATTGCCGCGCTCCTGTCCGGCTACCTGGTATATGTGGTGGTACACGGTCTGGCAGCTGCGTGGAGCGGGACGGGGTTGCCCTCGTTTAATATCTTTGGGGGGCAGAGTAGTATCACTGCATTGGATCCTGAGGCCACCTCTATGGCTGATCTGCTAGATGAACTTCCTGAACCTTGGACTGGCACCAGTCGGGTGACCGTCTTGCTCATGGGCCTTGACTACCGCGATTGGGAAAGCGGGGAGGGCTCTCCCCGTACAGACTCAATGATGTTGGCGACATTGGACCCTATCAGTGAAACTGCTGGTATGCTCTCGATCCCCCGTGACCTGTGGGTGGAGATTCCCGCTTATGGCCACGGTCGAATCAACACCGCCTATGCTCTCGGGGAGCAGGATCGACTGCCTGGTGGAGGCCCCGCATTGGCCGTGAAGACGGTCGAAAAGCTCCTTGGCGTACCCATCCAATATTACGTCCAGATCGACTTCGGCGCCTTTGTGCGCATGGTTGATGAGATTGGTGGAGTTGAGATCAACGTTCCCGAGCAAATTAGAGTCGATCCGATTGGACCACACAACACGGTGGAGCTGGAACCAGGAGTTCAGGTCCTTTCTGGAGATGTGACTTTGGCTTACGCCCGTGCTCGGCATACCGAAGGAGGTGACTTCGACCGCGCCCGCCGGCAGCAGCAAGTGGCGATGGCCATTCGCGATAAAGTACTTAACCCCGGTATGATTCCGATCCTATTCGGAAAGGTGTCTGTCCTCTACCAGGAGTTGGCTTCTGGCATCCGTACCAATCTTTCGCTGGACCAGATGGTATCGCTTGGGTTGCTGGCATTGCAAATATCGAATGATGACATTCGCCGTGCGGTGATCGGCCCGCCAGTAATGGTGACGCTGGAAACTGTCTATTATGGCGGTGAGGAGGCGCAAGTACTGAAGCCTGTGCCGAGTCAGATCCGTATCCTGCGCGACGAGATCTTTACTGCAACCGGCGCGATCGGCCCCTCGATCTCATACGAGGATGAGGCTACCGCGGCGAAGGAGGAAAACGCGCGCTTGGCGGTGCTTAACGGCGCCGGTGAGGAAGGTCTAGCTGGCCGGATGGCCGAGCTTCTGCGAGGACTTGGCTTTAACGTAACCCAAGTCGCGAACGCTGATCGTATGGACTACCCTACGACCCGGGTGGTGGACTACACCGGGAATCCTTACACAACGCAGTACCTTATGGTATTGATGGACCTGACACAGAGTCAAATCCTTTTCCAGTCAATTCCCGAGGCCGAGGTCGATGTCGCTTTGATTGTTGGGTATGATTGGCCCGATACCTTACCCAAACTGTCGACAGGACAGGATTAAGGCAGAGTTACATTAGAGAGTCGAGAGATAATTGGCATTCTGGCAGCTGAGTGCCTGATCCTGTTCGGGGCGGTGCTGTGGTCTATGCGCCGGCGTGAGGTGTAGTGAGCCTGATTTTGAATGTTCTTTAAAATGGTGGTCTCGCAGATCATTCTGCAACGCACTGTTCAGCCAAGGATGAGCAATCCGATTAAGCCAACAGACAAACCCAGGAAAATCCCGACTAGTACGTCAGAAAGGTAATGCACGCCCATCGCCACGCGAGCAAGAGAGACAAGTGGGACCCAAAGGACGAGTAGAGCCCCCAGCCAGGGTGGTCCCCAGGCAGTGGTCAAAGTCGCCAGCAGCATGGCGCGGGCGGCGTGGCCGGAGGGGAAAGAGTGTGGGTCGGTGCTGCGGTAAATCGCACCCCATTCGCCTACAGGCCTTCGGCGTCGAATACTGAACTTGAGCACCATGACGAGAAATGCCAAGGCGAGGATCGTACCCAGTATACGCAACGCCCAGATTTTCCATTGAGTTTCCCCCCACCACCAGGTAAGGGCCAGCCCAAGAATCCAAAACCAAGAATCGCCTGTGTGAGCCAGGATGGCGGTCAGAGTTCTCAGCCGTCCTGGTCGATCGGCGATGCACAGCCGTGCAGACCAACGGGCGTCGATCTCGAGTAGAATTTGTCGGTTCACGTAACGGGTGTACCCCGGTTGGTAAGGTCTTGGCGCAAGAGCTCAAGTTGGTGAGGTTTATCGACGTCCATGGCGACTTCGGCGTAGGGGGAGAGGCACGCCCGACCTTTCATGCCTATCCGCTCGCTCGCCCGGCGTTCCGCATCTTTGAGGCTCAGCCTGCCCATCAATAAAAGAAGTAGGAGGTCAATACCCAACAGTGCAGCTTGTTTTAGTACATTCTTACGGGCTGCAATGAGCCGCGTCCAGAGCTGTTCTTTTTCGATCAAGGATACGTGTATGACATTCAAATCTCCGCCGCACAATTCATAGTCTTTGAGCTTAATATAGGAGCGGTTAGCGCCTGGGAAGCGGGCCTCCATCGTCTTGCGATCGACGACCGCGTAATCGATGTCTGACTCATACTCCAGACTCCTCTGAACTCTCCAATCTACAATTTCAGGTGTGATGGCGGGGATGTCGCAGGAGGCAAGCAAAACGCGACTGGCAGACGGATTGCGCTCGCTGTTGTGTTGCAGGCCAGCTTTTATATTATCCAGCATGTGTCCCTGGTCTGATAAAAAGTGCAGTGGCTTGGCGCACGTCAAGCCACAATCTTGGTCCAGTCCGACCACGAGCACGTGATCGATGCTGGATGCCCCGCTCAACGCGTCAAGGACCCATTGAGCCATCGGTTTGCCAGCTATCTCGATCAAAGCTTTGGATTTATCCTGTATGTAGGGGTAGAGTGGGTCTTCAGGGCCGGGTTTGCCACCGGCGAGGACAACTGCATCCATACTCTCACTCCTTTAGTTTGATCAGGTGATGTGTTGTTCGGATTGGGTTGGTAGGGGGCGCTCCGGCGCCAAGGCAAATATCATTAGCATGGTCCAATTCAACAATAGACAGTAGGGTTATTCAATTATGTTAAACACCTTCGACCTCCAATAGCCTCTCGTTTGCTGCCTCTAAAGCAATCTTTGGTGAGAGGATTTGGGAGATGACTCATCAGCCGGCACAGGAAGCAACCCACGGGCAAGTAACCAATCGGTTGTCGGTTCCCAACGGTAGATCTTCAGGTCGACGCGTCCTTGCCGGTCGAAGACCACCCCTTCCTGTTCTAGCAGCAGGCGCTGGATATGTGTACCGTGACCTGGCCGCTGGCTGATCCGTCCTTGGGCATTGATCACTCGATGCCAGGGGACATCGTCGCTGCAGGCAGCCATGGCATAACCCACCCACCGGGCCCTGACACGAACGTAGGACGCTATTTCAACCCCCACCGGAGGCGGGATGAGGGCCGCGATTCCACCATATGTCATCACCTTCCCCTGAGGAATAGCTTGTACAATCTCATAGATACGGGTGTTGTAGGCTGAAGAATTCGCGGGATTGCTCATCAATTTCTTGCACGTTGGCTTTTTTTCAGTGCAGTCTATCTTTTTTCTCGCAAATGGTACTCGAGGTCCAGGCGTTCGATTTGATTGATTAATTCGGCGTAGGTGAGTAGGCATCTCTTATCGAAGACGACAACCAGCGTAGGCTCTGATTTTTATCAAAAGATCATCCATCAAGTGCAAGTTGGAGATGATTAGGTATATAACGCTGGGCTAACTTGATCTCGATCGCCTAGTCGCGTTTTGAAGAGTCGATACTCACGCTGACCGCTTGTTTCGCGGTTATTCCCTCTGCTGGAGAGGTGGTCGGTAAATATACACTGACCAGGTTAGAAGGGCAATAACGTAGTGGGAGTTTGAGTTGAGGTTATTGCCGG
>Ga0209986_10005187_pt1 | contig 10846 bp, 8 predicted proteins | sample BlataG_FD_183168 | JGI IMG/M metagenome (GOLD analysis project Ga0209986, IMG submission 183168) | Deep subsurface microbial communities from Black Sea to uncover new lineages of life (NeLLi) - Black_00105 metaG (SPAdes) (version 2) | ecosystem: Environmental > Aquatic > Marine > Oceanic >...
ATATTTGATAATTTCTTTCGCGGTGTCTACCGCCCTTTTAAGATCACTCACGTATATTTTATCAATATTTTCATCTTTTAGACGTATTGCAACTTTTTCTGCCTGTGAAATTCCTTTTTTGGACAGTATTCCCTCTCCATGCCCCTGGATTATTCTTCTGGCATTCTCTTCCGTCTCGCCGTGTCTTACCAAAATAAGTCTCATAGTATCTTTTGTAGATTTTTCATATGTTCTACTCTTTTTCTCAACAATTTCTCAGTTCCTATATCTTTTCTGTAAAATACATTCCCTTTTACCTTTTCAACAGCGCTTTGAGCTATTTTTTCAGCATCTTCTATAGTACCAGCTATACCGACAAAGGCTGCTGCTCTCGATCTCGTCATGTACAGTCCGTCTTCTCGTAAATCGACAGAAGCGTAGTATACTTTAGCTTCTGTCTCGGGAATATCAAGTTTTCCGGGAAGAGGGTTTATAGGATAACCTTTTGGAACCACGTACTTGCATACTGTAGCTTTTTTTTCAAACTCCATCTTTTTTAATCGCTGGTTTACTGTGTCTGAACATAACTCTGCAAAATTGTTTTTGAGTATGGGCAGGATATTCATGACCTCTGGATCACCAAATCTTGCATTGTACTCCAGAAGTTTTACTCCTTTTTTGGTTAAAATGAATCCGCCGTATAAAACTCCCTTGTAATATTCTCCCGTTTCTTTATAAAGAGCTTTCATTATGTTTTGTGTTATTTTTTCTCCCTTCTCGACATCTTTTTTCTTCAAAAATGGTAACAAATGATCGTTCATGGAGTATGATCCCATTCCTCCAGTATTTGGGCCCTGATCATCTTTATACGCTCGTTTATGATCCTGTACAGGTATGGTGGCTGCCAAATGCTTGCCATCGGAGATACACTGGAGAGAAAACTCTTCCCCATCAAGTCTTTCTTCTATGACAACGAAGTCATGACTGCGCAGCAGTTCTTTTGAGTACTCCAGAGCTTCTTCTATACTTTTCAGATGTTCTCCAGATACCTTTACTCCCTTTCCGCCTGTGAGTCCATCAGGCTTCACGACAAAATCATTTATATCTTTTATGTACTCCTCTATTCCTTCCGTACTTGAGAAGACCTTAGACTCAGGAGCTCCACCTATCTTATATTTTTCCATCAGTTCTCTCATGAAAGCTTTGCTCGTTTCTATTCTCGCAAGATTTTTTGTAGGCCCGAAACATTTAATCTCTAAAGATTTTAAATAATCCACGATCCCCTTTTCTAACGGCCCTTCAGGCCCTATAAAAGCAAAATCTGGATTTATTCTTTTAGCAAATTTTCCAAGTTTTTCAAGATCAAGATCCGAGATAACATATTCTTTAGAAAATTTTATTATGCCAGGATTCCTGGTTTTCATGAAGCTGTATAACTCTGAATTCAGAGCTTCTGCAATGCAGTGTTCTCTCGCTCCCTGGCCCAAAAGGAGGATTTTCATTACGTTGCCTCCATCTTCACCCTTTCTTCCTTTCTTTTTAAAGCAAATTCTTCACTGGGTTCTATAACATAATCCCCATTCAAGCACGCCATACATATCTCCTTAATTCCGATGGCCTTTTTTAAACCTTCTATACTCTGGTACGTAACTGAGTCTGCACCTATCAATTTCTTATAATCTTTCCTTGCTATAAGTTCCTCCTTGCATGGGAAATCTATCCCATAAAAGCATGGATGTAGTAATTTTGGACACGAGGAAACAAGATGAACCTCTTTAGCCCCAGCTTTTCTTACCATATTCACGATTCTCCGAGATGTAGTTCCTCTCACTATCGAGTCGTCAACAAGTACAATTTTTTTATCCTTGATTACGCTTTTTATACAGTTCAGGTTCCTTTTTACAGCCGTTTCTCTCATTTTCTGAGTTGGCATGATGAATGTTCTCCCCGTGTATCTGTTTTTTATCAATCCCTCTTTATATTCAATCCCATTCTTCTCTGCAAATCCAAGGGCAGCAGGTCTTGAAGTATCGGGAACTGGAATTACTATATCTGCATCTTTATCAAAATCTATGTTTTTTCCAAGATCTAGTCTAATATCATATACAGTTTTGCCTTCCATCACAGAGTCTGGACGTGAAAAGTAAACATACTCAAACATGCAGTGTCTCGCTCCTTTTTTATTTATTATTTTACTTTCTATCTTATCATCCACTATCATAAGTTCTCCAGGTTTCAAATCTCTTTCCAGACTGTAGCCCATCAGGTCTAACGCTGAAGATTCGGAAGCAAAAGCATATCCCTTACCTTTTCCATAGACAAAGGGTCTTAGTGCATAGGGATCACGGAATGCTACAAGCTTGTCATCAATCAGCGCCAGGCAAGAGTAAGAGCCTTTAACTCTATCCGTTACGTTATAAACTGCACTTTCGAGATCCTTTGTCTTTTTAAGTTCCTCGGCTAAACAGTGCAGAATAACTTCTGCATCACATCCCGATTCAATTTTTCTTCCCTCTTTCTTAAGTTCAGATCTCAGTTGATAGTAATTAACAATATTTCCGTTGTGAACGATTGCTATCTTTGGATCCAGCGTGAAAAAAGGCTGTGCATTCTTTTTCGGATCAGAACCAATTGTGGGGTATCTAACATGACCCAGACCAACATTTCCAGAAAGATCTATAAGATCCCTTTCATCAAAAACTTTATTGACCAGTCCCAGATCCTTTTTCATGTAATATTTTCCGTTATACTCTGTTATTATCCCACAGGATTCCTGTCCTCTGTGTTGAATCGCATTCAATCCTGTATATATGGAATAAGATACATTCTCATTTTTAATTCCTATAATTCCGCACATCAAACTCCCCTCCTTAAATATTTTATAATACTTTCAAAAAATCGTTTTCCGTCACCAACTTTCTTTTTTTCCTGATGCAAGTAGGGATAGAAAACTCTTTCAGGATGAGGCATCATCCCAAAAACATTTCCTTCCAGGTTTGAGATACCTGCTATATTTTCCATAGAGCCGTTGGGATTAAAAGGGTATCCCGCATAATTTCCAGCTCTATTAACATACCTGAATATTATCTGATTATTCTCTTTCAACTCCTCAAGAATTCTTTTTGATGTTATGAACTTTCCTTCTGCATGTGCAATCGGGACTTGGATAATCTCACTTTTTTCGTATTTTTCTGTAAAGAAGCATTTGTTTTCATGCTTCAAAAAAACGTGTCTGCATTCAAACTTTGCAGAATCATTCACCGCCAAGGATATCTGCGGCTTAGAAACAATAATATCATCTATTCCTGGTAGTAGTCCCACTTCTGTCAAAACCTGAAAACCGTTGCATATACCCCCTATAATTCTTCCCTCTTTTACGAACTCTTTCAATTCTTTGCTTATCTTTTTAAGTCTCGCTCCAAAAATAGCGCCCGCCCTGATGTAATCTCCTGCCGAAAAACCTCCAGGGATCATTATTCCTTCATAATCAAATATATTTTTTTGCAGTTCTTTTTTTGCCCCTCCTGTGAACTGTTTCAGATGTACCATTTCCACAGGACATTTTAAAGCTGCAAATGCGTTGTAGATATCGTCTTCGTTGTTTGTGCCTTCCATTCTTAAGATCGCGATCATAAAAAAGCCTCCTTTATCTCACGAAGTGAAAGAATAATGCTCTTCTCTTTATCTATAATTTTTAGTCTACTACCAGATACTCTCCCGATTCTGTGGAATTTTACATTATTTTTTTTCATTATCTCCTCGAACTCTTCGAAATCTCTTTCTCTTATCTCGCAAACGAAACATGAAGACTCAGAGAAGAGTTTGTAATCTGTTCTCATCTCTATTTTACTTAAATCCAGAGAAGCACCTATATTTCCTCCTATCATCATCTCACATACTGTGACTACTAATCCGCCGTTGCTCACATCATGACAGGCTTTAATGATCTTTTTAGTCTCTAATATAGCTTTTATCTTATTTTTCAGCTCATCAGGATCACATTTAGGAATATATCCAAAATCGTAACCATAAAGTTTATAGTACTCAGATCCAGCCATTTCTTTCTTAATATCTCCAATAAGATATATTAGGTCTCCATTTCTCTTAAAATCCGTTCTTATACTTTTTCTGATGTCATCGACTATCCCTAAGCCCAGAACTACAGGGGTCGGGATCACACTGTAATACTCGCTCTCATTGTAAAAAGAAACATTTCCAGAAACGAAAGGAACACCCAATGCTTTTGCAAACTCGCCAAGACCTTTACACGCTTCGTAAAACTCTCCCATCCTCTCAGGTTTTTCAGGATTTCCGAAGTTCAAACAATCAGCGAACGAGTGCGGTTCCGCTCCTGAAGAAACTATGTTCCTGCATACTTCGTCCATAATATATTTTGCTCCCCAGTACGGGCTTATCTTCATTAGAGAAGGATTGCTATCGGCAGCTATAGCTATTCCCTTATACTCTTTTGGTAACGGTTTTATAATGACAGAATCTGAATGCGTTAGCGATTCTATCTTCCCCTGTAACGGTTTTGTGACTGTTCTTGCGCCTACTTCATGATCGTACTGCTGTATCACAAAAGCTTTACTTCTTATGTTTGGAGAACTCAGGATTTTAAGGATCGTTTTCTCGTATACAGGCTCTTTTGTTTCCTTTTCACGTTCTTTTAAGTTTTTTACGGTATAGGGTCTATTATAGACTGGAGGCTCGACCAGAAACTTTATATCCATATCCAGAATTGTTTTTCCATGGTAATTGACTTTTATTCTCTTATCCTCTGTAATCTCACCTATGATGCTGTATTCTATGTCCCATAAATCGCAGATATCTGTAACTTTATCCACCTTTTTTCTGTCTAATAGCATCATCATTCTCTCTTGTGATTCGGATACCCATGTCTCCCATGGTTTCATGTCTCTTTCTTTTAAAAGAACATTTTCTAAATTTACAACAGCTCCAAAATTCGGATATGCCATTTCATCAACACAGCAGCTTAAACCTCCTCCTCCGAGGTCTTTCATGGCTTTAACCAGATTTTTTTCTACTGCTTCTAAACATACGTGTGTTAAAGGCTCTTTTATTATAGGATTTCCTACCTGGACAGCACTTCTATCCTCTTTTTCCGATTCCTCGCTCAACTCTGCAGACGCGAATGTGACGCCGTGAATCCCGTCTCTTCCAGTTCTCCCTCCCAGGAGGAGAAATACGTCTCCTTTTTTTCCATTTTTCGATATTTTACTGCTTATAATCCTGTTTTTCCTGACGATCCCTATGCAGCCTACATTTACGAGGCAGTTAGTTAAATAAGATATATCATAATATACCATTCCCGCAACAGTCGGCACTCCAACTCTGTTCCCGTAATCTCGTATTCCTGCGATAACACCGCTCTGAATAAACTTCGGGTGCTTGACGCCTTTTGGAAGCTTTTTATAATCAAAATTAAGATCTCCGAAAAATAGCGGATCTACCAGTGCTATGGGCTTTGCACCCATGCAGACAACATCTCGTAATATGCCGCCTATACCTGTGGCAGCTCCTCCGTAAGGCTCTATGGCCGACGGGTGATTGTGACTTTCTAATGCAACTACATACGCATAGTTCTTGTTGAAATCCACGACTCCTGCATCTTCTTCTATTACAAGTAAGTTCTGTTTGGCTTTTATTCCAAAAATAAACTTTTTCAGAATGGATTTTGACGATTTGTAAGAACAGTGTTCACTCCATGCCTGTCCTACAGCCTGGAGCTCTATATCTCTCGGATTTCTCTTCTCAGAATAGAAATAATCTCTTACCTTGTACATCTCCTCCAGATTCAAACCTATGCCGAGAACTCTGCTTATTTCGATAAGTTTATTGTCGTTTATGTTAAGAGATATTTCTTCAGTCATGACCTCACTTTATTTTATATTCATGGATCACAGGGTTCACCAACAATCTTTCCGTCATCTCTTCAACGTTATCTTTAGTCTTTATCTCATAAACTTTCCAGATTTTCACATCTTTTATATTGTATCCTAACATTTCCAACGCTTTTTTTGTATTTTCAGCCTCCGGATCCAGAATTCCTTTTTTATACTTTACATATACTTTAGCCACTCAATCACCACATATAAGTTTGTAAATCTCTCTATATATTTCAGAAACGTCACCTTTGTCAAACCTAAATACATCTTTATCATAGGACTTATCTTTAATCCAGAATCTGCAGGAGTCTGGCGATAACTCATCTCCAAGAATGTACTCTCCTTTAAACTTCCCGAACTCAAGCTTAAAATCTACCAGAGTTATCCCTTTTTTTTCCAAATATTCAAAAAGAATTTTGTTTACTTTTTTTGTTATCTCCTTAAGTTTCTCGGGATCTTCTCCAAAGAATCTTATGTGATCTTCAGAGATCATCGGGTCATGAAGCTCGTCATTTTTGTAAAAAAACTCCACTATACCGTTTAGTTTCGTTCCTTTTTCTATGGGAAGTCTCTTCAGTATACTGCCTGCAGCTATATTTCTGCATACAACTTCCACAGGCATCATTTTCAACTTTTTTACCGCTATTTTATCTTCCCCGAGATCTTTTAGAAAATGAGTCTTTACCCCATTTTTTTCCAAAATCTTGAAAAGTTTCACAGAAATTTCCTTGTTGTAAAATCCTTTGTTTTCGAAACTGGTCTTCTTAATACCATCAAAAGCAGTCATGTCATTTTTGAACTCAATGACGTATTTATCCCCGTTTTCATAGATGATCTTGGTCTTGCCCTCACCTATCTTTCTCATATTTATGTCTATTCTTTTGAGTATAAAAAGCTTTTTGAACATGAATTTGTGTAAAAAATGGAGGAGGGATCTACAGGAAATATCTCTGTTTTTTAAGAAATTGTCGGACGGATGATTGGGAAGATTGCAAATGGGAGAAAGGTTTAAATAAAATGAGAAGGTATAATTGGGTAGGTATTGAAGGTTTGGTTGTGATATTATGAAGAGGCGATATAAAAATGAGAAATGTAATTGGATATGGGCGGGGGGAAATTACAACAGGAAGTGGGTAAAATGGCGTTGATTGTTGCCTTAAAATATAAAAATGGTTCAATTCTTGCCACCGATACTCGTGTAATGTACGACGAAATAAAAAGAGATGAAGCGGGAAAACTTGAATTCATGACAGATGAAATCGGTGTTGCTGCTTTCGGTTTAATTGGAGCAACAGATGATATTCTTAAACCCGTTAAAGATAACTGTAAGTCAGATCCAACAATCTCTTTTGACAAAGGATGTAGAAACTTATCGGATAATGCATTTGATTGGTATAAGAAATATGCTGAAAGATTAGATGAAGATGAAAGTTATGGTTTTATTCTAGTATCTCCAGATCGAATAAAAAGAATAGATGAAAAGGGATACTCGGAAGAGGCTTACGATTATGAATGTGAGGGCGATGGAAGACGCAATGGAGAATATCTATTGCGAGAGCATTTTAAAAAGGATCTTGGAGAGGAAGAAGCAAAAAGACTTGCAGTATTTACTATTTTAGAAACATCAAAGATAGATCCAACTGTGGGTAATGACATTCAAATGGCAGTTTTTCCAAAAAAAGAGAAATATAAACTTATTAGTAACGAGGAAATAGAGAATATTAAAGTGTGCGTGGATCCTATGCATTGGGATGTATTTGAATCCCGAATTAAAACTCTTAAAGATATTATTGAAATGAGGGAAAAAATAAACAATTTATGGGAGAAGATTTTTGGATTTAAACTTTTTTTACAAAATGAAAAAGCAGTTTTTCAAATAATGGTGCCTTGCAGAAATGAAACTGAATTCAATACCAATATCTTGGCTTTGGCTTTACTTACTGACCAATTAAATATAAAAGGCATGAAGAAATATGTTACAGCAAAAGATGGCTCTATTAATTATTTAGAGCGTTTTTTAACTGAAAAAATTAAGAAATTTCCACCTGAAATTATCTCAAATCTACGTGACATACGAATTATGAGAAGTTGGAAATTTCCTGTTCATCCTACAGATCCAAAATTTATAAAAATGGTATATAAGATAACTGGAGATCTTAGATATCCTCCTCATTGGCCTGAACTTTATTCAAAGAGTTTGGATATGTATAAAGAAAGTTTAAGTAAACTTTTAGATTGTTTACAAGATAGGAGCTAATGACTTATTGGAAGATGAGAGTATTATGTCTACTATAGCAAGAGAATTGGCGGAAAAAAAGGATTTTATTGTATTTGCAGGTACAGGTGCCCCCTTGTCAGCTGGTGTTCCAAATTGGCATTCATTATTAAAAGCGTTGCTTAAAGTATGTCCTTTAGAAAATGTTGATATTGATAAAACTAGTCCTGAAGAGTTTCCAGATATAGCTCAAAAAATTTTTGATTCTTTAAAAGAACGGAACAGGGAAAAAGATTACTTTAAAACAATAAAGAAAATCATAAAACCAAAAAATTCTCCATGTACTGAAGAACAAATAGAAATTGCTATGACTACTAACTGGATAATTACAACAAACTTTGATGATACTTTTGAATCGACATTTAAAAAAATATTAGAATTAACAAATACTAAGAAACGTATCAAAATAGAAAGCTTGCCTGAGTTTAGTATGGTGAACCTATTTAAAGAATCCATTATGTCCATCATCTATCTTCATGGTAACACAGATGAAGAACACATTATTTTTAAGAAAGATGATTATGAATTATATTATCCATCAGTGAGCCATAGAGAAGATGGCGTTGGAGTTCTAGAAGATTATCTAAAATATATTTTTAAAAATTACACAATCGTATTTATCGGTTTTAGTTTTAACGATTTTTATGTAAAAGAATTTTTAAAAAAGATATTTATGGAATTAAAACGTTTAGATGATATAGCTTCTACAAAGGTGAGTTATACCCCTCAAATAGGCAAAATAAAGCATTATGCCTTCTTAAAAAAACTTAAATTTGGTAATGAGCGTTATCTTATTGAAAATTATGAAAATTTTCATCCTGAATCAGAAGAATCGAAAAAGGTAAGAGAGCTTATAAACTCTAAAAAGCTAGATAAATACTTAGAATCAATGAATATTAAAGTTATTAGGTGTAACGAATATATAGATTGGATAAATTGTTTTGAAGAAATACGGGAATTGAAAAGGGAGGTGACTTTAGAAAATGGAGAATAACTTTTACGATTTTGCATTTAAAATAGATGAATTAATTGAGGAATATTCTCAAACAAATTTGAAGGAAATTGAATCATATTTTGAATATGAGGGAGTATACGAGTATTTCCTAAAAAAACTTGCTTCCTCCAGCAATCCTTCTCCTTGGCTGAAACATCTAAAAGAAAAAGGATATTTCGATCCTGAGAACAATCCTCCACCGCAGGAAGTTTTAGACAAGAAAGGGTATTTTACTATTCCTTACTGGAATGTTCTTAGGTATCTTGAGAATGTTGCTGTAAGAAATGTCGAAAATCCATCCAATGAAATAACGGAGCTCCTTCTCGAGATCATTGACTCTATAGTAAACTACTGGAATGAAGAAGGTAAAAAAACTGAAAATTATCGTACTGACTGGATTTTAGCGAAAATAATTTTCAAACTCCCTCTGGAAAAGATAACAGAAAAACACATTGATTTCATTGAAATGTCCTTAAAATCAAAATGGGATACTACCCTTCTCTCCTCAGAAATCAGTAAAACCGTTCTTCCAAAGTTGATCGATAACAATGCCAAGAAACTTCTTCTAAAATTGATAGACGTAATACTTGGGTCTCATAAAACTGAAGGAGAACTGACTGAAAAATATACTTCAGTAATGGATAACTTTTGGCTTAACGAGGCGCTTAAAAAACACAAGCCTGCAATTGCAGAACTGTGCGGCATTGAAGCAGCCGAAATTGCTCTTAGCAAAATGCATGTTATTATAAATGAAGATAAATCTCAATTTAATACCATCTGGATCCCTGCAATTGAAAATCATCCCCAAACGCATTTTCCCGATAAATATGAATGTCAGTTAGTTCATTTTGTCAGGGATATGTTTGAACTCTCTACTCCTGACCAAGTTAAAGGAAAAATAAATGGCCTCATAAAAGAAGAACATCCAATTTTTAAAAGAATCGCGATTCACATTATTAATTATTATTATGAAGAGTTGAACGAGTTATTTTGGAATTGGGGAGGTAATCCTCTTGATGAGAATTGGCTCAAACACGAACTGTATGAATTGTTCAGAAATAACTGTCTCTCTTTTACAGATTCCCAAATTAAAAAGGTTTTAAATTGGATAGAATCAAAAGATTATTACATCGCAGATGAAATCAAAAACGACAAGGAAAGAATTGAAAAAATGCTTGCTTACAAGAAAAAGGAATGGCTTTCATCACTCTTAGAGACAAAGAATCCAGAGGTAATCTCTTTGCATGAAAAATATAATCAGATGAATCCAACAAATCTTGATCATCCTAGCTTTGAAACGTGGAGTGAAGCAGCTATTGGATGGCCTGGAATGATAGAGGAGTTTGAATTTCTCGATAAATCTAATGAAGAAATAGCAGAATATCTTGTTAGTTTCAAAGAAAAAAAGGAAGAAGGAAAACTATCTGAATTAGGTCTTAGAGATGCTCTTCGAAACTGTGTTTCGGAAAACTCTAAAAAATTTGCAATTGACATGAACCCATTTCTCAATGCGCAACGTATATATCAAAATGCATTGTTGTGGGGATTGTCTGAAGCATGGCATGCAAAGAAGGACTTCCCTTGGGAAGGTCTTTTAAATTTCATGTCCCAAATAATTGCATCAAATGGATTCTGGGACGAAGATTATCATGATATGGTTTCTTGGGTAGCAAGCCTTATCGAAGATGG
>Ga0209986_10005188_pt1 | contig 10845 bp, 11 predicted proteins | sample BlataG_FD_183168 | JGI IMG/M metagenome (GOLD analysis project Ga0209986, IMG submission 183168) | Deep subsurface microbial communities from Black Sea to uncover new lineages of life (NeLLi) - Black_00105 metaG (SPAdes) (version 2) | ecosystem: Environmental > Aquatic > Marine > Oceanic >...
CGTAGGATTTCACGTTGCCCGTTCCGCTCTTGTTCGTCCGCCAGTAGTTCAAGTGATTTTAGCACAGCCAGTAGCGCTGAGGTCGCTCGTCTCTCTTGTTCTTCCGCGTTACGAATACCTGAAACTGGGATTAGTCGTGCTTCCTCCCAGTTCAGAGATGGATCATTTTCGTCAGCCATTAGAATCACCCCAAACTTAAATAAGTCATGTCCTGGGAATGCAAATTCCCCTACGACGCATTATCGAGGTAAACCGCCAAAATTCCATTGGGATTAACCCTTGCACGCCCTGCGAATACCTGGAAAACAGGGGTAGAATAGCCTTCTGTAAGTTCATTATCGGCAAGGCAGGCAGTCATCGCTGTTTAGCTTTGCGTGGGCAGTTTAATTTCTGAAAATGATGAACGGGTTGGCCTTCAGTATCTCAAATGAGCGACCATGAAATCTGATACCCCACCCTTAAATGAATGTCCTCAATGTCAACAGGTTGTAGGTAGGCTTATCGACGACCACGGCAGACCCTGGTGGGCATGCGAAAACGAGGAATGCACGCTATACCAACATCCGTACTTCGCTCAGACGCTAATCTGTACCCGCTGTGACAGTGAGTTCTACGTCGATCAATATGAAGCAAACCGGCTAACTAAGGGCAGACCTGTTTTCTGTCCGAACTGTAATAGGTCCGGCACGCTGAGCGAGTTTGTAACCGATTACCTGAGGATCAAAAAGAATCCTGCTGATTACCCTAGACCTCACCTATGGAACAAAATACAGCAATTGATTGGGCCTGATTCGGCAACCTCAGCCAAATTATCTCTAGAGGAAATTGCCGAGCAACTTGAATTAGTAGCTCAAGAGCATCCAGACGTTAAGGCTGCTCCCAACATCGATGGCGACCCTAAACACTTCTTGAATACAGCCTACGCCCTGGACTTAGAGGACGTGGTTTATCTGCTGGAGAGATGGCACAAAAGAGTCGAGCCTGACCAAATTGCGTACATCGCCAATGCGGTTGGCGAGGCGGGTCTTTTTAGGCCGTATGGTGAGCCGCTGCTGAAGAAGTTGATCGATCAATTTTACACTTCCCGTGGTGTTACGGAAGATTTCGGCATCGAGTCTAGGATATTACCGGACCTGGATACTCATCTGTTCGATGATAGTCGGGCGGCGCGTGCCGTAATTTTAGCGTGCTTCTACGTCTACCATTACGATTCGATGAGTGAACGCTTAAACGCTGGTTTTCATTGGCGGGATACGGTCAGAGAACTCACCAGAAAAGGAGAGAATGCATACCCAGTCCGCTATCTATTCTTTAGCTGGGATTTACAGTGGGTGCCGTTTGTAGATAAGCGAAACGTCGAAAGTCTACACGGCTGGGTACAGTCGTTAGGAGCCACAATTGCACGAAATTATATCCCTGGGATTCCTCCACCCTTAGGGCCGGTGCCGAAGGAAGATGAACCAGCGGATGAACCCGTTTCTAGCGAGAGTCTGCCCGAGTTACACGGACGTACCCTACGCTGGGTAGGACGTACCTATGAACTCACCCCAAATCAAACCAAAGTTATGGCAGTGTATGTGAAGCAATACAAGCAAGACCCCGACTCTGCGCTCAGAGGTCCAGATCAATGCAAGCGGGTAGGCATCTACCAGACGCAACTTCGGAAGGTATTTGATGATGGGTCGCGTCCAGCATGGGAGGTATTTGAGCAAACTAAGCGAGGGTGGTATCGCCTGAAAAAACCTTCCCCCCAGTAAGGACAAAAAAGGTCGATAAAAAGGTCGGTGAGCCTCGTTTAAGGACGGGAGTTCCACCCAGTTGATCAAAGAAAATCATCGCATGAGCTGACCGCTGTGGTCGGCATTTCTTCAACACGAGGAACATGTGATGTCTACTCTTTACGATTTGCACCGGATGGCGAAACGCCTCCGAGTCTCTAGTTCCTGGCTCAAGCGTGAAGCAAGAGCCGGACGTATCCCGAGCCTAAAGGCGGGAGCGAGATACCTATTTAATCCCGGTGCGGTAATTAAGGCTCTCTCAGAGCAAGCAGCAAACTCTCAGGGAAGGAGCCAAGATAATGGTTGAAAAACAATTGCTTTTGAGTCCCCGTGACGCTGCTAAGGCTCTTGGGATTTCCGAGCGGACGCTATGGCGTTTGACATTTGAGCAGACACCAGCGTTGCCCCACGTACGACTTGGCAGGTCAGTCCGCTATCGACCGGAAGACCTGGAGACATACATCGAATCGAAACGGAAGGAACCGAAACATGGCTGAAACAAAACCACAACTTTCCGCTGTAGGTGAGATCAGAAAAGACGCCACCTACACCCTCAAAGAGTTTAAGCGGCGACTAGGCATTGGCGATGCGGCTATCCGGCAGATGAAAAGAGAAGGTCTGCCGCTACGCAAAATTGGAAAATCCAAGTACGTGATGGGCGTTGACTGGTTTGAGTTCGTTGACCGCCATGCGGACGACAACTGGCAATTTGAAGACGAATAAAAAAAAAGGCACCAAAGGGAGAGTCTGGACGATGATCCCGATGGTGCCAGAAATGGATTTCTTATGAGCTATTATACCCGAGATTGGGTTCCTTTTCCAATGCATACGCTGCCGAAGGAACTCAGGCAATGCGTTAAGGAAATCGCAGACACCAAGTGCTGCGACAATGCTGCAATCGTGACTCCTCTCCTGCCTGCTCTTGGGACAGCGATAGGAAGTAGTGCTGACCTTCAACTCAACGACGACTGGACGGAGACAGCCAATATTTGGGCCACTCTCATAGAAAAAAGTGGCGGCGGTAAAAGTAACCAAATGAAAACTGTCTGGAATCCACTGTTCCAAATACAGGAGGAGTGGTTAGAGGAACACGAACGGATGATGGAGGGTCGTGATCCCAATAGTGATGAGGAGATACCGCCACCAAGGCGGCTCATTACCAGCAACACGACAGCACAGTCGCTTTTATCCCTCCTCGCATACAACCCTCGCAATTCCATCGGGGTCTACAAAGACGAGCTAGGGCAATGGGCCGAGTCTTTCAACCAGTTTTCAAACGGTGGTGGCGATTGCCAAGTGTGGCTCGAAACACATCGTAAGACCAGTAGCTTTATTGACCTTAAGAGTGAGCGAGATAAACAAAACCCCTTTGGACTGCATCAGATTAACGGCGCGGTAACGTCGATTTGCGGAGCGATCCCACCAAACTGTCTGAACCGACTGATGACAGAGAAAATGATCGAGGCAGGCTTGTGGCAGCGGTTCCTGTTGGCACAACCACCACAGCGTCGAAGGAAATGGCGCACACAAAAGGGGACCTACAGTGGATATCTGGCACAGATGTTCGACCAGCTATTGAAACTGGACGTAGGTGAAAGGCTTCCCCTAACCCTCACTGATGAAGCACAGGCAGGGTTTATCGCCTACTGGGAATCTAAAGACCCTTCGACCGATGACTCTGATGACTTCGAGTTTTCTATCAATCAGAAGTACATATCGTACGCGGCCAGAATCGCCCTGGTGCTGCATCTGGTCAAGTATTACGCGTCCACTGAGTCGAACGTGCCGGTCCAGGTAGACTTAAATTCGATGCGTAGTGGCATCACGATTGCCGAGTGGTATCGGAATGAGGCTCTACGCCTACGGGAGATATTTGGACACACCAAAGATGAACTTGCAGCACTCAACTTCCTTGCGAAGACCCCGAATGAGGGTCAGCCCGCATGGAAACTAGTGGCCGCATCGAGAGCGTTTAAGACCACCCAGGATGCGGACAAAGCATTGGTGGCTCTGGTGAATCAAAACCTTGCAACCAGAATCCACAAGGAACATGACGGCTCGCCTGGGCGCCCGAGTGACGCTGTTTATCGGATCATTCCGAATGCGGTGTCAGGGAAATGGCAGGATTCCTTGGATTCGGATGGGTTTTTCCTGACAGGAGGTATCCAAAATGGCAGCTAGGGTACTGATAGTCATGGAACATGACGGAAGAACGCTTGTCTACGGCGATGGCGATGTGAAGGTGTACAAGGTCGAGCCGTGGAACCCTGACGAGTATGACCACGGTACAGTCGATGAGCAGGTTCAGCGGACTGTTCCCTATGTTTACGAGGACCTATATCGGGCCGACAGAATAAAGAAGACGGTAAAGCCTCGCCCCTATCAGCGCGTTGTTCCCATAGAGGAAATGGATTGGTGGGAAATCGTTAAGCATCTTTGCTTCCGAATCGTTAATCAGGGCGACTCCCTGGAGATCACGACCCCGCTACAGTCCCAGCGTCTACTTGAACGCCTCGATGAGATACAGCAGGGACATAGTTTCCTCGCGAGGGAGTATCTATTGGCGTGGCTCTTTTACCCTGGGCAGATATGCCCACATTGCAAAAAGGGTGTATTTCATGAGTAAACGAAACACGCGCGAGGCAAATATTTTAACGCTCTGTCTATCGCGCATTCCATATCAAAATATCCTACGCAGCTTCACACTTAAAAATTGGTCACTCTGCGGACAGGATATGTATAGCCTGTTAATGGCAAGGGGGTGGGGGGTCGGTTCAAACCTGACGCGCCGAGGTGCCTCACGCACTTCGTTTAAGAAAAGGTTTCAGTCGAGTGATGACGATAGATTAAAAGCAGGTTGTTACCGTTGCATTCCGGTAGCAAGTTGCAATAATGAGACAAGCCGCCAAGGTGCTACCAACACCCAGACGGCTCTAATCACCATACGATCCTATATGGAGGACCGATCAAATGACTGATGACCAGTCTATCAATGTGAAGCTCAAGCAGCGAGCGGACCGAGATCACATCTACATGTACTATCACCACCCCACCACGGGGAAGCAGGTGACAAACTCCACCGGACAGACGAGTCGAGACAAGGCTCTTATTGTCGCACGTGAATGGCAAGAGGAACTCCGAGCCGGGAACGAACCCGAAAACACTGAGATCAGTTGGGAGAAGTTTCGAGAGGAGTTTGAGCAGCTTCATCTGCCCGACCTGCGAGAGCCATCACATCCAGCCTATGCTGCTGCGATGAACCACCTTGAACGACTGATGGACCCAGAAAAGCTGAAAAGCATCACCTCAAGGGCGTTGAATCGTTTTAAGGCTCAACTCAAGCAGGAAGGCATGAAGGACACCACGCTGGCGAATCGGCTACGACACCTGAAGGCGATCATCTCGTGGGGTTATCAGAATAGCTACATAAAAGAGATGCCTAACTTCCCGACCGTAAAGCAGGCCAAAGGAGTGAAGGGTCGTGGTCGCCCGATCAACGATGAGGAGTTCGAGCGGATGCTTCTGGCCGCTGAGAAGGTACGTCCGAGTGATAGCGACAAATGGAAACGACTGCTCACAGGGCTGTACCTCAGTGGCTTGAGAATCTCCGATGCGATGAAGGTCAGTTGGGATTACGATGCACCGTTTGCGTTAGTGACGACAGGCAGACACCCCGTCTTTAGCATTGACGCTACCGCTCAGAAGGCACAACGTGATGAGATGGTACCGTTGACGCCTGATTTCGCTGCCTTTGTCATGGAAACCCCTGAAAGTGAGCGAAAAGGTTGGGTTTTCAAGATGCTTGGGAGTGAGGGCAAGAACATGGAGGCCCAGCACGCTGCCCGCATAATCGCAAAGATTGGTAAGCGGGCCGGTATCGTGGTGGATAATCGTGAGAAGAAGTTTGCCTCCGCACACGACCTGCGCAGATCATTTGGCACTCGATGGGCGAAACGGAATATCCCGATAGCGTTTCTGAGGAAACTGATGCGACATAGCAACATCCAGACGACCATGGAGTTCTACGCCATCATTGACGCCCAGGATTTAGCTGGCGAGTTGTGGACGAATTTCGGCCCAGGGAGGGTGAATCCTGAACCAAATCGTGAACCATTGCCCATTTCGGCTCCCTCGGCAGAGCAGGGCGGCGAGACTCAACTCCCTTTACAACCTACATACCAAGGGTGAAACTGGTTTTCTCTGATTGTTGCCGGAGTGGCGGAATTGGCAGACGCGCTGGATTCAAAATCCAGTGTCCGCAAGGACGTGAGGGTTCGAGTCCCTCCTCCGGTACTACAAGCTTTGACTCGGTTCTCTGGTTTATTGGGTTAGAAAATAAATAAATGAGCAGTTCGGAAATGGTCGTCATTGTAGGCGGCGGGGTTTCCGGTCTTTCCTGCGCACATCGGCTGCATCAGGCCGGAGTCCCGTTCACGCTTTTAGAAGCTTCCGATGTTCCCGGAGGTCGAGTGCGGACCGATCGGTATGAAGGCTTCCTGCTTGATCGAGGATTCCAAGTGCTGCTGACCGCCTATCCCGAGGCAGGTCGACTTTTAAATTACAAGCAACTTGGATTACGCAAATTTACATCCGGTGCCTTGATCCGTTCGGGCGGTAAATTCCATCGCTTGGTCGATCCTTGGCGACAACCCCTTCAAGCACTGCCATCTGTTTTTTCGCCGATCGGTTCTTTTACTGACAAACTGAAGATTGCCAAGCTAAGGGCCAGCGTGAGCTCAAAATCGTTATCCAGTATTTTTCATGCCGAAGACCGAACGACCTTGGCAGAGCTCAAAAGATATAAATTCAGCGATAAGATGATCAATCAATTTTTCAGGCCCTTCTTTGGAGGCGTCTTTCTTGACCCGGAGCTTGTCACATCGAGTCGGATGTTTAATTTCGTCTTTCAGATGTTCAGCAAGGGAGCCGTTACACTGCCGACCGAGGGAATCGGTCAAATTGCCCAGCAGCTGGCCGCCAGGTTGCCAAGCGATCAAATCAGGTTTGGATGCCGCGTGAAGAAGATTGGCGAAAACGAAGTTCAACTAGAAGACGGATCAAAGGTCAGCAGTCGCGTCATTGTGCTTGCAACAGGTGGCGAGGCAACCGCGCGTCTTCTTGCTCGGCCATTTGGAAGTCATCAACGGCGACAAGTTGTCTGTATGTATTTTAAGGCACCAAAATCCCCGTTCAATGAACCGTGTTTAGTTCTTAATGGGGAGGGCAGTGGGCCGGTGAATAATCTCTGTGTGCCGAGCTTGGTTTCCCCCCGATATGCGCCACCGGGTCAGCATTTAATTTCGGTATCGATCCTGGAAGATTTTATAGAAGAGGACTTGGAGCCAAAAGTTATCGAGCAAATGCACGCTTGGTATGGCAGTCAAGTGAACGACTGGGAGCCACTACGTACGTACCATATTGCCGAGGCGCTCCCGAATCAGGCGGCAGGTGTGCCACCCGCTTTTACGCAAGGGAAATTAAATTCGAGCGTTTACCTCTGCGGAGATTTTTGCACGCAGGGATCACTCAATGCGGCCATGTACTCGGGTCGACTTGTCGCTGAGGAAGTGATGGAGAAGGTGCAGCATCACTGAGTGGAAACCGAGCTAGCAGCGGTTTCCGTTGAAGTCACTTTATGTGAGATGCCCGAAAAGGGCGTTGCGAACTTCCGGTTTGCGAATCTTCCAAATCACGTTATCGATGCAGTAATGGTGGATGTTGATCCCTGAAACGACGCAAGCCGCAATCATCACACGCAGTGCGCTTGAAGTGCCGCTGGGATCGCCGATCTCTTTAAACGCAAACCATCCAAATCCGATGAGTAGCGTGTAATAAATGGCCATGTGGATTTTGCGTTTTGTGCGTTTTGTGCGATGGTGTGTCTCGGCCTGGGTTGCGTGATGCGTGTCGGTGAAATGATTGAGTTCCACGCGTAGCGGAAAAGAGAGATATTGCAGCGCGTGAAAGATCTGAATTGCAGCAATTGCAAAGAGGTCGGCACCCAGGAAGTCAGCCATAAAGTACCACGAATAAGTGGCAACCCAAGGAATCCAACTCCGCTTGGGAACGTTCTGGCCGGTCCGCTCCGCCAGTCGATTAAATCCAATCAGGCCAGCGGCAATGGTGCCCAGCAAGACAACTCTCCAAAAAGGCAGAAGAACCGTATTGCTCAAAGAGACAAACATGGAGGATATTTCTGCCCCGAAAAAAAAGGATGTTTGCAGAAACTCTTCACGACTGAACAAACGGATCACATGAAAGATCATCAGGGCATAAAAACCGCTCCGAATAAGATGTCGTTCGATCGTTTCCATACGGAAGCCCCCAATAAACAGATAAGAGGCCGTCATGCCCCAGGACTGGCCGGTGTAATGCCAGGCCAGTTGAATCGACATCAACGCAAACAGGGCTAATTTAATGCCCGTTATCCATGTGCTTTGGGCCAACTGCTCGGTTCCAGCCAGATAGGCATAACCAGTGATATAAGCAAGTAAAAGAAAGAAGCCGATAGGGAGACCAATGGCGACAACGGGATGCTCACGGATTGTTTTCGGTTCTGCATACAAAATGCGATAAGAAGCCATAAAATGCGGCCAGTTGATCAGAAGGTTCAAATAAAAAATGATCAGCAAGCCGATTTCAAGTTGGAGTAACTGCATTCCGGGATTAAGAATTTTCGCCACAATCAGGGCGACGACCAGGACAATCGAAAGACCACCCCCGAAAAGACCATCGACAAACGGAGTAATCATTGCCCGGCCGGCAGCGGATGTGGGCGGGTTTACTGAAGCCATAATGTTTTGCCTCAACGTGTCCCTCGACGATCAGTAGGCCGAGGATGCCAACAACAGTGCATGTCAGTGCATGTCTTGAATTAACCGAATTTAAAATGCATCCGCACGGTGATGGGTAGAGAGGTATGCAAAGATCCGAGTTGAATGAAGGCTTTTTATAAACGAGTCGTACAGGATTGGACAGGGCAAAAAAAAGCACTGCCAGCCGAAGCTGACAGTGCTATACGTTACTTTTAAAGAGCTAAAATCGCCCTTGAGCATCGACTAGCGACGACGTCGCAGCATGCCAAGTGCGAAGAGCCCACCTAGACCCAAAAGTGCGAGGGTCGAAGGTTCGGGCACTGCTCCACCGCCACCACCGCCGGAACCGACAGTGATTTGCAGGGCTTGCAATGGATCATAGGCACTACGAAGAGCACCATTCCAACCTTGCTGTCCCCATTGGCCCGGTGCCTGGTAGACGTAATCGACATAAGTCGTCGCGCCATCGGCTGCACCAGCATCAACGGTGAAGGTCAGAGTTTCGACGAGACCACCATTCGTGGTACCCAAGTATGTCGAGGCATCATCAAAGATCAAGCTAGATGTCCCGAAGAAACCATTTCCGGAACCACCAGCACCACTAGTGCTGTTAAAGGCGTGGTAGGAATAGTGATTGCTTGAACCGGAGTACGTAAGCTGCAGGGCACCAGGAACATTCACTTCGGAAGGGTTGCTGCCACTTGCGGACTGATAATCTTGGTAGACCTGGTAAGTGTCCTGGTTTACCGATACTCCACTAAGAACGCTGGAGTCATAGGAGAAAGAACTTGTAGAACTGCTCGCATTGTTGCGACCTTGGTTCGATTGATTGTTCACCCACAGTTGAACCGTGAATGATTCGCCAGGGGCGGCCGTGACCTGAGAGTCAACCGGAACTCCAGATTCGTCGAGCCAATAGTACATGACCTGCCCACTATTGTTGTAGGCGGTGTCGGTACTCGTTCGGGCTCCAAAATAGGCTCCCCCATCATAATCCGGGTGGGCTGTTTCCCATCCGCCACCGTCAAAGACGGTAGCTTGTACATTATCGCTAACGGCAACAACGGCCACTAGCGCGATGGCTACACAAGCCATCAAGAGCATTTGTTTCTTCATCAGTAGCTCTCCAAAAAAACGTGAAAATAGTAAGAATTACGTAACTCTATGGCCATGAGGGCTTACCCCCATGAAACTCAGGATAGACACTAAGCGTGGAAAGTCAAGGAATTCGCACGAAAAATCCACGATTGCCGATGTATTGTTCCGAAGCAGAAAAGGGCAATCTGAGTGCCGAATCGATCGGAGTGGGGCAATGGAATGCATAAGTGCAGAAATGTTAATACTTTAGGTATTAAGCTCACTGCAATGACCGCGGATTTTGCCCGATGTGCTCTTTCTGCTCTTCTGCCCATAGCGGCCGCTTGAGAGGCCTCCGGCAGTCATCGAGCGGCGTCCTGTTTGGCCCGGTTGCGATAAAACTGCCGTTGGATCTCTTGCTCCAGCCCATGGGCTTGCGACGTTTTGAAGCGACTGGAACCGGTTGCCTCTCCTTGCTTATCTTTGGAGTCACAGAAAGGGCAAACCGGTGATTGCCCGCTCGCCGGATCGTAGGGGAAGCGGCTCGCCGTGAGCACTTCTCGGCGGCGAGGACAGTCGACATTTTTGCAGGTGAAGACAAGCACGATATCCTCATCCGGACTGATTCTCGGATCTTGAAATGATCCTTCGATCACGTCTCCGCGGCGGATGACCACTTCGCGCGACTTTTCCGTCATAAATGCATAGGGCAGATCATTAAATGTTAATCGCCGCGTTTCATCAAAATCGAGTCGGAAATGATCAAGCGGTTCCGGCGGGTCAAGCTTGGTGAGTTGTTCACCATCGAGCACCCAGCGGACGTGCGGTCGGCGAGCGAATTCCGGGGCGGGTTTGATTGCGGACCGTTTTTTTTTCGTGCTGCGAGGCTTCAGGTGTCCCAGGGGAACTCCATTAACACGCGGCAGCTTGGCAATTTCCTCGGCGGTCAACTTTGCTGCCGGAGCGTTTTCTGCCTGCTGCTCTGAAGAGGAGCAGCCACCGGTGAACACCAAAGTCAGAGCCGCAATGCCGGGCAGCAGGATGTGAGCAGGGGCCCGTTTCCGTCGTGCTACCCCGTTTATGCCCCGATGGATTGCCCGAGAGGTCGTGTTGGCCGTCACTCAAGCTCCTCAACTACGATGGCACTGAGCACCACCTGTCCGCCAACTAAAGGC
>Ga0209986_10005190_pt1 | contig 10844 bp, 10 predicted proteins | sample BlataG_FD_183168 | JGI IMG/M metagenome (GOLD analysis project Ga0209986, IMG submission 183168) | Deep subsurface microbial communities from Black Sea to uncover new lineages of life (NeLLi) - Black_00105 metaG (SPAdes) (version 2) | ecosystem: Environmental > Aquatic > Marine > Oceanic >...
GCACGAAGGTCGCCCCGATATAACTGATGATATTCGCAATGGAAGGATACAAATGGTAATCAATACGCCGACAGGTAGGAAAGGTAAATATGCCGATAGCTATATCAGGAAAACCGCTATCCAGCATAAAATTCCTTATATTACTACCACTGCTGCTGCAATGGCGACTGTCGCCGGAATAGAGATGGTGAAGCGTGGGAAGGTAGAGGTGAAGTCTATTCAGGAATATCAGGGTGGTCAGTAGGTATAAAATGTAAAAACCACGAGATTCCACAAGATTAACACAAGACCAGAAATCAGAGAGAAGAAAAACGATTCCTGCTTCTTGATCTTTGCTTTTTCATAAGTCGATATAGACACAGATTAACACAGACAAGATGAAACGAGCAGTGCCGTTAAAAATAGGCCAGCACCCAGCCCAGCAAAAGAAAGAAAAAATCCTCGTAGCGCTTTCGGTACGCAGGCGAGTGAAGAATGGCGTAGATGTAATAGAAAATCTCTTCCTGTGTTTGTTCCTTGTTCAGTGCTTCCGTCAACAAAAGAAATTTGCGAAAACTTTTTAAGTCAATTTATGTAATCAATGATAGGGACGAAAAGGGTAAGTAAAAAGATGGGGGATATGAAGGATCTATATATGAAAGATTTGTCAAAATATTCAGAATGGCTTGATGAGGACATATTGTCTAGTTTTACAAAAAATGCGGAATATTTGATTGAAAAACATAGTTTTTATAGTGTAACCTTAAGACATAAAATGTTAAACGAAAAAGAATCATTTGATTATGAAGTTAAAATTAAAACACATGGATTAGATGTATCAAAAGTTCCATCTACTTTACAAAAAAATAGGATAATTGAAGATGCAGGTATCGCTATGGGTCTTTTATTTACTCAATTGCTTAGACCTTTCAAGTTTTTCAATGTATTGAAGATTGGAGAAGGTTATGATTACTCATATATACCTGAGGATAATAATGAAGAAGAAAAATTAGAAATGACTGCAACTGAAATTCCGAATGAAGGAACAAATAGATTGAACTCAAAAATAAGAAAATTTAGTGATAAATTTCCAGATTCTTCTGGATATATTTCTGTAAGTTGTTTTCCAGATAGATTACAAATATATTGGGGGCATAAAAATGATGGATCTGATTAAAAATAATGAAATTAAAGGACTTGTAAAGGCAATTTCCAGTAATTTAATCCGAGCTCAAATGGAAGAAAAAATGGATTTAAATTTGCGTAATAAATATTTAGAATCAGCAGGATCCGATAGCATATCAATTGGAAGATTATTACTTGAATTTGATAATGTTGAAAGTTCAAAATATTTTCTTTCTGCCGGACATTCTTTTGAAGAATCTGGTGCTATTAACCGTTCTAGAACATGTTATGAAAAAGTAATTGAAATTGGAGTAGGTGATTTTATTGATAGGGCTAGGGAGGGATTGGAAAGACTTGATAGAGTAAACCAGCATGTAGATTTAGATACCAAAGAAGGACGTTTAGCGGGATTAGACTATATTGTTTGGAAATATAAAGGATTAAATACGCTTGAAGCTGTTGAGTATCTAAAAAATGATTTAGGATTAGAACTTAGTACAAATACAATAAGGAATTATGCACGTGAATTGGAAGCCAGAGACAGAGTTGCAATATGGGGAGGACCACAAGGAAGAATCTATCATATCTATCCTAACCTAGCAAATCTTGCAACTCGTAAAGGTTATTATGATGTGGAGACAGCAATAAGCGGAACGATAGAAAAGAGGGTTACCCCTTTTTTTGAAATCCAATTTCAGAATTGGAGTTATAACAAAGAAATTTTTGTTGTTAATGGAACTATGTCCCCTGAGCTACTCATGACCGTTGATATGAATGCCTATATAAAAAATCTTGATAAATTAAAAAAGGGATATGCTATAAAGGCTGTGGGTACTTTACAAAAGTTTCAATCATTAGCATCTAATGGATATGAAATTACACAATCACAGTATCAAGATGTTTTCGACTCTAAAATATTAATTGACAGAATAACCGGTGAACCTATATATAATAGGCCTGTTAGAGGTGTTGATTAATGTCAGAAATATTACAATTTCGAAATGGGATATCCTTATATCTCCTTAATAAATTATCAAACGATTTTGAAAAAATTTTTTGTGATGTAGATCAAGATTCAATCAAATTTATATGCGCAAATAATCAATCAACTATACTTATCAGTTTTTATCCTGCAATCACATATTATTTCTATGATTTGGATGCAAAAGATAAATGGAAGTATTCTTATGCATTCGATTCTAAAGATATTAAAAGAAGTATACGTTGGTTTAAAAAAAAATCTGATGCGAATAAATCTCAAAATTTAGTATTTGAATTTGCTGATGATAATATTAAAATTAACAATAGGTTTGTAAACACAAAACTTGAAACCTTCATTCAAAATCCAAGCATACCCAACATCACAAAAATGAAAAATGGTGTCTCGACACAAATAGAAAATATAGAAGATATGAAAAGTCAGATATCATCAATTAGTGAAGAAGTAATTCAAGTGACCTTAACTGAATCTGAACTCATTATTTCAGGCAAGCAATTTATATTCCCTGAATGTCCTATTAAAGTATATGATACAAAATTAAATGATGATTTGATGGAATATAAGACCTTATGTTATAAACGCATTTTGGAAATTAGTTGTGAACTAGCTTATGAAGCAAATATCTTATCTCCAGAATTAAGATTCTATCCAAGTGGAGCAACACAACTATATGGAAAGAAAAATGAAATTTTGTTTCGTTCATTATTAGTTGCTGTGAAATAATTTTCTCCCTACCCTCCCTTCTATCTCACAGGCCACCCCCCATGATCCACTATCACCGCATCTACCTCGTCCATTATTCTTATCGTCTCATTCAAAGCAACCACGACTTTCTGATAATGCTCTATTTCTTCTTCGGTTAACTTTCGCCCTTTACGGTCTTTAAGCCACTTCTCGCAAACCTGATAACCGCCTATATGAAACTTATAGACCTCTTCGGGTATCCCTTCGAAATATTGCGTTCTGTTGATTTTTAATTTACCGTCTTCGCTCATGCTTTGTCTTCCTCCTTTTTAACTTTTGCACTTTTCATTTTTCTTTCCAAGCCCTCGAACCTGCCTTATCGTCTTTAAAACTCAAAATCAGCGTAATAAAGTCCCACCTCTTTAATCTGAAGTCTTAGACCAAATAGCGATGACACATTAGCTTTTTTATCCTCTGCTTTTAGGTACACATCCCTATTCACATACAATTCCTTTCTCGGAATAAACAAGAATGTATAACTCTTCTTCCTAAACAATCTATTATTCGCTCTAAACATATTCCTGATGAATTTAGTACCAGCTCTCGAATCTTTGTTCGTGAGCAGTAAGCTCTCAAGTCCATAGATAGCCACCCTCTTTGGAAGCTCCTGACCCCTTCTTATTTCTCTTAAGAACTCAATTATGCTCATCTTTACGAACCCTTCCGGGGGCTCATCCTCTTTCAAAAGAACATTATATCCTTGGGTAAGTTTCACTAAGCACCACCTCCAAATGATTCCAAAGTCGGCATTTTCATTTCTATATGCCTTTCCAGCATCTCATGCACCCTCTTACACTCTTCACCACTGACTTTCTCGCAGTATATTCTTAGCGTTCTGGATAATGTGTCATCTTTCCATTTACCAATTAAATTAATGATCGGCTTTCCTCTTCTATACAAATAGAGCAGGTAATGTATTTTATCTATATACAATAAATCCCCGTTATTTTCAATCTTTTCATTAATAAACGAATATCTTTTGGCAGCACCTTCAACTTTATATTGGTTCTTCTTATCTTTCTCTATAAGCCCTTCTCTTTCTAAATGCGATATATCAAATGACCTACTCCTGAGAATTTTGTTAAGGGAGTCATATTCAATGTAACCCTCGCCAAGCAAGTATCCTACATATATTTTTGAAATATCGTCCAACGCAGATGGAAGTTCGGATTCTTTTATCTCTCCAATAATCAGGTCTACCATTTCATCCATTAAAAACGTGGCATCCCTCGGCTCTAAATAGCCATCTTTGAAAAGAACCTTTGGATAGTGCTTTGAATACAACTCAAGACCTTTACCCATGGCAACAATCTTTACATCACCAGCACCCAGATGAGGGCGGTTTTTCAAAAGACGCTCTATCATCTTTTTGGTTTCTCCGTAAATCTGAATCTTCAAACTGTTCCATGAGACTTCAGATGGTTCATTAAGTCGCTTGCGACAGACGATGATGGTGTCGTAGGAGATGGATTTCTTGTTGATTATGTGTGTAGATGTGCCCATCTCGGAGTGAATAGGATAAACTGCCTTAATGTAAAAACCGGCGTTCAGTATTGGATTCAACATTGATGCCCAAGCTTCAGTCTCTTTGTGATGGAATGTGAATGCCATTAACCCATCCTCCTTTAACACATGGTTGGACTCAGTGAAAACTCTCTGGATGCCTTTAAGGAAAAATTCTTTATCCTTCCCCTGTATATCATTTTTGATTATCTCTCTCTTGTTTCGTGTGTACTCTGCTCTGAACCAGGGATATTTGTCTTTTAATACTAACCGAAGCCAGACATAGAAAAAATCTGCTAGTTCGGAGTACATTACATTGTCGTAGTAAGGGGGGTCCGTGATTACTGCATCTACCTTATCTGAAATAAAAGATAAATCCTCGGATGTTTGAGATTTTAAGATTGTATTATTACTATTTGATTTGATACAATTTTCTATTTTTATTTTATTACTCTTTCCATTTTCTATTCTTATATCATAGGGATTTGATAAATATTCTTTTGCTCTTTTTGTTTTTTGAAAGGTTTTACTAAATGTATTTCTTCCAAATTTTGTACCCCACACATTATTTTCAGTAGGTTCATTAGGAGGCCAGAACGCATGTCTTGAAAAAAGATCTGTGTGATGACCTTTAGTTCCATCATATCTACAAAACATATTATTAAAATTAAGCATATCTGAAAATGTTATTACGAAAACATCCCTCAAATTCTCGTCCTCAATCTTCAAAATCTCTTTAAAAAGCATGCTCAAACACAGTAACTGCCTCTCGTTGAACATCTCGTAAAAATGGTGATAGTTGTGATTTAGCAATTCTCTGGTTTTTTCTCCTGGTAAAACCTCCTGGTCTGGAATATACATCCCAATCAACTCATCCCACTGCTCTTCAAGTTCTTCCTTAGCCTTTTCAAACACCCCCATATCGTATTCATCCGCCGTCTTATATCCTCTGCCGTGAACAGAGCAGTAGTATTCAATGGCATAGATCTCCCGTTCTGGAATCTCGCCGCTCTTTCGCACAGAATCCAGCACATTATATATCTGCCCACAGTAAGGGCAATGATATTTCCCCCTTGACACGTATCCCTCGGTAGGAATAAACGCAAAACCACATTCCGGGCACCCCATTTCAACATCGTCCTTTTCAACATCAAATATATGCCTGCATTTTGGACAAAAGACAGTATGTCTCGTCCCTTCTTTCTTATTCTTCTTCGTGGCAATCTTGAAACTCGGGAACAGATGAACATCCTTTTTGCAAGAGGGATTCAAGCATTTTACCTTCTTTACCCAGAAAACATACATCACATCTGCCAGTTCATTATTTCCCTCACCCCACTCGTATGTTCTGCTATTCTTCTTCTCACATAGAGGGCAATGAGTCTTGTAGTATGATTTAATCTTTCCCCCTACGTTCTCCTCTAACTTCTTGAACTCATTTTCAAAAGCATCTAAATCTAATGGTTCAACCTCTTTTTTAGTAACAAACCAAGCAACTGGATTGATATCTATTCCAATAGGCTTTATACCTAATCTTAACGCTTCTACTATTGTTGTACCTCCACCCATAAATGGGTCCAAGATTATTGGCGAATAGCCCAATATATCTTTCAAATCGTTTTTTTTGTAGTAATAATTTTCCCAAAATTCCTCTTCGGTAATCTCATCCGGCAAAAACGAAGTTAGTAATATAGTTCTGAAAACAGAACCGAGCCTACGAGCCCACCATTTGTGTATTTGATATATTGGCTTCTTGGCGTTTCCCTCCTTCCTTGCTATTTCATTCAGCTTCTCAATCGGAAAATCCTTTTCAATATATTTCATCCCACCCTCCTCACTTTTCTACCTCAATCAGCGGCACAAAATTCTCCATAAACGATATACCACCATGATATATCTGCTTCTTACTGCCCGGCACAGGCCAAATGTATCTCCCATTCACAATAACATTATCTCCCACCTTTTTCAATCGGTCAGTTTTATCGAGAATTTCTTCAATCTTCTCTTCCATATCCCCGAATATCTTACTTCTCTCTTTAAATCTCGCAGAGCCAAAAACCTCCTGAAAAATCTCCTTCTCTGACGCAGGTATTGACCAATTACTTCCCGGGTGCTTTGTGCAATATCCGTGGTCTGAAGTGATAACTATTTGGTCGTGGTTTGTGTTCTCAATCTGTTTTAAGATGATATTAGATGCTTTTATGTATATCATCTCAAGAGAATCCCCTATTTTTGCCGTGACATTGTCAAACTCCGCATCAGGAAATATCGAGTAAATTAGAACTTGGTCAGAGTACGGCACGGGATAATTCGTTTTATCGTCCTCAATATAAACGGACTTACCCCGCCATTCACCAGAGGTTCTCAACGCTGACGGTGCGCTTATGTTTAAAAAGTCTCTTGAGAAAGCAACAGTATCCGATGGTAGATTAGATATTTCGTAGGTATATTTCTTTATATTGTATCCATTTTCTTCAAGTTTTCTTAAAAGAAGGTTTGCTTCTCTTATGCTCAACCCGTCGGCAACTATCAAGCAATACTCGCTTCTTTTCAGTATATCCCTCAATTTCTTCCTTTTTTCAAGTGATTCCATTGCCATCAAATCGTAAATCTCGAAATAGGCGTCTTTAAAAAATCTCTCAAAACTACCTGTCTCTTTCTCTCCCTGGTTATAATAAGCAGATACGCTTTTATCATGTACCCATACATCTTCTACTAAATATTCCCAAATCCGATCCAAAGGATTATCTTCACAAATCAAATCTTCAACGAACTCATTAGAAAGCTCAATCACTTTTTCCTCACCTTTGAGTCCAGTTTCATAGTTCGTAAATTATCCTCATGTTCTTCTAAGATATTATCCACTATGCCCTTGACATCCTTCCCTTTTAATCTACCTTTCATTGTTACTGAGACCTCGTCTACATCAACTGATTCATCCAGAGTGCTTCCAAGTAACCCTTGTAAACTCCACGGAGTGCTCTCCTCGATTTTAAAAGTTTCGTATTCGATTTCTCCTCCCTCCGATGGTGGAGTTACAACTTCACCTTCCCTTAGTGCTTCTTTTTTCTCCTCTTCCTCAGGGAGTGTCTCTTCCCCTGGGACTTGCATCCTTATACTCACACGCTCTCCAACCTCAACTCCTCCTGTCTCCTCTGGAACCTCTTCAGGTTTCATAACGACATAATCATCTCTTAAAAATGGCAGAATCCTTCCTTTTCTAAATACATCACTACTCGAAACGACAACTACTTTACCATCATTTATCAGGGCATTCAGTGTTTTTCTGAAGTAGTCTTCGTCTATTACCACCGGAAAACTTCTCGTTCTATAAAACTGATTTCTTGTCTCCCCAACGCTTAACGTTTCCCCTTCCTCCCTATTGTCAACGAGAAATAATATCTTCTCTTTGAAAGAGCTAATGTCAAACTCCTCTTCCAACTTTTTCTGAATCTTGCCACTGTCAAAATCAACACTTAGGGGCATAAAATCGTTTGAATTTCGCCATCGAATCATTTTTCCATATTTCTCTTTGAGCTTCTTTTTTACTTCACTCATGTTTAAACTGCGTTGTTGCTCCAATGCCTGTTTGTAGTTATCGAATTGGTGTTTCATCTCATCTATCGCCAGAACCCTCGCCACATTCATATTAATGCCATTTGACCTCAACACATCCTTACAATTAGGATTAATGAAGATGATTCTATTTTGAAACGTCTGTTCCTCAAATATCTTCTTCAGGTTTTCTTTCTCGATTTCCTTAAGCGAGAATATCGCCTTCGTTTGGTTTTTAGTATCCACACCGTCTATGTCGTAACAATAAATCGGTATTTTTTCTATTTTTATTTCATCTCTTATTATTTCACCTATCTTTTCAGCAACGTTATATTTGTCTTTTAACATCCTGGCTTCGTTTTCGATAAGCACAAGAACGTTTACTTCAGGACGTATGAAATATTTTCCTTCGGCAAGCCAAAGGTGAGGTGCGCTATTTGATAATTCCGTAAGACTTGCATCTACCTCATTAACGTTTATCTCTGGCGATAGAACACCAAACAGAATATCTTCTTTGCTTGCCCCTCGTGTAGGACCGAAACCTATTGATTTTATAAATACCGTTGAGAGGAGAGGAGCCACGTGTTTAATATTTGTAGATTCCATTTTGCGAATGTCCTCAATTGCTTTTTCTGATAGCCCACTTTCTAACTTTGATAACTCGTCATACGCAGTGGGATTAATATCTGAAAGAAGAATTAAGTCTTTTTTATCATAAAAATCTCTCACGACAGTAGATAACAGATAAAGAATGCCCCTTGTTCTCTGATAGGTAGTAGATGCCCCATATTTCTCAAACAGTGTTTCCATGAGTTGTGGATGAAAGGGATAGGAATTAAACAGCCTATTTTTAAAATCCTCAATTCTTTTCCGTGTTTCAACACTCTGATCTTTGAATAGTCCTGATTGTTTATATGCCGATATATACTTACCAATAATTTCCTGAATTGCCTTTTCATTTCTTTCTTTGTCTTCAAGATGGAATAGCCTGTATAACACTACTATGTCTCTGTCCTCAATCCCGTATAGATTACACCAATAAGAATTTTGGCGGTTAATTCTGCCTTTTATTTCTTCTATCTTTTCTAATAATGAGATGAAAACTATCAAGTTCGAGTCACTATCAGCCGCAATTTCTAAAAGATTCTGCAAAAAATTCAAATTCTTGTCTTCCAACTTTTTATTATCCAAACTATCGAACCATGATTCTATTTCGTCTAAAAAAACCACCACAGTTTTATCCCCTATGGCTTCTTTTATATGTTCATGCGTAGGAAATCGCCTGACTTTAGCTAATACGCCTTCTTTTCCCAAATCCTTAAAAATAGGTTCCCATAAGTAGTTAGGATCCATGCTCAAAGCTTGGATAAGAACGGATTTCACGTCAGTAGGTATGGAGAAAGAGTAATTATGAAAATTTAACCAATTTTCGCCTATTTCTGGGGAGCTTAATGCATGGAATAGAGCTAAAATGTGGTGTGATTTACCAGAACCAAACCCTCCTGAGAAAATATATACTCCTTTAGAGCCTTTCTTCTTATTCAACTTATCAGCAAGTTCATCAAAAACCTCTTTCAATGGCTTGGTTAGGAAAGTAACTTCCAAAAATTTTTTAGAATTTCCCTCGATTCCCTCTTTTAATAAGGCTTTGTACACATCAACTCTTCCTTCAATGCCTTCCGTTAACACCTCTTCCCTCGGTCGTACCAAATCACCAATTACAGCCATATTAATTAATCACCCCTTAGATTATTCCTCTTTCTTTCATGCTTATATAAGTACCGTCTCCAATAATAATATGATCCTGAATGGGTATTCCAATGACTTTTCCAGCTTCTACCAATTTTTTTGTTATTTTAATATCATCCTCACTTGGCTCAGGATCCCCACTTGGATGATTATGGACGATTATCATCGCACTTGAATTTTCCCTCACTGCCATATACAAAATTTCTTTTGGCTTAAAAACATTAACATCAATACCGCCAACTGAAACTAATTTACGTTTAATTAAATAATTTTTAGTGCCTAGAAAAACAGCGAAAAGCTTCTCCTGTTTTTCAAACTGAAGTTCTGGCATTAACATATTTACTACATCTTGAGTGGATCTCACTTGATTTTTTTCTGGCTTATACTCAAAAATTCTTTTAGCCAATTCCAAACAAGCCTTTAACTGGACTGCTTTTACAAATCCTAATCCCTTTATTTTGCTTAACTCGTTTATATCTGTTGTGAATAACTCCCTAAGATTGCTATCGTACATCTTTAATAACTTGTTCCCTACATCCACCGCAGTCTCACCTTGAGAACCCGTTCTGAGAATAATTGCAAGCAGTTCTGCATTGCTTAACGCTTCAGCACCATACTTCGCTAATCTTTCTCGTGGTCTCTCTCCTTGAGGCATGTCCATTATCTTTATTTTATTTTCATTTTGCATTGTAGCTTCGTCTCCATGTCTTCACGTTAGATATAAATCATACATTTTGCAATACACTATTTATGATGCCTCTTGACCTTTTTTTTCTAAAATCTAAAGAACCAATTTCAAAATAGCCCGTTGCAATATCAAATTTCTTTGATAGTTCACACCATTCAGATAGATATTTCTGAACCTTCCAAGCAATATCGCTGTTATCTACAATGAATAACTTTCCACTCTTTGTTTTTTCCATTTATTCTTATATTTTATTGTTGTATATACTCCATATTATTTCTTTGGTAAACATCTCTTTTCTCTCTGATTGATGCAAACTTATGCAAATGCAAATAAAACCGACTTAAAAATAAAAGATTCGTGCAACCCCATAACAAAAAACCAGCAGATTCCATAGGATTGAGCAGGTGTCAGGTTTCAGAGCTTTTTAGCGAAAACGCTAACCCTCTAAACCGCCAAACCGCTATACCGCTAATCGAACTAACGCCTAATCGCAAAAAATCC
>Ga0209986_10005191_pt1 | contig 10843 bp, 10 predicted proteins | sample BlataG_FD_183168 | JGI IMG/M metagenome (GOLD analysis project Ga0209986, IMG submission 183168) | Deep subsurface microbial communities from Black Sea to uncover new lineages of life (NeLLi) - Black_00105 metaG (SPAdes) (version 2) | ecosystem: Environmental > Aquatic > Marine > Oceanic >...
TTTTAATCTCTTCAACGCTATTCTCGGGGATTTCTCCCAGGAATTTCACCGTTTGATGTACCTGCCACGGATTCGCGAATTTTAACTTTATTCCCCCTTGTTTATCTAAATCCACAAACTGCTTCTGGATTCCCTTTATCTTCGCCCTTAGTTCCTCAGACAGGTCCACGGCAATAAATGCTCTCATAACACTTTTTCTTTTTTTATAAAAAAGAAAACCTGTGCTAAAAGAAAAAACTAAGTGAATGTTTTTACCGAAGGTAAAAAAAGTTGTTGATAAAACTTTCTTTTACAAAGAAAGTTTTAAGAAAAGGTCTTGATTAGTTGTACTATTCTTGAGAGCGTATGCTGTTTTTTCTCCTCTGCACGCTCTTGATACGTTCTTATTGCCCTGAGCAGGTCTATTCTTCTGAACTCAGGCCAGAAAGGGGCGCAGAAATAAGCTGCACATTCGTTCCCTAACGCCTGCCAGGGCACGAAATTGCTCAATCTCTGCTCGCCACCTGTTCTTATTAACAAGTCTACACTCGTTTTCGCTACGGAAGCAGAAGCGGAGGCAGCGGAACCATTTTCTATCTCGCTTACATATAAATGCTTTGATATCGTCGCTTCATCTATGTCCTCTGGGGCTAACAGCCCTCGTTTTACCAGATTCGCTATTATATAAGCCGAATCAACTATCTCCATCTTGCCACTATACGCCACGGCAATGAACAACTTAAATTTATCGTAATGCGCAGTTGCATCTTCGGCTTTTCTTATCGCACCTCTTACTGCTTCGGGCAGCAGATTGACATTACCTATTGCTTTCACCCGCACCCCATCCTTATGAACCCTTTCATCCCTGCTTATCTTCTCGAATTCTGTTCGCATCAGTGCAAATAACCCCTCTCTTTCCTCATCCACCCTGCAAAAGTTTTCGATAGAAAAAGCATAAATCGTAAGCTGCGGTATTCCGAGCTCAAAACACCAATCAATCACGCGTTCCGTTATCCCCGCTCCATAGAGATAACCATCCTCTGCGGAAATCCCTAACTTCTCCGCATACCTTCTGTTCCCATCCATGATTATCGCTACATGTTCGGGCAAATTCCGTGCTAATATCCTCTCTTCCAGTAATCGCTCATAATCGCCATAAACCCTGTCTTGCAACCTGCTGCGTATCGCCACCGCTTTGCGTAGTGCACGGAACATTATTCCGCTATTTCTTGTCGTTATCTTCATACCTACTCCTTATCCTGCTTCTGTTATGCTTCCGTTTCTACGTTCGCTTCCACTTCCAGTTCCGAAGTCCATCACCTTCGTTTCCATTTTACAAAGCTCTACAAGCGTTGCGCAGCCGGGAACAGGATTTATATCCCTCTTTTTTTGATACGGTGTTTGTGATTGCCATGTCCCGGAATTTATAAGTAATACGTCTCGATATTTAGAAATACCAACCGTATGGACGTGTCCACACAGGAATATGTCAGGAACAGGGTCAATAACCCCGTAATCGTGCCCGTTGGGGATAATAGAGACGACGTTTCCATAGGTAGGTGCAATATGCCGCCGTTTAAGCATCTCGGCCATTACTGCCTCAGGCTGCGAATAGTTCAGCCTCGATACCGAGCTGACAAAATCGTCGTACGATTGCCCATGATATATCAGGACGAGCCTGCCGCCAATTTTTATGTATGCGGGATTGCTCACAAAACAGGTATTTTCGGGGAAGAGCTGCCTGAGGTGTGCGGGCAATGGCGGTTGTGGTTCTGCATTTCTGACTGCATCATGGTTTCCCGGCGCTATCACCGTATGTATATGAGCAGGTAACGCGTGAAAATATCCCGCCGCTACTTTGTATTGCTCATCAACATCCGTAATTGACAAATCCTCCTCCTGACCCGGATACACGCCTATTCCATCCACGATGTCGCCAGCAACAACCAGATATGCAATTCCTATGCGTTTGGCTTCCCTCTTCAACCACTGCACGAAACTATCCCATGACTCTTCCAGAAATGTCTTGCTCCCTACATGCATATCCGAGATAAACACCGCATATACGGGTTTTTGTGTCTCGCCAGTTTCTTCTTCTTCCTCCCCCAAGACGGATTTGAATGGAAGTGCTAATGATGCCTGTGAACTTGAAGAGCGGTAAGGCACGTCGGGACGTATTATTTTATTTGCAAATAAATAGCCCCTATCCGATAAAGAGCCAGTAACGCCTATTATCTCATCGGGTACTATTTCCTCCTGGGGTTGCAGAATAACCATGAGCTGCCCCGAGGGGTCTTCCAAATCAACGCGTAGATTCCCTCTTGCCGTTTTGTTTACCGATGAGACCATTCCCACTACGGAAACCTCTTCGCCATTCCGTCCGTTGCCTCTGCCGTTTCTTATAAATCGTATCTGCCCACAGTTGTTTAACCTCTGCTTTATCACCCTGCTTATCCTTTCATACCGGTCAAGGAACTGCGGTAAGAAATCTTTATGGTCAACGTCTCTTCGACTATTGTCAGAGAACGATTTAATTATTGCAGGAGCAGCGGCGGCGGGTAGTGGTGGCGCTTGCGTTTTTGTGGTGCTTCTTTCCTTTTCTCCTGCTACTGCCCGGCCATTTCTGATAAACTCGGCTATCTGCTCGCCGGAAATCACAAAAGTCGCGGTGTCTAACGAATTGCTCACGTTTTCTACTATCTCATCGAGACCAAATCGGCATTCATTTTTGTATCCGCTCAATAGGTCGATTGCTTCTGGCTGTGCTTGAAATCCCAAATCAGCAAACCTCTTCACTATTTCTATTCCCTTCCTTTTTCTTTCCCCCTCGCCGAGATTCTGCACATTCATCGTTTAAAAGGTCTCTTTTCACCGCCCCTACAGCCATTCTTTTACTTTCGCTTCTAAATACTGTTTCGGCACCGCCCCCTGTACAACGTCCACAGGTTCGCCATGTTTAAAGATGAACAGCGTGGGTATAGCCATTATCGCAAATTCCGTGGCTGTTCTCGGATTGTCATCCACATTCAATTTCCCAAATACGACTTTACCCGCGTATTCCCTCGCCAACTCCTCTATTACCGGTGCAACCATTTTGCAAGGACCGCACCAGGGAGCCCAGCAATCCACGACGACCACAGGATATTTTCTTACCGTTTCTACAAAGCTATTGTCATCCATCGTCAGGGGGTGGTCTATTGCTCCTAATTCCTTTTTTCCACTCTCTTTCATTACTTTTATCTCCTCTTCCATCTCCCTCATCTTTCGCTCCTTTATCCTCTCTATCTCCATATCTACATTTATGTCTGTATCTCTCTCCTCTCCCGTACCGGTATAACTTACACGGTTTCCTTCTCGTTCTTCCATTTTAAATATCTTCTCCACAGTATTAGTTAAGTTAGTTTTTAATTTAAAAATTTTGAATTTGATTTTTTTGGTGTGTGTATATATATGTACCGTATTGTGGTTGCCTCTAAACGGTCATTGCATCCTTTGAAGGAGGCGTACCGCAGGGACCGTGCAATACGGCGTGTTTTGTAGCCCTTCGTTTGCAATAGCAATCATCCTTCGCTTGTTCAGCATGGTCATACTACTCTTCGAAAAGGGCATTTTTATATATGCTCTTGTTGTATTTAAAGGTGATTGTCCACGCCACAGAAATTACGAATATTCCACGCTGCACCCTGTTCTATTCCCTATTGGCTATTCCCTAATCCGCTTTGGTCTTAGTGCTATGAAGAGGCACAGAAAAAGCCTTTTCCACTGACGGTCGGTGAATGGCATTGTACGAGCAGAAAGGAATTATACGGTGGTCTGGCGTGGCATAGTGAATCCCGCATCGCTTAACCCTTTCCAGATCGAAATTGTAAGCGTCCTGGAAGTGCATTGCACCGATAAAAAGCGTTTTACGGTGAAACTTCGCAAGAGCTTCTCGATTCCCTATCCCCAGTACACCTTCAAGTAAAGCCAAAGAATCAAGACCCTTCGGCCCCTTGTCCTTATCTATAAATCTCCTTAACGCAGATGCCAGTCCTGCTATTGCTCTTATTTTACCTACCTTCGACCTGGTCATCTCCTCTGCTGCACCCCATAGGAACTCCATAAAACCCTCAACGTCCATGAATTCTGTTATCGGTATAAACTTCCCGTTTTCCACAAACACATACGTTGCGGCGCCGCAATGGGGATGAACCGTGAATTCTAACTGTGGCACTCCTTTCCACGCCTCCACGAAATAAGACACAGGAACAACAAAAGGCACGGGATAAAAACTCTCTTTTGGTATTTCACCGTCTGTTTGCTCTTCCAGGAGTTTCATAAAATCGGGAATCGTTATTCTCCCCTTTTTCCTCTCGGATTCGTTTATCCGCCCTTCAAAAGCGATGGGTTGTGCGTTCACACCCTTTACAATATCCAGGTTATCAGCCGCAAATCTTACTATGTCCCCCATCTGGTCGTCATTCACACCTTTCATAAGCGTGGGAACAAGCACCACACTTTTTATTCCACCCCTTCTACAACTCTCTATTGCCTTTAACTTCGTTTTTAACGCAGGTATCCCTCTTAATTTCTTATATGGCTCTTCGGTCACCCCGTCGAATTGCAAATACACTGTATGCAAGCCTGCTTCTTTTAAACGATGGCAAAACTGTTCGCTCTTCGCCAGCGCTATTCCATTCGTAGCGACCTGAATATGAGAAAAACCAAGCTCTCGTGCCATTTTTACGATGTCCACAAATCCCTCTCTTATCGTTGGTTCGCCACCCGCAAACTGCACCGCAGGGCAAGGGGGTGTCTCACTCCTCAGCATTATCATCATTTCCCTTAACTGTTCCATCGTTGGCTCGTAGAGGTAACCTGTGACAGCGGCATTGGCAAAGCACGTTGGGCATCGCTGATTGCACCTGTTCGTGAGGTCTATAAGTGCGAGCATTGTTGAGCTCTTATGCTCCGGGCAGAGACCACAATCGAAAGGGCAGCCCTTGTCCGTTTTTGTGAGCGTGATTCCCGCCTTGCCATCGTATCGCCACTTTGCGAATTTGTGATAGAGCGAGGCATCCGACCAGTACACGTCATCGAATTCACCGTGCTTCTCACACTTCTTCTTTATCAGTATCTCGCCGCTCTCGCTTTCATACACTTCGGCATCTATAACTTCGAGACATTCCGGGCATAAAGACTTCGTTTTCATCTACCATCTGCGTAATAGTTATAAAAATATATAAAGCTAACAAAAGATAAAATAGAACAAAACAACAGAACAGAACAGATGAAAAACGGTAATTTGAGCGCACAAGAGGTCGTAGAAAGGATAAAAAGTGGAGATGTCTCCTGCGAGGACCTGGTGTGCAAGATTTACGAGCGAATAGAACGAAGCGAATTAAATGCTTTTATCACGTTAAACAAGGAGAATGCAGTTGAGAAGGCGAGAGAAGCGGATAAAAGGAAAAATGAAGATGAATACCGGCGTAAAAAGCTGCTTGGCGTGCCCGTAGCCATCAAGGATAGTATTTCTACAATGGGTATTCAAACCACCTGTGCATCGAAAATTCTCGAGGGCTATGTCCCACCTTACGATGCTGCGGTAATAGAGGCGCTGAAACGAGAAGGAGCGATACTTATAGGTAAAACGAACATGGATGAATTCTGCATGGGGACTTCAACCGAAACGAGTTATTATGGGCCAACGAGGAACCCGTATGACCTCAGCAGGGTGCCGGGGGGTTCTTCAGGCGGTAGTGCCGCGGTAATATCGGCTGGCGAGACCGTGCTTGCTCTCGGCTCCGACACGGGTGGCTCTATCCGATGTCCTGCTTCGTTCTGCGGTGTGGTCGGGTTGAAGCCTACTTACGGACTGGTTTCAAGGTATGGGCTTATTGCTTATGCCAATTCGCTTGAACAAATAGGACCGATGGCCTCAAATGTAACCGATACTGCGCTGCTTTTAGACGTGATTTCTGCGAAAGATGAGCGGGACACCACACAAGCGAAGCTAAAGCTAAAAAATAACGCATCTGCTAATTACTGCTTCCCTCAGTGGATGAATGCGGAACGCACTCGCACGGGAAACGAAGAGATAAATGTCAAAGGCATGAGGATAGGCGTTCCAAAGGAATTCATCGAGGGTGTTTCTCCAGCCGTCGAAAAATCCGTCTGGAACGCAGTGCACAAACTCGAGGATTCCGGTGCCTCTGTCGATGAAATAAGCATGCGTGGTCTGAGCCTGAAATACGCACTCGCTTCGTATTACATCATCGCGATGTCGGAAGCATCATCAAATCTCGCGAGGTTCGACGGCCTGAGATACGGGCTTCGCACCGGCAGGGACGAGGACTGGCATACGACGTTTTCGAGAATACGAGGTAAGGGGTTTGGCGAAGAAGTAAAAAGGAGAATTATCCTTGGCACGTATGCACTCTCTGCGGGTTATTACGGCAGATACTATTTGAAGGCGTTAAAGGTGCGCACACGGATAAAAGCGGAATTTGAGGATGCGTTAAAAAAGCACGACATATTAGCAATGCCCACGATGCCCTTTGTCGCTTTTAAGCTCGGTGAGCGAATGAAAGACCCCCTTTCTTTGTATCTCGCGGACGTTAATACCGTACCCGTTAATCTGGCAGGTGTTCCTTCCTTGTCTATTCCCTGTGGGTTTTCAAACGGATTGCCAATAGGCTTGCAGCTCGTTGGTAAGCATTTTGAGGAGGATACGATATTGAGAGCGGGTTTTGTTTTCGAGACATTGTCAGGTTAACCGCAGAGTTCACGGAGAACGCAGAGCAGAGGATGTGTGGGGGGGGGGATATTTATGGCAATTAATGTTAAATTTAAGGTAATCCTGTAGTAGAAGCGGAGATGAAAGGAGAGAGACAAAAAGAAAAGGTAGCGCTTAAAATCGGCTATATCGGGACTAATTATCACGGGTTTCAGATTCAACCTCGGTCCGGGCTGCCGACCATAGAGGGAGAAATCTTCAAGGCATTAAAGAAACAGGAAATTGTTGAAGACAGAAAAACGGCGAATTATTCCGCTGCGGGCAGAACCGATACGGGCGTGCATGCTCTCGCACAGGTCGTTTCATTTGTTACGTCAAACCAAAACACCACACCACGAATGATAAACAGCGTGCTGCCCGATGGTAGTATATGGGTGTCGGCTATTGCAAAGCCGTATTCAGGATTTAACGCACGTAAGGATGCGATAAGCCGTGAGTATAGGTATTACTTATTTTTACAAACTGAGTTGGTTTTGGATATAACTCGTATGCGAGAGGCATCGGAATTGTTTGTCGGTACTCACGATTTCTCTAACTTCTCTCTGCTTCAGGGTCATGAGTACGAGGTAGCAGGGTATTCAACTACAAGGGACATAAAGCGGATAGAGGTGAAAACTAAAAAACCGTTTGTCATCATAGACATAGAAGCAAGCGGGTTTCTGCGTAAGATGGTGCGGAAAATAGTTTCGGCATTGAGAATGGTGGGCAGTGGCATGAAAGACGAACGATGGATAGAGGATTTATTGGACCTGAGGATAAAGGAAGGTATCGAGCCAGCACCTGCTTTCGGGCTCGTTCTGAAAAACGTTTCGTATCGCGACGTTAAATTCGTGGAGGACGAATATGCAAAGCGACGAATAGTTGAGCGACTAAAGGAGGATTTGTTTTTTCATGCCACGATGGCAGAGGTGCTGGGGGATATGGAAATATTATGATGAGCAAATATTTAAATTTAAAGGGGAGAAAATAAGAAAAGTATATCCAATTACTGTAAAACTGTGGTGAAAACATGAACGAAGAGGAAGTTCCTTATAAATGCGGTTGTGGTGGAAATCTGAAGAAGACAAAGGTCGAAGTGGAGTTTTTCGGTATTGATTTTGGATTGAGGGACGCGGAAGTTTGTTCGGCTTGTGGCTCCGAATACCTTGACCAAGAGACATTGAAAGAGATCGAAAAGGAGATAAAGGAACGAAAGATTTTCGCACTGGAGAGAAAAGTCCAGATTACCAAGTCGGGAGAATCCCTTGTGATGACAATACCGCCAGAGATTGCCAAGGCCCTTAATATTCATTATAAATCATTGGTTCAACTTTTTCCCGTGGACAAAGACAGGTTGGAAGTCAAAGTCGTTGATTGATACGATGTCTATTTGCGCTCTTTTCTTTCCAGCATCGCTTTTATCTTCTTCAATCTACCGAAATTCTCACGCTCCATCTCTTCTAATCGCATTCGTATGTATTTTCTCGTCGCCTTCAAGCTGGGAATCATTATGTATTCAAGCGCATTAACACGCCTTTTCGTCTTTTCTACCTCACCTGCAAGATTCCTCACCGCCTCTTCAAGCTCAGCAAGCTTTAATATCTTCTCTAAAGCCTCTTCAAAGCTTTTCGCACTTCTATCCACTGCAGCGGACGAATCGGTAAGACCATAGCCTCGTTCCGTAACTTTCCTCGCTAATCCGTCTTTTAATTCCAGTGTCGGCACGTGCACACCCATTATGCTGCGAGAAGTAAAATCCAGTCCGATTTCTTGTGGCGTCATCAGCGACAACTGCCTTACCTGCTCAACGCCCGATTTCGCCTGAGCCAGGATTAAAAAATTAAATGCCTCTTTTAACTTGCCGTCCACGGTCTTTCGCGCATCCCGTACCTCGCCGACCACGTCTAAGAATTCGCCGATCAGCGCATCACGTTTTTCACGAAGCAGGTCATGTCCCTTCTCCGCTAACTTCTCTCTCCTACTCAGCCGCAACAACTCCATCCGTGTCGGGCTTATCCCCTCTATTATCTCAGGCATAATCAGTCTCTAAACAAAAAAGAAAGTATTATAAAAGAAAAGATTTGTGGTATAAATTCTATTTTAGAATTGTTTAGGGTTTAGAGATTAGGATTTAGGATTTTCCACCCTTTATTGTGCATGTGCTTTTTCTTTATACACCTGCGCCAATGCCTTTCTCCACGAGATAAATCCCATCTTGAAAGACCTTTGGGTCATAGCCCTTTATCCTCGTCGTTTGTTCTAAATTCGCTGCGGTTTGTCCAACCAATTCCTTATCTATTCCAGAAACCACTATCTCTTCTCCTTTGCCTTTTATTTCTACCTTTACACCTTCCCCGACTTTTGCGATTCTCGCCTTCTTCTCGCCCAGAAAATTTGAAACAGATATGCTGTTGCCATCTTTTGCTACCGCAATTTGCATGGGGAAATGAGCATGCACAACCTTCAACCTATAAAAAAATCCTTCTTCCACACCTGTAATCATATTCTTGAGATGCGATGCGTAAGTTCCCGCCATTGCTCTTTTCTTTTTCCTTCCCGAATCGCCCCGTATAACAATCTCATCACCGTTATCCCGCTTCTCTATTTGTATACGCAGTCCGGGCTGCCATAACTCTCGCTCTATCGCTCCTTTTGGACCCTCTGCCTTCACCAATCTCCCACTTATTGTGAGGTTCACATTTTCGGGGATGGGAATCCCGAGGTCAATGCCCGCTTTCTCCTCCATTGAATTTGTCATCTTTAATTACCTCCTCCTTTGAGTATTTAAATTTATGTTTTTCTTTTAGTGCAGGTTTTCTTTTTTCAAAAAGAAAATTTAGTGCATGATAAAGAAGCTAAAAGAGGTGTATGAAACTAAAGATTTTTTCGACCGAGGACTTGACCTAACGGCAGTTATGCCCCTTGTGAATGAAATAATTGCGGAAGTAAAGAGCAGAGGGGATGGAGCACTGCTGGACTACACCGAAAAATTTGACGGCGTAAAATTTCTGAGGCAAAAAGACCTGGAGGTGAGACGGAGCGAAATCGAAGATGCTAAGCGTAACGTGGATGAGCATCTGCTGCGGAGTATCGAGAAAGCGTCTGAAGCCATAAAAAAATTCCATTACCGCCAGAAGAGGCGAGTAGAGACGGAAAAGGGCGAAGACAAAGGCGGAACTGAAGGTATGTTCATTGACAGTACGTATGTTCCACTTGATGTGGTTGGTGCTTATGTTCCCGCGTCGTATTTCAGCACCGCTTTGATGTGTGTGATTCCCGCGAAGATAGCGGGAGTGCGGGATATACTGGTATGCACACCGCCGGGGAAGGATGGGACTGTGGACTCGCTTACGTTAGTTGCCGCGGCGGAACTAGCAGGAGCAACGCGGATATTTAAAGTGGGTGGTGCACAGGCGATTGCGGCGCTCGCTTTTGGCACTGAAACGATTCCAAAGGTACAAAAAATAGTGGGACCCGGGAACGTGTATGTAACAGCGGCGAAGATGGCTGCTCGAGCACAAGGGGTGGAAATAGACTTCCCCGCGGGGCCTTCGGAAATCATAATAATCGCAGACGAAACGGCGAATCCACATTTCATTGCCGCTGATATGCTTGCGCAGGCAGAGCATGGTGCGAAATCAAAAGCGGTTCTTCTTACCGATTCTGCGCGGATAGCCGCGGAAGTAGAACGACAAATCAGGGCAGAAACGGGTGATGAGGGGGGAGAGCAAAACGGGATACTACTTGGAGACGGCATAGGCGAGTGCATAGAATTCGCGAACGAATATGCACCCGAACACCTCGAGATAATGGTGCGGGAGCCAAAGGGTGTTTTGAAACGAATAAAAAATGCGGGTTCGGTGTTTGTAGGCGATTATTCGCCGGTTGCCGCGGGAGATTATGCTACGGGTGCAAATCACGTGCTGCCGACTGCGGGCTATGCAAAGTCGTTCTCAGGGCTTGACGTTCACCATTTCATGCGTCGTATGACCGTACAGTGGCTGGATAAGGAAGGATTAGCGAATATAAAGGACGTAGTGCTGAAAATGTCCAGAGCGGAGGGTATGGAAAAGCATGCGCAGTCGGTAGAGGCGAGGTTCTAAAAGTTAT
>Ga0209986_10005193_pt1 | contig 10842 bp, 10 predicted proteins | sample BlataG_FD_183168 | JGI IMG/M metagenome (GOLD analysis project Ga0209986, IMG submission 183168) | Deep subsurface microbial communities from Black Sea to uncover new lineages of life (NeLLi) - Black_00105 metaG (SPAdes) (version 2) | ecosystem: Environmental > Aquatic > Marine > Oceanic >...
TGTAAGCTTTGGTCTTAGAGCAGACCCTTTTAAGCTCACCCATCCGCAACTAAAAAAGGGGCTCAGCCAAAACCGCTGGCCCCTTATCTTCTCTGGCGGGGACGACGGGACTCGAACCCGCGACCTCCGGCGTGACAGGCCGGCGTTCTAACCAATCTGAACTACGTCCCCTGGTAGGCGGAACAGGATTTGAACCTGTGACCCTCGGCTTGTAAGGCCGATGCTCTCCCACTGAGCTACCCGCCCCTTATTAGTGTGCAGTAACTGTAGGTTGTGTCTCTCCTCTAGGTAATGTAAACGGCTGGAACCTACTGTCTGGGAGAAAAAGCTCTTCCCCCTCCACCAGTATGAAGGCCTCTTTAAGGACCCCGTCCATATCGTCAACAGGGATTAACTCGACTTTTTTGAGGACCTTTGGTGGTATCTCTTCGATATCCTTCTTATTTCCTTCAGGGATGAGAACCCTTTCTATCCCAGCTCTATGAGCGGCTATTATCTTCTCTTTAAGACCTCCTATAGAAAGAATTCTACCCCTCAGGGTTATTTCACCGGTCATCGCCAGATTTCTCTTAACCGGTTTTCTCAATAAAGCTGAGGCAATCGCTGTAGCAACTGTGATACCTGCTGACGGACCATCTTTCGGTGTGGCGCCCTCAGGTACATGCACATGAATGTCAACCTTTTCATAAAAATCGTCCGGAAGCCCAAACCTCCTTCCCCGTGAGCGAACGTAACTCAAGGCGGCCTTGGCTGATTCCTTCATCACGTCTCCAAGGGTACCGGTCAAATCCAGGTTACCCTTTCCTGGCATAACGGTAGCCTCTATGAGAAGCAACTCGCCACCGGCGCTGGTCCAAGCTAAACCGGTAGCCAGACCAATTTGATCTTTTTCCTCAGTCTTGCCAAAGTCAAATTTGTATACACCGAGGTAACGATGAAGAGAATTTGTACTAATCCGCACCTTGGTAGATTTGCCTTTTTGGGCTACCTCCTTAGCCACCTTTCTACACACCGCGGCTATTTCTCTTTCAAGATTTCGAACCCCTGCTTCTTTGGTGTAGTGCCTAATGATGCTTAAAATTGCCTGATCAGAGAAAGCGATATTATCCTCAGAAAGGCCGTTTTGTTGAATTTGTTTCTTTATCAGAAACCTTTTTGCAATATGCAGCTTTTCAATTTCCGTATAACCAGGAAGCCTAATAACCTCCATCCTATCCTGCAAGGCCGGAGGAATGCCAACGAGGTCATTGGCGGTAGTTATGAAAAGAATCTCTGAAAGATTGTAGTCAATATCAAGATAGTGGTCATTAAAGGCATAGTTCTGTTCGGGGTCAAGCACTTCTAAAAGAGCAGCTGAGGGATCACCCCTGAAATCGGTACTCATCTTGTCTACTTCATCGAGGCAGAATACAGGGTTGTTCGATTTTGCCCTCTTGAGATATTGAATAATCTTTCCAGGCATCGCCCCAATGTATGTTCTTCTATGGCCCCTAATCTCGGCTTCATCCCTTACTCCGCCAAGAGAGAGCCTGATAAAATTCCTTCCCAAAGACCGTGCTACAGATTTGGCTAACGAGGTCTTACCCACACCTGGCGGGCCAACAAAACAAAGAATGGGGCCTTTGATTTTTCTCGTTAAGTTCTGAACAGCCAAATATTCCACGATTCTTTCCTTGGGTTTGGAGAGACCGTAATGATCTTCTTCGAGTATAGTCTCAGCCTCCTGGATATTCAGTCTATCTTTGGTTTTGGTGAGCCACGGCAGTGACAAAATCCAGTCAATATAGTTCCGCGCAACAGTGGCCTCTGCAGACATAGGGGTCATCATTTTTAGCTTTTTGAATTCTTGCCTTACCTTTGCTGCGGCATCCTTGGGGAGGTTTTTGTTCCTTATTTTTCTCTCCAGATCCTTGAGCTCGCTGGCAAAATCATCCTGGGTACCCATTTCTTTTTGTATCGCCCGCATCTGTTCGTTAAGATAGTAGTTTTTTTGGGTCTTCTCCATCTGTTTTTTAACCCGATGCCTCAAATTTTCCTCGAGCTGGAGAATATCGATCTCAGCGCTCAGTATCTTGTATAGTCTTTCGAGCATACCTTCTACATGTTCAATTTCCAGCAAGGCTTGCTTTTCTCCTGTTTTTGCCGTGAGATGGCCAGCTACTGCATAAACTAACTGGAATGGATCTGATGTGGAAGCAACTATGTCAGCTGCATCATCACCGATCTTTTGGTCAAGCTTTGCATAGAACTCAAAGGACGAATGGATACTCCTAACAAGGGCCTCGATTTTGGCGCTTGGTTCGTAGTGTTCCCCAGTTTTCTCAACTTCGACCATAAAAAAACCCAGGTCAGGGAGGTAATTCTTGATCTTGGCCCTGGCCTTTGCTTCCACTAAGGCCTTAACGGTTCCATCAGGCATTTTAAGAAGCTGAAGAACAGCAGCGAGGGTACCGAAAGAGTATATGTCCCTCAGGCTGGGGTCATCCACCTTGGCATTCTTCTGGGTAGCCAGAAAGATTTCCTTTTCCTGGGATAATGCGTATTTCAGTGCATCAATGGATTTTTCCCTCCCAACAAATAACGGGACCACCATACCGGGAAATACAGCAATATCCCTGAGGGGGAGCAATGGAACCTGTTTTTTGTCCCGACCTGAGAAATTTTCTAGAGCGTTCTTCTTAAACATAGGTACCTCTTAGGCATATTCTATTTGGTTTTCATACAACAGGAGAGGAAGGTCATTTTTGAGAATTACTTCCTCACCTATGAGACATTCGGCTACTCCTGACCGTGACGGGAGATCATACATGATATCCAGCATAACTTTTTCAAGGATGGCCCGCAATCCTCGCGCCCCGGATTTTCGATCAATTGCGTCTTTGGCCACAGCCTGCAGCGCATCCTTGGTGAATGTTAATTTTACATCTTCAAACTCAAAGAGCCTTTCATACTGTTTGACGAGTGCATTCTTGGGCTCTGTAAGGATCCTCACCAAGGCATCCAGGCTCAATTCCCCGAGGGACGCCAATACCGGAAGCCGTCCAATAAACTCCGGTATTAGGCCAAACTTAAGGAGATCTTCAGGTTGAACAAGACCCAGCGTTTTTTCGAGGTCTAGCTCTCCTTGCCCCCTGATGTCAGCCTCAAACCCCATTGTTTTGGCCCCGATCCTTGACCGGATTATCTTTTCCAGGCCATTAAAGGTCCCCCCACAAATAAACAGGATGTTCCTTGTGTCCACCTTTAAAAAGTCCTGTTGGGGGTGTTTCCTCCCTCCTTTAGGGGGTATATTGGCAACAGTGCCCTCTAATATCTTGAGGAGAGCCTGCTGAACTCCCTCACCAGAAACATCCCGGGTTATTGAAGGACTATCAGTCTTCTTAGCAATCTTGTCTATCTCATCAATGTAGACGATACCTTTGGATACCTTTTCGATGTCATAGTCTGCCATTTGAACAAGGCTGAGGATGATGCTCTCAACATCCTCCCCCACGTAACCAGCTTCAGTCAGGTTAGTAGCATCTGCAATGGTAAACGGTACGTCCAGTATCCGTGCGAGCGTCTGGGCCAGAAGTGTTTTGCCTGACCCGGTAGGCCCGATCAAAAGTATGTTGCTCTTATCAATCTCTACGTCTTCGGTATCAAGGTTGGCGCCGATTCTTTTGTAGTGGTTATGCACTGCTACGGAAAGAACCTTTTTGGCCCTCTCTTGCTCGATTACGTACTGATCGAGCTTTTGCTTTATCTCTTGCGGCCTAAGGGCAAAATCTCTCTCTTTCTTTTTCTCTCTCTCCTCATATTCTTCCTGGATGATTTCGTTACACAGAGAAACACACTCATCACAGATGTAAACTGAAGGTCCAGCAATCAGCTTTTTCACCTCATCTTGGCTTTTCCCACAGAAGGAACAAACAAGTTCCCCTGATGGATCATCTTTCCTACTCATTTAGCTTTACTCCCTTTTACTTTCTCAATTCCTACCATTTCCCTCTTAGTGATCACCTTGTCCACTATACCATATTCCAGCGCTTCCTGGCCACTCATGAAATAATCCCGTTCCGTATCATTCCTTACCTTTTTCACATCCTGGTTTGTGTGGAGGGCAAAAAGCTCATTGATTGCCTGTTTAAGCCTCATAATTTCCTTTGCCTGAATATCTATATCAGTAGCCTGCCCTTGTGTTGCCCCCATCGGCTGATGTATCATGATCCGGGAGTGGGGAAGGGCAAACCGTTTTCCTTTAGTGCCAGCAGCTAGCAGAAGGGCAGACATGCTGCTGGCCTGTCCGGTGCAGATAGTTGTGATATCAGGTTTCACATATTGCATGGTATCATAGATAGCAAGCCCTGCTGTAATGGAGCCCCCAGGGGAATTGATATAGAGATTTATGTCCTTATCTGGGTCTTCAGATTCCAGAAACAGAAACTGTGCAATAATAATATTTGCCATGTCATCAGTTACCTGTTCACCCATAAAAATAATTCTATCCTTGAGAAGGCGTGAGTAAATATCATAAGCCCTTTCACCCCTGGATGTTTGTTCTACCACAATAGGTATGAGCATTTGGCTATGGTTCCTTTATGTCTTCTTGGCTGTCTCTCGGTATCTCTTTTACTTCAGTAAGCTTAGCACCTTGAACACAATGATTCAATATCTTTTCAACCAAGAGCTGATTCTTGAATGAATCCACTAGATTGTTTTCTTCATAGTATCTTTGAAGCGTAGCCAGATCCTTTCCCGTGTGAGCAGCCAGCTTCTGGAAACCTTTACTTATCTCATGCTCCTCAATACTAATATTTTCTATATCAGCTATTTTACTTAACACAAGATTTTCCTTAACCTTTTCTTCAGCGCCTTTCCGTAAATCCTCTCTCATCTTTTCTTCTGAAACGCCGGCCGATTCGAATTGGGCTCCCCTCAAAAGAAAATTTTGTTTAATTCTGGCTATTGATCGTTCGATTTCGTTTTCAACCGCGGCCTCAGGGAGCTCAAAACCTACAGAGTCCGTTATTTTTTTGAGAAGGCGGTTCTTCAGCTCTCTGTCTATCCTTCTTTCTTCTTGCAGGGTAATATCTTCCTTTACCCGCATCCGCAAATCGCTAAGAGATTCAATATCGGAACCTAAACCCTTTGCAAAATCATCATTCAATTCGGGAAGTTCCTTCTTTTTAATATCCTTGATTGTTATAGAGAAGGTGACCCGCTTGCCAGCCAATCGCTTATCATGAAAATCTTTTTTGAAATCAATCTCTATATTTTTTTCAGCCCCCTTTCTCAGACCCACTATTCCTGATTCTATTTCAGGATAAAAATTCTTACTTCCCACATGGATTAGGAAGTCCTGACCCTTTATCTCTTTGAGGGGTTTTTCATTCCAAAAGCCTTCGTAATCGATGATCACATAATCGCCATCTTGTATTTCTCTGTGTTCATTGATGGAAGTAAGATTAGCATGTGTTTCTCTTATTTCCTCAAGCTTCTTATCGACATCATCTTCGGAAACATTTAAGATTTCTTTCTCCACAGAAATTCCCATATAGTGCTTTAGCTTGAAATCTGGCTTTACCTCCATATGGATAGTATACTTAAAACTCTCACCTGGCCTTATGGCCCCATCTTCCAGGGAAGGTCTTCCTAAGGGAAATAGTTTGGTCTCCTCTATCACCTTAGAGAGAGATTCCTCTATTAAATCGCTCTTAACATCAGATAAGATTTGTTTTGAATAGTACTGCTCAAGTATCCTTCGGGGGACCTTTCCGGGCCTAAAACCCTTCACCTTGACCCTTTTTGAAAGCTCTCGGTAGGCTTGATCCAGTTTCTTGTTTACCTCTTCCGCCTCGATTTCAACATCAATACGTCTTTTTACCTGGCTTATTTCCTCGATGTTTCTTTCCATACCTTCTCACCAAGACTGACTTATTAGACGTGTCTGAATTTCCCACTAAGGCGCAAAATCATAAGTGTTTGAGCACCGATCGGTTTACACCTGCCTCTCATGCTCCGGGCCACCTCGCCGCACCCCTCCACCATGGGCTGTGCCTTGGCCGCCTGGCTCTGCTTGGCAGGCGGGCTGGCCTTGGGCGAATGCCAGACGAGCTCGGGCAAAGCGGGTGGATTGGAATTTGCTTCAAATCTCGTGCCTCGGATTTCCGATTTTTTCACTCCGCTCATGCGTCCTCGGTTTGCCTTTCCCCCGATGGAATCGGGGGCCGGGGAGGCACAGCTTGGTTAGTAAGCGTATGAATATTTATAATTGGTGCGAGAGAGGGGACTCGAACCCCTATCCGACAAAGCGGGCTGGATCCTAAGTCCAGTGCGTCTGCCAGTTCCGCCACTCTCGCACTGAGCGTTCAAACCTATTAATATATACTTAGGATTAATTATTCAATAACTTTGTGTCAAGGCGTAAAAGCGGCTATCCATTAGAAACCAGAGGTCCCTGCTGGAGATTCTGCTTCTTTTTTCAACCTTTCTTTAACCTTGAGAGTGTCTGTTCTTAGGGTATAGGTCATCGTAAAGGCAAGACCTAAAAGGCTGCCAAATGGATAGGATTGCACCACAGGTGACATCTCAATCCTTTCACTATATTTCCTCAAAAAGAATGGCATCACCTGAACACTCCCCCATTCCATGGGCACATTGCCACACGCCTTTTTCACAGAACTCTTCAGCCCCCATAGAGTAAATAACTGTATCTCTCTAAAGATAGTGTCATGGAAAAGTGCATAACATTTGTTACCAATGCATCCCAGAGAGAGGCTATTGAGTACCCCTACAAAAACTCTATGTTTTGCCACCCTCCCAACCTCCTGGAGTGCTGCAAATACATCATCAAGGAATTCTAATGTATAAATGAGGGTAGCCACATCAAATTCGTTATCCTCAAAAGGTAGATCCTCTGCTCTGCCGATCTTGAGAGATGCCTTATTGCCCAATCTTGACCGAGCGATATCCAGCATATAGGGAGAGGCATCAATGCCGGTCACATCAAGCCCTAATCGGTGAAATAGCAGGAGATGATTTCCTGTCCCGCACCCAATATCCAAAATCCTCTCCCCCCTCTGTGGCTTTAACAGGCGGATAATAAGTTGAGTACTCAACCTATCAAGTGACACCCCTTCGGGCGACTTTTCCCATGCTTCATAGAGTCTAGCCAATTTTTGATCAAATATGTGCCCCATGAATCGGCTTCATCGTGTTTGCAAGAGAGCGGACATAAGTGATTGATGATTACCCCATCCCGCATCAGGGTCAGCATAGAGGGCGGATAAGGAATAGTTCCACTGCTGACGTTTTTGTGTTCATTGAGTGCATACACTTTAACACAACGAGCCCAAGGAACTCAACAAACTCAAAAAATTGTCTTACCCCCTGGCATAAAGAAAAATCTCAGATCATCATCCATCATGCGTTGTTTTTGAAAGGTCTCCATATGCCTGGCAGCCCTTATTATCGCCTAATTCACAGCTTTTTTGAAAATCACTTTTTGCCATATCGAGCAAGCCTTTGGCTTTGTATGCCATTCCCCTCGTAAGGTAAACTGGTACCATATCTGGGTTCAGAAGAAGGGCTTGATTGCAATCTTGAATTGCAAGATCAAACTGACTCTTATGAAAGTGGGCCCATCCTCGATTATGGTAGGCCTCAGCATAATCTGCCCGCAATCCAACTACCTTATTGTAGTCATCAATTGCCTTATCATACTCGCCCATAGTCATATAAGCAATTCCCCTGTTAAAATAAGATCTTGTTTCTTCTGGTTTAAGAGTGATAGCCTTGGTATACGCTTTTGTCGCTCCCATAAGGTCCCCTTCTTGATATTTCTTATAGCCTTTATCAAACCAGTCTTCAAAGGTATCTGGCTTTGTATTCTCTCTGAGTATCGGTCCTATTGTTATTTCTTTTTTGCCTAACGGTCCCAGGCGTACGAGAAACAGATAGTTGACAAAAACAACGAGAGCACATAGCCCTATCCACATGAATACCCGTGCGCGCTTTACCGATGAGGTTTCCCGCTTGATTGCAGCCTTTCCCCGCTGAAGGCCTAGTGTCTTGTAAGTGTCTTTGCCTTTGTAATTTTTCATAAGCATGTCCTGAGGAGAGCGAGAAGGTTTAAGAAGACGAGGAATGTTAAAATGCTTTGCTAATAAAGTCAATAGCCACGGCTAAAGGAGGGGGGCTCAAAAGCGGTCGGAATCGATCAGAGCAGATGCTGGTATTCCGCCGCAGAGTGTCAAAGGTCTCGGCTGTTAGATAAAGCAAGGGAATTCATTTTTCCTCATTTCGTATGCCTTCCGTGTTCTGCAAGTTCTTCCAGTCCCCTGCGATTGAGCAGTCTAATGCTGCTACTCTCTACTTCAATGAGGTTCTGAGTGCTCATTCTCGCGAAAATCCGTGAAAGGGTTTCGGGTATGGTACCCAGAAGGCTTGCAAGCTGGCCCTTTGAAATGTTGAGGGTGACGAAATCATCTTTTCCCCGTTCATCTGCCAGATAGAGTAAATATGCTGCCAGTCGGCCCGGAACCTCCTTAAGGGAAAGATGTTCGATTTGGACAGTAAACTGGCGAAGCCTCTTTGACAGCACGGCAAGCATATTCAATGCCAGAGATGGATTGCCGGCTATCAGATCTACAAAAGCCGATCGAGGAAAGAACAGAAGGCGGCTTTTGGCAATTGCTTCTGCATTTGCTGGAAACTGCTGCCCCGAAAAAACAGAGACTTCGCCTAACGGTTCTCCAGGACCGAAGATGTGAAGAATCTGTTCCTTTCCTTCTGTTGAGAGTTTAAAGATTTTTACCAAGCCGTCTATAATAACAAAAAAGCCGTTGCCATCATCTCCCTCGAAAAAGATGGCTTCGCCCTTGTTGAAAACTCTGTCACTAGCTATCCTCTTGATTTCTTTCAGCTGGTTTTCAGGAAGGCCACTGAAAAAGGGGATACCGGAGATTAGAAACAGAGTTTTTTCCAAACTTTTCCTCTTTTTTTCAAAAATTAGCATCTTTTCTTGACTTAAGTCAAGGCATGAGCTCAGGACATGTGGTACGATCCTGTCTAAAATCAGAGGCAAGAAAGCTTACTAGAGAGAATACTTACTTCAGAAAAAGGAGAAGGATCATGTTTTGTTACCAGTGTGAGCAAACGGCAAAAGGAGAAGGGTGCACCAAAATAGGTGTGTGCGGAAAGCGCCTTCGTTTGGAGGTCAAACTATGAAATGTCCGGGACAAGACAGTCGCTACTGGAAGCCAGGAGCCATCTATGAGGTCAAATGCTCCAACTGTGGTAATGAGGTAGAGTTTTTTAAAGATGATACTACCCGCACGTGTAAGAAATGCGGCCACCGTTTTCTGAACCCTAGTATGGACTTTGGCTGTGCCTCTTACTGTCCCTATGCCGAGCAGTGCATAGGGAACCTTCCGCCAGAACTCATTGCACAGAAAGAGGATCTTCTGAAGGACAGGGTTGCCATTGAGATGAAGCACTATTTTGAACGGGATTTCAAGCGGATTGGCCATGCCATCAGGGTCGCCAGATACGCTGAACAAATCGGAAAGGAGGAACTGGGCAACCTGGCTGTAGTTTTGACAGCTGCTTATCTGCACGATATCGGGATCAAGGAGGCTGAGCGGAAGCACCAGAGTACTGCTGCCAGGTACCGGGAGCAGGAAGGACCAATCGTGGCAAGGGGGCTTTTGGCCAAACTGGGAGCCAGGGCGGAGCTGATCGAAGAGGTGTGCGATATCATCGGCCACCACCACCATCCCAGGGCAGAAGAGAGCATCAATTTCAAGAGTGTCTACGATGCTGACGTGATTGCCAACCTGGAGGAAAAACAAAAGGATGACCCAGTAGAACCTGAGAAGTTGGTCAGCGTTATTGAGAAATCCTTTCTCACCGAGAGCGGCCGAGATCTTGCGAAGCATGTTCTTTTGAAGGGGAGGAAAGGTTGAACACTGGTGAGCATCAGACAAATAAACCTCTGGTACAGGGATTTCCTTTTTGAAAACTTTACGTAATTTGGTTTGCTTGAGGTCAATGTAAGCACATACTTTATGAGGAGCAAGTCATGAAAGTCAAAAGAAAGATTATAGAAATTGATGAGGAGCTCTGCGACGGGTGCGGGCAGTGCGTGCCTGCATGCGCGGAGGGTGCAGTACAGATTGTGGATGGAAAAGCCAAACTGGTTTCGGACAAATACTGTGATGGGCTGGGGGCCTGTCTGGGAGAATGCCCAAACGGGGCAATTACCATAGTGGAACGTGAAGCTGAGGAATTTGATGAGGAGGCTGTGGAAGAGTATCTGAGTTCAAAAGCACACGAGGGGATTTCTGAGGAGGCGACCTTGGCCTGCGGATGTCCGTCTGCCCAGGTTGAGAGCTTTATTCCCTCCTTATCCTGCCAGGATCCCAATGAGCCGGCTGTTCGAGCGAGCACCACCTCAGCACTCTGCCATTGGCCAGTTCAGATCAGATTGGTGCCGGCAAGTGCACCGTTTTTGAAGGGGGCAGATCTCCTGGTAGCAGCAGACTGCACGTCTGTGGCCTATCCCAATTTCCACCACGACTTTCTCAAAGGAAAAGTCGTTATGGTAGGGTGCCCGAAATTCGATGATGTTGAGGAGTATATTCAGAAGTTTGCTGATATCTTTAATGCGGCTGATATTAAGAGCATTACGGTTGTTGTTATGGAGGTACCCTGCTGCAGCGCGTTGCCCATCATTGTCAGACAAGGAATGGAAGCTGCTGGAAAAAGGATCCCCATGGAAGAGGTCATGATCAGCACGAAGGGGGAAATCCTCAAGCAGGAGAGATTAGCAGCCTAATCACTGAACGGAGGCAGCTGTTA